>Ga0187851_10001764_pt1 | contig 20271 bp, 19 predicted proteins | sample June2016WEW_6_10_FD_132997 | JGI IMG/M metagenome (GOLD analysis project Ga0187851, IMG submission 132997) | Peatland microbial communities from SPRUCE experiment site at the Marcell Experimental Forest, Minnesota, USA - June2016WEW_6_10 | ecosystem: Environmental > Terrestrial > Soil >...
AGATCGCTCGTGGCCAGAATCTCCGCAAAGGTCAGGGCCGGCAGCGGGAACTTTTCGGAGGCGACGGCCACGGCGCTGTTGCCGCTGAGGATGACCGGAGCCAGAGTCGAAACCAGGGCCAGCAACGACGGCTCGTCCGGCGCCAGCAAGGCGACGACGCCGGTGGGTTCCGGAATGGTGAAATTGAAATGCGAACTGGCCACCGGATTGACTGCGCCGAAGACCTGCGCGAACTTGTCCGTCCAGCCCGCGAAATAGACCAGCCGGTCAACGGCCAGGTTGACTTCCGCGCGGGCCTTGTTGTCCGTCACGCCGGTGGAGCGGGCGATTTCGGCGGACAGGGCGGCGGCGCGGTTTTCCAGCATTTCCGCCGCGCGATAAAGAATTTGGCCACGCAGATAGGCGGTTTTTTTGGCCCAGCCCGGCGCGGCGGAACGGGCGGCCGCGACGGCGTCCCGCAGATCCTTGCGGGAGGCATGGCAGATGTTATCGAGCGGACGGCCCTCCGGGTCATGGACCTGCAGGGAGCGTCCGCTTTCGCTGCGTACGAAATTGCCGCCCACATAGAGCTTGTAAGTCTTGCGAACGTCCAGGCGCGCGTCACTCATGAGGCTGGGACTCTAGCAGGGGCGCGGCCAATCTGACAGGAAAAAATTCCGGCACGCGGCTTGAAGATTAGGATTAGAAAAGCGGGGCAGACAGGGCGTTCAAATTAGTTGTTTTTCTCCATTTGACGGCGGCTGGAATGGTGCTAAATTGCCTTTACTTATGAGCGCTAGAAAAATGGACTCCACCTCGCTCGGCATGACGCCGACGTCCACCCACTGTCTAACCCTCCCCGCAGACGCAGTTCTGGTCCGGAAAAATGGAATCGAATTCCGCAATAGCGAATCCATTCCTGTCTGGACGGAAATGACGGTCAGTTTGCAGGGGCCCAATCCAACCCGGAAGGTCAATTTTACTGGGGTGGTCGTGGCCTGTTCGGGGAATCGCCACGAGGGTTTTAAGGTTGAGATGCTTTTTACGCATGTATCGCGGCTTTCCCAGGCCCGCCTGCTGGCGTATTCCTGACTGGATTGTACCCGCGGCTGACTGGTAAACTGGCGGGATGGAAATATTTCTTCGCATTTTGACCGCCGCCGTTGAAGGCGGGGCTTCTGACGTACATCTGAAGGTGGGCGGCCAGGTCATTTTCCGCATCAATAGACAACTCGTGGTTGTCGAAGCCCCCACCCCCACCCCGGAATGGATGGCAAAGGTGGTGGATAACATCGTGCCGAAGCACGCCAAGAAACTGCTGGAGGCGGACCATGAGTGCGATTTTTCTTATTACGTGCCCAACACCGGGCGTTTCCGGACCAACTGCTTTTATGAACGCGGGCAGCCGTGCCTGGCCATGCGTTTCGTCAAGACGCAAGTGCCGACATTCGAGGAACTGGGCCTGCTGCCTGTGCTTAAGAAACTAGCCGAATCGCCCCGCGGCATTGTTCTGCTGGCCGGCTCCACCGGGTGCGGCAAATCCACCACTCTGGCCGCCATGGTCGAGCATATCAACGCCAACAGCCGCAAACACATCATCACCCTGGAAGACCCCATCGAATATGTGTTTGAAGATAATCAATCGGTCGTCGAGCAGCGCGAGGTGGGCCTGGACACCGCCTCGTTCGAGCACGGGTTGAAGTATGTTCTGCGGCAGGACCCGGACGTGATCATGATCGGCGAAATGCGCGACGCCACCAGTTTTTTCGCCGCCATGAGCGCCGCGGACACCGGCCACCTGGTCTTGTCCACCCTCCACACCACCAACGCCTCGCAGTCCGTCGGGCGCATTCTGGATTTCTTCAAGGCCGATGAACGCGACCAAATCCGGCGTCAGATTGCCGGCACCCTGCAGGCGGTGGTCTGCCAGCGCATGGTGCCCACCATCGCGGGCGGCATGACGCCCGCGCAGGAGATCATGATCAATACCGGGACCGTCCGCAAATTGATCGAGGAAAACCGCCTGGAAAAACTGGGCGCTGCCATCGAGACGGGCGGGGAGGAAGGCATGCTCAACTTCAACCAGCATTTGTTCCAACTGGTCAAGGAGGGCAAGGTCTCGCAACAAGACGCCCTGGCCAAGGCCACCAATGCGCAAGCCCTGGAGATGAACTTCCAAGGCATCTTCCTCACCGAAGGCAAACGCATTCTCGGCTGATTGGCTTTAAAGTGCCGCGACCAATGCGCCGATAAAAGCGTTGACATGAATTCTTTGAGCGGTCATGAGAGGGGCGTCAGGGCACGTGTCTGCATTTGCCGGCGATGGCCGCAAGCCGGCTTCCACGAAGATTTGCCTTGTCTGATTGCCGTTTCTTTGCCACAACTTTCCCCACAACAAATGTTCACCTGGCAGATATCCAAATCGAAAACCACTCATAAACATCAATCGCAGCCGACGGGCTGTCCGGGTTTCTGAGCCATGCCGCCACTGTCCCCTCTGGCCGCCGTTTCCGAGAGCGCAACCGCCCCGGCTGAAAAGCCGCGCCGGACTCTTCTGATTGTCGATGATGAGGAGGGGCCGCGGCAGTCCTTGCGCGTTGTTTTCAAGGATGATTACAACCTGCTCATCGCCTCAGAAGGCCAGCGGGCCGTGGAATTGGCCCAGGAGCACAAGATCAACGCCGCCATCCTGGATATTCGCATGAACGGCATGAGCGGGACGGAGGTCCTGGAACGGCTCAAGGCCATCCAACCTTCCATCGAAGTGATCATGCTCACCGCCTACGAGACGGTGGACACCATCCGCCAAGCCCTGCGGCTGGGGGCCTGCGATTACCTCAACAAACCGTTTGATGTCGCCACCGTGCGCAAGGCGGTCTCCACGGCCATGGAACGGCACTCCTTCGCTGACGAAATCCGTTCCAACAATGAAAAACTGGCCGCCCTGCAGGTCGAATTGCACGATCAAAAACTGCAGGAGGAAATCACCCGCACCCGCGGCGAGATTTACGCCAGCATCATTCACGACATCAACGGCCCCCTCACCATCATTTCCTTTTTCATTCAAATCATCAACCAGCGCATGGGCTAGTCCAAGCGCGTGGAAGGCGACGACCTGGACATGGTCAAGGACCGGCTGCGCCGCATCACGCGCCAGGTCAGCAACTGCATCGAGATTTCCCACCGTTACCTCAGTATCATGCGCCAGCAGCCCACGACCCCGGCCCGCATTCGTGTCAATCAGATTTTGGAGGATTTGCGCGAGCTTTTGCAGGTCCACCCCTGCAAGGCCGGCAACACCCTCAAAGTTCAACCCGTGTCCCGGGACGTCGAACTGCAAATCAACGGCACCGATCTAATCCAGATCCTGCTCAACCTGGCCATCAACGCCATGCAATGCACGGCTGACCCGCATCTGGTGGATATCTCCGGCCAAGTCCTGGAAAGCGGCGTGGATTTTTCCAATCTCCACGACGGCCCGGCCGACCGCATCCTGTACGGTCAAGGTTTCGCCAACACGCCACCGCTTTTGTTGCTGACGGTGCGCGATGACGGTTCCGGCATTCCGGCCGACGTTCTGCCCAAGATTTTTCAGCCTTATTTCACCACCAAACCTCCCGGAAAGGGAACGGGCCTGGGCCTGGCCATTGTGCATCGCCTGCTCAAGGAGGCCCGCGGCTGCATGCACGTCCATTCCGAGGCGGGCAAGGGCACTTCATTCTACATCTACCTGCCCACGACCATCCGCCGCGTCTGATCGGTCCCGCAAGTAGTTCATTGCTGTTTTCGGCCAATTGGACACAATGGGGCGCAATAAATGACGAACGTCACGATGAAATGTCCAATCAAGCAACGGCGAAAGGGAACCTGCCCATGAAATCCATGACCGGCTATGGCCGTGGTGAATCCGCCCAGCGGGGTTTCAAAATCACCGTCGAGGTCAGTTCAGTCAATCGCAAGCAGACCGAGATCTCCGTCAATTTGCCGCGCGACTTGGAGGTGTTGGAAGCGCAGATCCGCGATGAGATAAACCGCCGCGTCGCGCGCGGCCGTCTCACCGTGCGTCTGGCCGTCCATGCCGCCGAAGGCACCGCCGGACGGATGCGCCTCAATCCATCCCTGGCCAAGGCTTACGCCAAGGAACTCCGGGGCCTGGCCAGATCCCTGCGCCTGCCCTACGATGTTACACTCGACATGCTGGCCCGTGCGCCCGGCGTGCTGCAACCGGACGAAGAAATACGCGACGCCGAAGCGCTTTGGCCCGGCACGGCCCAGGCCCTGACAAAGGCGCTGGAAATGATGCTGAAGATGCGCGAACGGGAAGGGGCGTGGCTGAGCAGGGATTTGAAAACCCGCATGGCCCGCATGAGGGCCGGGGTGGCCCGCGTCAAGCGCCGCGCTCCGCAGGTGGCCGAGCACTACCGCGAGCAGTTGCTGGCACGGATCAAATCCGCCGGTTTGGAATCACCCGCCTTGGAGGACGAGCGCCTGCTCAAGGAGGTCTTTTACTTTGCCGACCACTCCGACATTTCCGAGGAACTGACCCGTCTGGAAAGCCACTTCCACCAGTTCGACGACTGCGTCAAGTCCGGCGAGCCGGTTGGGCGCACGCTCGATTTTCTGGCGCAGGAAATCAACCGCGAAATCAACACTCTCGGTTCCAAGGCCAACGACAGCATGATTTCCCGCGAAGTCGTTGTTTTGAAAGCGGAGCTGGAAAAATTTCGCGAACAAGTCCAGAATGTCGAATGAAGAATTCCGGGCCAGAAGGCAAGGCTCCTCTTTCCTCGCCATTATTGATTTTGATCTCCGCGCCTTCCGGCGGAGGCAAGACGACGTTGTGCCAGCATATCCTGGCCCGACATCCGGACATGGCCCGCGCCACCACCTGCACCACCCGTCCGCCGCGGCCCGGCGAAATCGATGGCCGCGATTATTACTTTCTCGACGACGACGCCTATGCTCAACGTTTGGCAAACGGCGGATTCCTGGAAAATGCCACCGTCTATGAGCATTGTTACGGTATTCCCAAAGACGAAGTTCTCGACAAACTCGGGCAGGGCGTCGATGTCCTGCTCAATGTTGATGTGCAGGGCGCAGCCACTGTTCTGGCCCGCGCCGCGGATGACCCCGCGCTGGCCCGGGCGCTGGTCACCGTATTTCTGACACCCGCCAGCCTGGCGGTATTGGATACGCGCTTGCGGCGGCGCGGCGCAGATTCCGCAGAAGAATTGGCCCGGCGTCTGGGTGTGGCCCGGCAGGAAATCGCTCAATGGCGCAATTTTCAGTACCTCATCGTCAGCACCACTGTTGCGGAGGACGTGCGCCGGATGGAAGCGATCATCGACGCCGAACGCCTCCGCCAATCCCGCTCCAACTTCACACTGGATGGTTGATTGATACAAAGCTCTGAAAAATCGATGACATCCACTGCTGTCCAAAGCAGCCGATTTTGAAACCCACGGGGGGCCCCTGTTTTTGCGCAACGGGCCAGATGACGAGGCGCAACGAGGGAACATCCCCCAACGGGGCTGTAACCGAGGCTCAGTCTGATTCTTCGAGAAATCCTCGGGGGATGTTACGGGGCGCCGCAGAAGGGAAGACCAGACTGCTTATCTCAAGGCGTTTCGACCAAATCATCGGCAATCGGCAAAACTTTTGGATGAGTCGTCCTACTCCGCCACTGCCAGGTCCATGTCGCGCGTATAGTATAGAATGCGGCCGCAATTGGGACAGGTGACCATTTCGCGGCCGGCCTGGCAGGAGACGAGCAGTTGCACGGGAAATTTCATGTGGCAGCCGCCGCATACCCCGTGCTCAATCCCCACCACCGCGCTGCCACCCTTTTGCTCGAGCAACCGCTGGTAGCGCTTTAAAATTGAAGGCTCCAGGCCGCCCGTCAGTTGTTCGCGATTGGATTCCAGCCCGGCCATCTCGGTTTTCAACTCCTGTTCCTTCGACGCCAGGTCCTTTAGCTGGCTTTCGGTCAGTTTCGCGGCTTCCTCCGCTTCGCGGCCCGCGGCCAGGACTTGTTTTTGGAAGGTCTCAGCCTGTTCCATCAGTTCCAATTCCTGGTCTTCAAGCTTGGAGATGTCCGCCCGGCAGGTTTCAATTTGGTGGGCCAGGGCGCGGTATTCCTCGTTCTTCTTGGTTTCAAACTGTTGCAGCGAGTAGCGCTCGATCTGCTGCTTTTTCGAATCCACTTCCAGTTCCAGCTTTTTGCGCTCGGTTTCGACCTGTTTGATCTTTGTTTTGGCGTTTTCCAAGCTGGCCTTGGCGCCCACGGCGTTATCTTGCACGGCCTGGCGCTCCGGCGCAACGCGCGCCAGTTGGTCCTTGATCAGCAACAGGCGGCGATCCCTGTCTTGCAATATGAGGAGCTTTTCGATTACAGCTTGCATTGGGCCATCCATCGTCTAATGACGTTAGCCGTCCGCGAAGGGCAAGTCAATTGCGGATGCCGGCGCGGATGAAATATTTTTGGCGAAAATGGCGGAAGATGCGATGCTTGGCTGTGAATTTAATGCAGCGATTTAGACTATTTTATTGCCTGTTGGCCGTCGCCATGATGGCCGGCGGCGCGTCCGTCATGGCGCTGGATTCTCCCGCGTTGAGCCTAGCGCGCCAGCTCAACGAAGCCTTCATCGAGGTGGCGGACAAGGTTTCCCCGGCCGTGGTCGTGATCGAAGTGACGGAGAAAGTCCGCGACGGCGAGGCCGACGGGTCGTGGTGGGACCTGCTGCCTCCTGAGGACCAGCCTCGCCACCACAGGCACAGGCACGGCTCGCGGCCGGAGAAGGCCGAGGGCGAAGGATCGGGCGTCGTTATTTCCGAAGACGGTTACATTCTGACGAACGACCACGTCGTCGAAAATGCGGATAAAATAGTGGTGCGCTTTAAGGACGGACGTGCTTACGAAGGGGAAATCAGAGGGAGCGATCGGGAATCGGACATCGCCGTGGTCAAAATAAAGGCCAGGGGCCTGACAACGGCCACGCTGGGGGACTCCGACGCCACGCGGGTCGGGGAATTCGTCCTGGCCATCGGCGCGCCCTTCGCGTTGAGCTACAGCGTGACTGTAGGCCATGTCAGCGCCAAGGGGCGGTCTTTCGAAGGGGAAACGCGGGGCTACGCCGACCAGGATTTCATCCAAACCGACGCCAGCATCAACCCGGGCAACAGCGGCGGCCCGCTGGTCAATCTTTACGGCGAAGTCATCGCCATCAACACCATGATCGAAGGGATGAACACGGGCATTGGTTTTGCCGTTCCGATCAACCTGGCCAAACGGGTCAAGGACCACCTGATCGCCGAAGGGAAATTCACCCGCTCCTGGATTGGCATCTACATCGAGGAATTGAGGGAGTATCCCGAATACAAGGATCTCGGCAAGCCGTTGTGCCCGGACACGGAGGATGGCGTGGTGGTGGTGGGAATGACGGCCAACGGCCCGGCCGCAAAATCCGACTTGCGAAGTGGGGACGTGATTGTTTCCGTGGAAGGCAAAACGGTCAAAACGGCGCGCGAGCTTAAAGACTCCATCCTCTTGCAACCGCCCGGCCACGTCCTGGCATTGAACGTTGTCCGCGGCAGGGACCATTTGGCCATCAAAGTGCGCACGGAAGCGTTGCCCATGGACGCGGGACTGGAGGAAGCCAGGCAACAGCCCGATGCCGAAACGGCGTCTCCGGCTTTTGGCCTGACCGTTCAGGCGATCACGAAGGATTTGGCCGAGGAGTATGGCGTGGCTCCGAATTCGGGAGTGGTGGTGACGGCGGTGGAGGGCGATTCGCCCGCTGACGAAAAAGGCATCCAGCCCGGCGACATCATCACCCAAATCAACCGCCAACCTGTGGACAGTCTGAAACGCTTTCGCCAGGCGCTGCAAGCCGCCGACGCCAAAAAGGGCCTGATGGTGAATTTGATCAGCAACGGATCGACGAGGATGGTTATTTTGAAAGACAGCAAGCGGTAAATCTGTTATTCAGTTTTCATGATTCAGCCCGAACAATTAGTTGGCGGCGAATGGGCCGAGTGGTATCGACTCACTCCCGTGCAACGCTGGCTGGAGAGCGAGAAACTGTGGCAGACTTATCTCGCGCTCGGAGGCTCACTTGATCCCGAACCCGATACGCAAAGTCCTTTCTTCGATACGCAAGCACCGCGTCCGCGCCCTACTCATGGGCGGACAGGCGTGCGTGTTTTACGGCGCGGCCGAACTTAGCCGCGACACCGACTTCGCCGTCCTTGCCGACGCCGCCAATCTCGCGCGACTGCGTCGGGCGCTCGCTGATTTGCGAGGCAAAGCAATCGCCGTTCCGCCGTTTGAATTAAAATATCTTCGCCGTGGCCATGCCGTCCATTTCCGCTGCCAGCACCCGGAGGCCTTGCGAATGCGGGTGGACGTGATGTCCCAAATGCGCGGCGTCGAGCCGTTCGCCAAACTTTGGCGGCGGCGCACCGTTATTGAACTGGCCGACGGGACTATTTGCGCCCTACTTTCGTTGCCGGATCTTGTGCAGGCAAAAAAAACCCAGCGCGACAAAGACTGGCCGATGATCCGAAGATTGGTGGAGGCGCATTATTTTCAAAACGAAAAGAAATCAAGCCTGGCGCAACTGAAATTCTGGCTGCGGGAACTGCGTACGCCTGCACTACTCATTGAACTGGCACAAAACCATCCGCGTCATTGCCGCAAACTCGCGCTGGAGCGTCCACTTTTGGCGCACGCTGCTTCGGGCAACCAGATGGAGTTGGAACGGGCATTACTCGCGGAAGAAACCGCCGAACGCGAGCGGGACAAGATTCACTGGTTGCCCCTGCGCCGGGAATTGGAAAAGCTGCGCCAGACCGGCCTGCCAACCCGCAGCTATTTCGCCAGGCGTTGAAAGCTGTAGATGCTCGAATCTGTCATCCAACCTTCGACGCTGCAAATATTGCGCTTTGCCTCGCGCAATGATTGAATCCGCCGGGCAAACATGCCAGTGTACCCACTTATGATGAAACAAACACATTATTTGCCGGAAGGACCGTCCACCAGATGGCGGGTTGAAAAATGAGAGACATCCTGCCCATCCCCCCCGCCGCGGTGCGGAATCAAATGCAAGCCATTCAGCAACGGTTCCAAAAAAACGTCCTGCCCACTTATACGCGATTCGACCTGGTGTTGGATCGCGGCGAGGGATCGCGCTTGTGGGATGTCAACGGGAAATGCTACCTGGATTTTGGCGCGGGGATCGCGGTCTGCGCGCTGGGACATGCCCATCCCGAAATAACCCGGACGCTGACGGAGCAATCCCGCAAGCTGGTCCATGTTTCCAATCTTTATTTTCAGGAGCCGCAAGGCGGGCTGGCGGAAAGACTCGTCAGTCTGATTGGCCCGGGGAAAGTATTCTTTTGCAATAGCGGCGCCGAGGCCGATGAAGGCCTCTACAAATTGGCCCGCAAGTTCGGCCACGATGAAGGACGGTTTGAAATCCTGACGGCGGAAAATTCATTTCATGGCCGGACGCTGGCCGGCATCTCCGCCACCGGCCAGGCGAAAATCAAAAAGGGTTTTGAGCCGATGGTGGAGGGCTTCCGCCATATTCCCTTTAACAATCTGGCGGCGGCGCGCGCGGCGCTGTCACCGGCGACGGCGGCGATTTTAATTGAAGGAGTGCAGGGCGAGGGCGGCGTTGTGCCTGCCACGGCGGAGTATTTGCTGGGCCTGCGCCAATTGTGCGATGAGAAAAAGTTGTTGCTGCTCATGGATGGCGTGCAATGCGGCCATTTTCGAACGGGCCGCTTTCAAAGCTTTCAGCGAATTTTGGAAGGCGCGGCCAATCCGGCCGCCGCCGGGTTTCTGCCGGACGGAATCGCCATGGCCAAGGCGCTGGGCGGCGGATTTCCCATGGGGGCATTTTGGGTGCGGCAGCCATGGGCGGACGTGCTGGGGGCCGGGACGCACGCTTCGACTTTCGGCGGGTCGCCGCTGGCATGCGCGGTGGGATTGAAAGTGCTTGAAGTCATCGAGCGCGATCATTTGGCGGAGAACGCCCGCCAGACAGGTGAATTCCTCAAGACAGAACTGACGGCGCTGGCCGCGAAATACCCGCGCGTCGTCAGCCAAGTGCGCGGATTGGGGCTGATGATCGGAATCGAATTGGCCGGAGACATCCCGGCCTTTTCGGCTGTGGACAAGGCTCCGGCCGTTCAGTTTATCAATCAATTGCACGAGGCGGGCCTGCTGGCCATACCCGCCGGGGCAAGGGTTGTCCGGCTCCTTCCGGCCCTGAATTTGTCGCGGGAAGAAGCCGCTGAAGGCTTGGGCATTATAGAGTCCATTGCGGCAAGATTATCTCCATGAAACATTTATTGAGCATCGAAACATTGTCACGGGCTGACTTTGAACACATTCTCGCCGCCAGCGCGCAGGTGAAAAAGGCCCGCGGCAGGGGCGAATCGCAACCTCTGGCCGGGCAGATTTGGGCGCTGCTCTTTTCCAAGTCATCCACGCGCACACGAGTTTCATTCGAAGCCGGCATCCGGGAACTGGGCGGACAAGTCATCTTTCTCAACGCCTCGGAAATCCAACTCGGGCGCGGCGAGCCGATCAAAGACACGGCCCGCGTGCTGGGGCGCATGCTGCACGGCGCGGTCATCCGCACCTACGCGCAAAAGGACGTCGAGGAGTTTGCCCAGTACTCCGGCCTTCCCACCATCAACGCTTTGACGGATGAGGAGCATCCGTGCCAGATCATTGCGGATATTTTCACCTGGCAGGAAAAACGCGGCCCCATCCGCGGCAAAACGGCCGCATTTTTTGGCGACGGCGCGTGCAACGTCCCCGCCTCCTGGATCTTTGCGGCGGCGAAGCTGGATTTTAACTTGCGCATCGCGGCGCCAAAAAATTTCCAGCCCTCGGCCGCGTTACTGGCGCGGGCGCGCGGCAACATCCTCTGCACCGAAGACGTCCGCGCGGCGGCGCAGGGGGCGGACTTGCTTTACACGGACGTCTGGGTCTCGATGGGGAAGGAATCGGAATCAGCCGGGCGCCTGCGCGAACTGGCCGGCTATCAATTGAACGGCGAATTAGTCAAGCTGGCCAAGCCGGACGCGCTCGTCATGCATTGCCTGCCGGCCTATCGGGGCAAAGAAATCGACGAGCCGACTTTTGAAGCCAACGCCCAAACGATCTTCGACCAGGCGGAAAACCGCCTCCATTGCCAGAAAGCCGTCCTGCAATGGATTGTCAAATAGAGCGTATGAAAGATTGATCAGCTTTTGTTCAAGGTGCGGATCCAGATGTTGCGGAACCGGACGGGGTTGTTGTGGTCCTGCAATTCGATGAACACTTCTGGTGAATGGGGCGCGGAATATTTGGAAAGGGATTTCCATGGCACTTCCGCATTAATGCCATCGGTCATGCCGATTAGTTCGTAATGATTCTGCACCACGACGCCATTGTGAAGCACCGTGATGATGGCTTTCCTGATCAACTCGGCTTTCTCATTACAACACGCTGATTGATCACATTGGCCATGCCGGTCAGGTCGTAATAATTCCGCGCCTCTCCGCCACGGTGAAGCACCGATATGATGGCTTTCTTGACGAACCTGCCAACGCGGTGATTCAAAGATAATGTCGTAAGTCTGCCATTCGCCGGGCGGCTTGCTGGCGTTGACCAAGGGCGGCGACTGGCCATAAATGGCGGCGCATTGTCCGTCGGCATATGTTTTGGCCTTGTAAGAGTCGAGCACCTGAACTTCGTACATGTTGTTGATGAGGATGCCGCTGTTGCCCCGGCCCTGGCTGACGCCGTGCGGGGGATTCGGTTCGGAGAACTCGACGTGCAACTGGAAATCCGCCCATTTCCCGCGGGTGCGGATGCCGCCGCCGCGCTGGGTTTCCACGGCGCCGTCCCGAATGTGCCACTTCGCGTCCCCTCCGCTGGCGGCTTTCCACTTCGACAAATCTTTCCCGTCAAAAAGCACCTCGGCGTCCGAGGGCGCCTGGGCGTTGTGGCTGAACGCATCGCCCGGGGTGATCACCGCCGGTTGCGGGCGATCCGGATCATGCACATGCCACTTGCCGTCCGGCTCCATCGGCGTGTCCCGGTAACCGTCGATCCATTCGGTGTGATTGGTCACGGCGGCGGACGCTGTGAGGCGAAGGGCCAAAGCGAGCAGGCAGACAAGAAGGATGTGAATACGTGAATTTGTTTTCATTGAATCAGAGAGATCAAGACCGAAGCGGCCTCGAAGTTATTTGTTGTTGCAGGAGAAACTTCAGCATGCGGGCTACGATACGCGCCGATGAGGCGGTGGCGCAATATCGGAATGGCAAGGCGCGCCGTCATGGGGGAGGGGGCGCGGAGGCGGCCGCGTAACGCCGCAAATAGTTTATTGACACTTTCAGGTCCTTCGCCCAGGGCGCCGCCAGCGTCATTTTCGCGCCGGTCGCCGGATGCTCGATGGCCACCTGCTCGAGGTGCAGGGCCGGGCGGGCCATGAGCGGACGCTCGACCTGGCCTGGTTTTAGGTGATAACCGGATTTCAGCGCGGAGAGAAGCAGCGGGCGCCCGCCGTAAAGGTCGTCCCCGATGAGCGGAAGGCGGAGATGCTTGAGATGGGCGCGGATTTGAGCGGGACGATCGGGCCAGGGGCGGCATTCGAGCAGCAGGCAACCGTCGAATCGTTCGCGGACGGCAAATTCAGTGCGGGAGCGTTTGCCGTCTTTTGGATCGACCCGAACCACGCCCATTTGCAACGGGTGCGGTCCCAGTTTGGCGTCGATGGCAAACTTGTCTTCGCCGGACGATCCGCGCACGAGGGCGGCATAAACCCTGCAAGGCGGCTCGGCGGCAAATTGGTTCGCCAGGGCAACCAGGGCAAATTTGTTCCTGGCCAGGAGAAGGACGCCGCTGGTTTCGAAATCGAGCCGGTGCGCGTTGATCAAATAACTGAGGCCGCGTTTGGCGGCCCAAGGGGCGCCGCGTTCGATGTCGCGGTGGAGCAGTTGCATGAGGCTGGGGCGCTTGGGATCGGAACGATCCGGGGAAACGAGCAGCCGATCGGGCTTGTTCAGCACCAGCAAATGGCTGTCTTCAAAAAGGACGGGGATTTCCCAGAACTCGCTCGTGGCGGGCGACGACAATTTGAGGGGCTTGGGCACGCGTCAGCCCCCCGAGGCGGTGACATCGCCGGGAGGCGCGACAAAGTGCAACTGATATTGTCTGGTAAACCAGGCGTTAAAGGCCGCGATCTCCAGCCGCTCGCGCATTCTCGCCACAAAGCCCGGCAGGTCGCGCTGCATGGAGGCTTGATCCACGGCCAACTGCGCCTTGACGTAAAGAAGAAATCCGCCGTTGGCCGTCGGGATGAAAGGGGAACATTGGCCCGGATGCATCTTTCCGGCGACGTCCTGCAGTTGCTCGAATTCGGATTTGTCCGGCAACTCGGGAATTGAAGCGGTGGTGAGGGAAAAGGCGGTCAAATGCCGTGGCCGGACAAATTGGGCCGCGCACATGGTGTCGAAGGTTTTTCCCTGGGACAAACCGGCGCCCAAGGCCGACTCGAACCGGCTGCCCGCCGCTTTGGCCATATCGAGGGCCTTGCTTTGGCGGTAATCCGCAACCACTTTGTCATGCACTGCGGAAAGGGGCTGGACCTGGCTGGGGATGCGTTTCTGAAGGCCGGCGACATAGATCACTCCCTCGCCCGGCAAGGGCGAAGGGGCGTAAAGCATGGAGCGCTCCTTGTCATCGGGATCATCGTCGCGCAATGAGAAGAGGACACGGAGATTCTTTGGCGGGATGGTCAAATCTTTAGGCCCGGTTTTCAGGTCGAACGGGTTGGAGGTCCTGACGGTCAGATGCCGCGCTTTGGCCAGGACCGCCAGATCGCCGGGCGTATAAGGATGATCGTCGTCGTGGCCCTGGGAAAGCGCATTCAGGAAGCTGCTGGCCTCCTTGGAGGCCTCGGACAGTGCGGAATAGTTGAGGAGCTGTTTCCTGATTTTGGCCTTGGCGGCCTCGACGCCGAGCTGAACGCCGGACTCGTCCTTGAACGCCGCCGGGCCTGCCTGCAGATACGCCTCATCGACGTGCTCGTTGAGATTGGTGCCCAGTTGTTTTTCCACCCGGGCCAGGTAGTTGCTGATTGTGAATTCAATATAATTGATCTGGATCCGGTCCGGCACGCGGTAGTCCGCCTGTCTCTTGGTGTAAAAATCCTCGATGTCCTTTTCGGTGGGAGTGATCGAGGCGAAATAATTGGTGGCGGAAAAGGCAACCAGCTCAGTCTCCATCGGCGCGTTCTCCCGGCGATAGAAGACCTCCGCTTCTTGCGGGGTAATGAGCTGTCCGTTCATGCCCACCAGCGCCACGAGATAATCTTGTCCGGCCTGGTGACGGGCAAACCGGTCGAAGTCATCGAGCGACACGTTGCCTTCGCGGGCCAATTTGACCAATTCATCCAGGATTTTTTCAGCGGGAACGTTGTCGTTGGGATTGACGCCAAAAAACAGCTTGGTATAGCGGGCGGCCGCCTCGGGAGTGGCGGTGATGTGAAACCGGTCCAACTCGGCAATGAGCAGGAGCCGCTGTTGGGCGAAGACCCGCACGTCCTTCATGCGCTCCTCCGTTTGCGGCCATTCGCCATAATTGCGGCGGAAATAAATGCGCCCTTCGCGCTCCGCGGCATAGTACTGTTCCGGGGAGATTGGCTCGCCGAAGACCGAGCCGAAGTTGGCGGCAGTCGGGGACCGATCCAGGAGGCTGGTTCTGCTGTTGGGCGTGAAATAAATGAGGAAGGAAAGGATGGTCGCCACGATGATTACCATCCAAAGCCACTTCTGATGCCGACGTATTGTGCCAATCATACTAAGATCCGAGTTTCAAAATCATGCACCCTGAGCACCTCCGTGGGTGGTCAAATGCAACGGCCATAGTAAGAATAAACCGTGATTGCGCAAGGGCCGATTTTAACCTCTTGAATTCGGCGGCGAACGCATTCAATATCCGCCCTGTTGCGGATTGCCATGAGGGCGGCCGCGTCATAACGTTTACGCATATGTCAAAAATAAACAAACTTTGCCTTTTATCACTGTTGCCGGCGCTTTTGGCCGGGTGCAGTTCCATCACCAATCTCACCCCGACAGAGTATCCGCGGGACGCATCGAACTTCTACCGAGTGGAGGCGATGTGGAAGAGCAACCGGAGTGTCATCGAGCCGGACTCGTTCCAACCGCTGGTGGTGGTGGATCTTAAAACTTACCCCATGCGGCCGGTGCCCCTGGTGCAGGACCGCTGGGAAGCGTTCATCCCCGTTCCGTCCGACCAGAATATCGTCGACTACCATTACAAGTTCGACTTCAAGGACTATGCCTTTGGCAAGCCGAAGGCGGACAGTCTGATGTCCGCATCATACAAGTTGAAGGTCAAATAATTCGCTCATGGTGCGCCGTCGCCGCGGGTTTGGAAGCCGGCCTCATAGAGCCGGGCGAAGTCGGCCTCGGCGAGCGGGCGCGGGTTGAAGGTGGCGGTCCATTGTTGGGCCGCCTCGGCGGCGAGGCTGGGAATAGCGGAGGGTTTCAAGGAGCATTCCGTAAGGGAGCGGGGGATTCCGGCCAAATTCAACAGCCAGTCCAGGCGTGACACGAGCTTATCAATCCCGCCGGCATGCAAGGCCTCGTAGAGGCGCGCCGTTTCGGCATTTTCGGCGTTAAAACGAACCACCCACGGCAACATGAGGCCGACGGCCTGGCCGTGGACAATATGAAAATGGGCCGTCAGCGGATTGGCGGCGGCATGGGCCGCGCCCAGCATGCTATTTTCAATGGCCAACCCCGCCAAGGCCGCGCCCAGCAGCATGCCAGCCCGCGACTCCAACTGGCCGCCGTTGCGCAGCACCCCGGGCAGGGAACTCGAACATAGTTGAAATGCTTCCCGCGAATAGGCGAGCGAGAGGGCGTTGCGCTTGGTCGTGACTGCGGTTTCCAAGGCGTGCGACAATGCATCCACCCCCGTGCACGCGGTGACGCGCGCCGGCTGCGAAACCGTCAGCTTCGCGTCCAGAAGGGCAACGCGGGCCGCAGCCTTCGGGTCGCCGCAGGCCATTTTTTGATGGGTGGTCTCGTCGGCGATCAAGGCAAAGGACTGGCACTCGCTGCCGGTCCCGGCGGTCGTCGGAATGGCGATCAGGGGCAGCATGGGCCGCGCCGCCCTTCCCAAACCTCGGTAATCCTGCATGCGTCCGCCATTTGTCAATAAGAAATTGCAGCCCTTGGCCGTGTCCATGCTACTCCCTCCCCCCAGCCCGATCAGGCCGTCGATGGCCGCGCTCCGGGCCGTTTGCAGGCAATCCTGCACATCGCGGGTGGTGGGGTTCTCCCGCACCTTGTCGAACAGGACGGGTTCGATTCCCGCCTTGCGCAGGGATTGGCGGACACGCTCCATGTGGCCGGCGGCGACCACGCCGGGGTCGGTAACCAGCAACGGCATTTTCATCCCGATTTCCGCCGCCAATTCCCCAACGCGCTCCACGGCGTCGAGGCCGAAAACCAGGCGGGTGCGGGGTTGATGATCAAAGGCCGCGAAAGCAGCGGCGGCGGGGCGGGGGGGGGTCGTTGCTGTCGGAGTTTGGCTCATTTGGGAAATTCGATGGCGCGCCGTTTATAGAGGAATTCAAAGAGGTTGCCCTCGTGCGGCTGGTCCCAGGAGACGTGCATGGTGGAAATGGGGCCGATGTTGAGGCGCTCGATGTAGGGGGACTCGAGTAACTGGCCGATGAATGTTTTGTCTCGCGTCAGCGCGGACACGGCCAAGGACGGCCCGATCCGGGCCAGCATGTCGGTTTGCGGCAGGGCCACGACGCTGGCGTAGGGACAAAGGAACTCGCGATTGGCCAGCGGATGCGCGAACGATTCGCACAAGACGATGGTTGGCCGCACAAATTCGCCTCCTTCAAATTGCACCCGTCGCGGCCCCTGGCGATAAGCGGAGGTGACGTCGCGGGCCCCGGCGGTGCGCAGATCTTCCTCGATGCTGGAATCAATGAAGGCGGCCATCTTGGGATTGGCGAATCCGGCCAGCCGGGCGTTTTCATCCGCCGCTGGCAGCGGCCCAACCGGCCCCAACTTCCGGGCAAGGGCATCGGCAATTTCTTCGGCGTATTTGGGAACGACAATGGCTGAGGCGTTGATGCAACTGCGGCCGCCATTGTCCGAAATGGCGGAGACCATAAGATCGATAAATTCCGGCCAGCGCTCGATTTCGTCATCGCCGACCAGGATTTTGCTGTAGCCCGGCCCGTGGATTTGAATGGCGGGATTGTTGGCGTAAGGGGCCGTCGTGTTCTTGTCGCCAAAGAGCAGCGAGCGGCCGCAGGAGCGCAGTATCTCCGCCGCTCCTTCGTGATCCGTCGGATAGAAGCCAAACGCCTCCGCCGGGCAACCCGCCGCGATGAAAGCCTGGATCAATCGATACGGCGTCCACGGTTCTTCGCGGCCGGGTTTGATGATCACGGGGATTTTCAGCGGAACGGCCGCCAGCCAAAGCGAATTGACCGCCGGGGAATTGCTGGGCATGACCAGGCCCAGGCCGTTGGCCGCCGGATAAAAGCTCAACCGTCCGGCAAATCCGGTGTCGAGGATGGAAAGATCAAGCCGGCGCGTCAGGCCATCCAAAATGGTTTTCATCTGCGTCAGGGCATCATGGATCTTTGCCATGTTGCGCCGCACCATGACGTGCGGCAGGCCGCTGGTGGCGGAGAGCGTTTCGATGTAATCAGCGGGGGATTGTACTGGTCCATTGTCGCCGAGGGGCAGGGTGCCTTCCAGAAACAGCCTTCCCGCCCTGGCGCAGATCACGATCAACTCCGCGGCGGACAATTTCTTCAACGCAGCGCGGGCCTGGGCGATGCCGGCCAGGTCCTTGCGCACGATGCCGGCGTTGACCTGGCTGACCGTGGCGAGCGCCGTGCCGTTGCGATAGTCAACGAGGGTGGCTTTATCGAGGCTTTCGTAGGGGCGGCCCCGCCGCAATGCCGGGATGTGAGGAACAGTCATGCGCAACAACTTGGCGTCAAGATACCGTGAAAACGGCCCATTTCCAGCGTGATTTTTGCGCCGTCGCCGAGTTTTGGCGCGACAATTGGACACGGATCGAAAGGGCTTGACTGCGAGAGCGTCCACATGAACTCACCCTGATTAAGCAAAAAAATGTTTCAAAATGGTGCGATAAGGTTGGATTAGGTGCGAAAAGGTGCGATCAGGTCGGATTTTTTGGCCCCGAAATGGCTTCTTCTGATGCGCCTCCCCCGGTTGAGACGGGTGGTTCGACCGTTGCGCCCAGAGCGCCCTGGCACGGCTGGTCATTTTCCTCCGGTTCATCGATTCCCAGAATCTCCCTGTATTTTTTCGCTTTTTCCTCCGGGGTCAATCGCACCCTGTCCGGCCAGATCAGCTTCGCAGCGCCGGGATGGGCGCGCGCCCACTTGACGAAGTCGTTTTCGGTGACGCCATGGGAGTCGAGGCGCAATTTCTCCTGCCAAATGCGCAAGCGTTCCACATAATGGTCTTTGCTCCGGAGGCTGGCGAGATCGGAGCAGACGATGCGCAAGACCGACCATCGCTGGAAGGGGGTCTGCGCCGCGGCCAATTGCCCCCGCGCCGCCGCCACATAATGGGGGAAGAACCACTGTGCCACCCTGTCTGAAACAGATTCGCCGGCCTTATCTCGAAACCCCTTGCGGCCGGGAGCGGAAGCGCGACTCCCGCGTTGCCCCTTCAACTCCCGGCTGTCCGCCAGGGTATCGTCCAGCAGGTCCGCCGCCTCCATTTGGGCGACCCAGTCGCGGAATCCGCCCTGGCGCCATTCCGACAGATTTTGCCCGGTGACAGGCCGGCCGCCGAAATCGCGTTGCAGGACGGCTTTGACTTGCGGGAGAGCCTTCAACCAGCCGATCAGGCCCCTGCCCGATTCGCCGTCGAGCAAACGGCGGTTCAATTCGTCGCGGACGTCGCGCGGCAGCCGGGCGATTTTACCCTGGCGGCTGCGGTGGCCGAAGGGGGTGGCGGGGGATTCCGTTGCAGTTTCAGTTTTTATTTTCATCACATTCGATATGGCCTTCATTGGAACTTCATTAGAAGAATACTATAGCTATTATATTTATCCGTCAACAGATTTTTTAAGAATTTTTTAGAAAAATGTGATTATTCATGCTGAATGACTGTAACTCATTATGTATTAATGATTTAGCAGATTTTTACCCAGGGAGGAAAGAATAAGGGGAATTTAACCGCGAAATATTCGAAATACGGGAACTCCGAAGGCCTGCGGGGCTGTTCGCTGGCGTTGGAACCGTTGCGCGAAGAATGGGATCAGGCTTTGCAACATGCCCAAGCCATTTACGATTTTGGGTTGAAGCTCCTCCCAGAGGAAGCGCGTCCATGAACCTGGCGCGGGGCGGGGCGCGCCAGCCAAAATGTTGACATGCTCGGAACTGATCCGCTTATGTTTCCAAATCCTGCCGGCTGCCGCAGTTTTGATGAATGGTGCGACAGCGGCTTTGCCGTTTATGTTAAGAACGCCTTACTTGGCGAAGCTCGCCCGGTCATCTGCTTCCAGCCAGTCGAAGGTCGAGCTTTTGGCGGGGTCGATGCCTAATTTCCGGCATTCGCCGTCGAAGAATTCGCCTTTCTGGGGATGGCCGTGCATGGTGGACTTCTCCACGCTGTCCGACCAGGCTTTGATTTCCTGCTCCGTCTTCTTCGTGCCATGCCCATCCAGGTACCTGGCAATTTCCTCGTCGGTGGAGCCGGCTTCAAGCGCCTTGCGCACGCCTGCGTATTCGACGCCTTTCCAGTCAAGGAGCATGTGATCCAGAGGGCAATCGGTGTGGTACTCGCCCATGGTGCCCGCGATGTCGGCGCGCGCTTTGTCGGCCAACCGCGAGAGGATGGCGTAGCCGCCTGTGCGTTGACGCGGGCTGGCGGGGGCTTGCTTGGTTAGGTTCTTGGCGGTAATTGCATTCGTGATGGTGCTCATAATATTTAGTTCCTTCTTATTGGATAGGTAATTCAATTTTGCGTGATTCGCAAGTATTCCGCGTGGGATTCCGCGTGGGACTCGAATGACCATCTTCCCAATGTGTTTCCCCGTCTTGAGGTGGACAGATGCTCCCTGGCGTGTCACCGGGCGGTTGAAAACCGGCCACTTGCGGGCACTTCAAAACCGGCCACTCCAAGGTTCTTTATTCATATCACAGGTTTCTTGACTCAGGCAAGAGGCTTTTCAATTCTTCAAATCTG
>Ga0187851_10001765_pt1 | contig 20269 bp, 24 predicted proteins | sample June2016WEW_6_10_FD_132997 | JGI IMG/M metagenome (GOLD analysis project Ga0187851, IMG submission 132997) | Peatland microbial communities from SPRUCE experiment site at the Marcell Experimental Forest, Minnesota, USA - June2016WEW_6_10 | ecosystem: Environmental > Terrestrial > Soil >...
CTCGAAAAGTAGCGGGCACACAAGGTCAGCAACGAGTTTCAAAGAGGAGATACACCTTCATTCAAGGTCCCTGTCAACCTCTCTTGAACCCTCAACGCATCTGCGATGAGGAATTCCACGCTGACCCGGTTTTCATTCCTGAGACTTGGGTTCGGTCAACAGCCACCACTGACACGGGCAACCAGGTGAGAAGGATAGAGGACCGGGGCAGAAAGGTCTCTCGATCACTCGACTGGCGAGCCAGACAAGTGAGGAGAAAAGATGACAGCGACAAGGCCACATAACACAACAGGCGATACGAAGTTCATTCTTGAACTGAAGATCGATGCGAATGGAGAAGTGACCCGCAAGGCCATCAAATTGGGCCGGAAGGATACGCTCGAGGGAAAGCTCCTCGCGCAACTCTATCCCGGCATCCAAGTAGCGCGCGTGAGCGTGCCGGCGGAGTTGACACCATACGAGCAATCGGTGGTCGAAAACCGCATGGCGCAGCTCAACTTTGGCGGAGTGGAGTACAAACTTGTAGGTGCAAGCGGTTCGGCGAAGGACGGCAAGTTCTACTTCGTCGACCAGCCGTATGCAAAGCCCATCGCTGAGCGCTTTCAGCATTGGCCGGAGGCAGCAATCGTGTACTTTTCGATTCTGATCTCCGATTGCAAGCTGATTATGGAGCAACCTGACCTCCGTATCGTCGTTGTTGAGGATCAGGTCCTTGGCACCAACGATTGCCGCGGCTGGATTCGGGAGTCGCTTTTTCGTAAACTCCATCTATCGCCGGATCGCTTCTGCCAATTTCGATTGGCATTCGATGCGCGCGAACCGAAGCAGGCAAAAGGTGCTTTGAAGGCGATGAGCGACCGTGTAGCCGACAGGCTTGCGGTCGATGTCATTTTGCCGGAGAGCGCCTGCAAACCCAATCTCAAGGGAGGAAGCAGCTTTCTTCCCAAGATAGGGACTTCTGGCAGGCTGTTCACGGGTCCAGCGGTGCTCGGGATCAAGCAATGGTCTCGCGTCTCCGAATATGGATCGAGTTACACGCTGGTCGAGCATGCAACGGATGAGGCACTTCAACTTGAGATCATGCCTCGCGCAATCGAGGAAGTTCGCAAGGTGAGGAAGACCTGGGACGATGGCGACTATGAGGGCTTGCTGCGAGTTCTGGGCAAGTCGGAGGAAGACGCCGCGTTCGACTTGAGCTTCGATCCCGAGGCTCTGGAAGGCGGAAGCAATTCAGCTTCGGAAGAGTGGGAGCCGGCGGAGGCAGTTCTACTGGCAGACAAGAGCGGGAACAGCATCCGGTTTCCCTACGTGTCGAATCAGATCAACCGGAAGCTGGCGCGCTGGGCATTCCGCACATTGACGAGTGGCGGTTTCAAGTTGCCGGCATTCGCTTTGGCGGATGACGGAATCCTGGTCGAGCACGAGGGCAAGGTACTCGCGGCATCGGACTGGATACCGGAAGACACCGCCATCACATCGCTCACGGCCGAGCACAGTCTCTGCATCCGGTATCCGATTCGGATGCAGGAAGACTTGTTGCCCGTCCGCCATATCGCAGACTCAGATCTTATCCCGATGCTCGCACGCGCATTGGGCAAGGCCGGACAGTCTGATTTGCCGGAACCGTTGGTTGCTTACATTCTGAAACGTCAGCTGCGCATGGAGGGAACCTACATCCTTCATTCGGAGACAGCGAAGCGGAATGGCGGCGACTTCGACTTCGATACGATCTGCGCCATGCCGTCCGATCAGTTCCCGAAGTTCGTTGCCGGACGGATCGCGCATGGAGAGAGATTCCATCAGGCAAAGACCAAGCACAAGAAGGCAAAGTCTCCCTGGTGGAACGTCTACCTGGTTGCAATGAAGGCCAGAGGAAACCGGATCGGCTCGATTACCGATTTGAAAACCTCATGCCTTGCAGCCGGACGGCCTGACCTCGCATACAAGCTCGTCGAGCAACTGCAAAACGCACTCGACTCGCTGAAGCATCGGGTCGAGATCGACGAGTCGGTCATTAGCGACATCCGGAAAGAAGTCAGTCCGGCGCCCTGGCTCCGGTACAAGCGTGAGCGCAGGGTTTCGGATTTGCCACTTCACCTCGACGTCGCCGATACCGACAAGGTTGGCCGTCTCTACAACGTCCTCCGCAAAGAACTGGGCGACATCCTCTCTGAACGCATGGCGGTTGAGGACTTCCGCGGCATCTTCTCCGGCCACACCGTGACCAAGGAGATGTTCGAGGAATGCCAGCTTGTCAATGCGATCTACGGCGATGTTGCGGCGCAGATTACCGAGCGCGAGGAACAACTCAAGCAAGAGTACGGCAACGCTCAGGCGCTGTGGGAAGCCATGCGGAAGAGCGAGGACAAAGACCAACGGAGATCGGCCGTGCTTGCCCGGAACAAGGCGCAAGCGGCGCTCTGGGAGAACGAACAGGATGCCAAGGAACAGTTCAGCGGATTGCACCTGTTCATGCACTACTGGGCGCAGGGAAAACAGGACAACCGGCGTGCCTGGGCGCAGGCGATGAACACCATTGTCTCGAACGGACGCGGATCGGGAGCCGTGCTCTTCCAGACCTTTCCGCAAGAGGTGGTCGATGTCTTTGCCGAGCAGACCGGAGGCAAGAGCGCTCCAGTTCGCTTGCCAAAGATGGTCAACGGCTACGTCCGGTTCGACGATCAGCAACGTGCTTTTCTCGTTGAGCGGATCGAGAATCCGGACGCACCAGACGGAGAGAAGTGGATATTCCTCTTCCAGTACAAAGGGAATCGGACACTGATCTTCGAGAACACGAGCGTTCCCCAGTAAGCGGAATGCTCCTAACCTGTTGAGATGGGGCTTGAGCACTTGTGCCCGGCCTCGTCTCACAGTTGCTTCTTGACGCCCTTATTGAGGCGCGTGGGAGGAGATCATGAAGCCATTCCTGGGAGCATTGCTCGCTCTTGCCGCCATCGGCGCCGCGGCACAGACCACCAACTTCAGCCAGATTCAGCACATCGAGACGGCCCTCAATCACCTCACTGTGATCGACTTTGCCGAGCCCGTCGTCACGGTCGCTGTCGCCGATCCGGACTCCATTCAGATCGAACGCCATGACGATAAGGTCTTTCTCAAGCCGCTCAAAGATGGCGTTTCCACCAACCTGTTTGTCTGGACCGCATCGCGGCAACTCGCGTATGAGATCGACCCCGCCGGCGATCTCGCCAAGATGAACGTCATTATCCGTAATGCGCCGGAGCCGAAATTGCACACAGCGGACCAAAATGCCGCGACGTTCGAGCCAAGCGAACAACAGATTCAGAAGATTGCTTCGCTCGTCTTGACGCAAGCATTGATGGGTACCGAGGAGATCGTTCGTGAGACCAATAAGGTCCCAACTACTGGTGTGAACGTGGAATTGGAACAGGTCTTTCACTCGAAAGATACGCTCTACATCCGCTACACCATCGCCAATCAATCGACAGCGCCATTCCGGATTACGACGCCTGATGTTTACCAGCCGCAGCCGACGCAGCAGCCTATTTCCATTGTGAGCCTGCGCAATCGTCAGCTCTCTCCTCAGACCTTCACCGCTTTCAAGGCAAGGTTGGGACCGAGTATTCCAGTTGTCAGCGCCGATCCACCCGTAGCGACCGATGTCGCGCCGGGCGGGAGGTCCACCGGCGTTGTCACCATTCGTGTCTCTCCGGGATGCCAGCCACGGCTCTATCAGCTGCATTTCGGCAACAGCCAGACTGGTTCTGTAACCGCCGAGGCTGTGTTATGAGCCCAGGTAGTGTTATAAGCACAGCCATTCGCGGTAATGTGACGGCTGAGGAGACGCGCCAGGCGATGCGCGCGCTCTACCGTACGGATGCGGAAACCAATCTCCAGACGGCATTCGCTCGTGCGCTCGCCGATGATCTCAAGCCCGTTGACGAGAACGGCAAGTGGCAGCCCAGCACACTGCTCGTTCTGGGCGGTGCCTTGTTGTTGGTGTTCGTTGGAGTCTTCGTCTACTTCAGTATTGGGGGCCATCGATGAGTCAGCCGTATGAGGCGCCGCGCCGGGATCAATCAGGCCCCGCAGATCTTGCGGGGTTTGTTGTTCTTGGGGGATGCGCCGTGCTGGGTGTCTTCTGGTACATCGCCGTTTCGCGCCTTCATCTAAGAAGCGACCAGTGCCTTGAAATCTTTCTCGATCTCGTGATCGGAATCTTTGGAATTGCTTTGCTGCTTTCGCACTTCATTGGCCGCAGAACGAAGCGTGAAGAGATGTGGCCGCATCCGGCCGTAACCATTCCCGGCGCGAGAGACGCAGCCATCGTTGAAAGCGCAATCCGCAACGATGCTTCGGTCCTTGGTTATAACGTCCACAGAGAACCTTGGCTCTGGCCTGATTCGGTGCGCATCAAGCATGGCGTCATCGCGGGCGGAACCGGTTCCGGCAAGACGACCTTTCTCGAAAACATTATTGCCCAGGATCTTCAGCGGCGCTTCGGCGACCGGCCCATGCCGATGATTATCTTCGATGGTAAGGGAGATCAGGAGTTTCTGGAGAGGCTCCTTCCGCATATCGAGGCCGCCGGACGGTTGCAGGATTTGCGCGTGATCGACCCGTCGAATCCACGGGAGTCGGCTCGATACAACCCCTTCTACTCCGGCGATGCGCTCTACCAGGAGCATGTCAACTTCATCTTCCAGTCCTTTGGGCTGAAGGAAGACTTCTTCAAAGGCCACCAGGAAGCCTACCTTTCCGACTTGGTGCGCATCCTCTACTACGCCGGGAAGGTCTTCAACGTCTACGATGTGCTGGTGATGGCGCTCGACGAAAAAGTGTTGGCTGAACAGATCGCCCGTGCCAAAGCGCGGATCGTGACATTGCCTGAAGTCACCATGCAGATGCGGCTCAACTTCGAGATGTCGGTCAGAATGATCAAGCGTTCCCTGGCAGACAGGGATCGCGTCGAAAAGATTCAGGGGCTGCTGAACGAGCTTCTGGCCTTTCTCGAAGATGAACTGTCGATCGTCACCGGCTCCTACCAGGATCTCCTGACAGTCGACGAGGTCGTCGAGAAGGGGCTGATCCTGTTCGTTTCGCTCAACACCAACAAGAACAAACGCGCTTGCGAGGCGCTGGGAAAGATTCTTCTCCAGAACATCCAGCTCATGGTCGGCAAGCGATACGCAAGACCCCGCTCGAACCGCGAGGAGAATGAGCCACTCTTGAGCGTGATCCTCGACGAGTTTGCGCCGTTCGCCTATCCAGGATTTACGCAGGTTCTGCAGACGGCCCGCGGCGCGCGCGTCACGTTCTTGTTCTCCTTCCAGAGCATCCCGCAACTCCAGCGCGTGAGTCAGGCGTTCGCCGACGAGGTCTCCTCGGCTCCCGGCACAAAGATGATTATGAACGGCTCGGAGGAGAACACGGCGCAGTGGTTTCTTAAGGCATCGTCACGCGTTGTGCGGAAGCGCCGTAGCCTTGCCGTTCGCAGGACCGGCATCTTCACTACCAAGTACCTTGAAACCGGCACGGGAAGCGAGAGCGACTTCCGCGAGACCCGCGCGAGAGAGGACCACATAAAGAACCTTCCCGTCGGGCAGATGGAGATTCTCATGGTCGATCCCCGCGAAGGTACCCGCCACTCGCACCTGCATGTGCGCAAGCATCCTGTCTTTCAGTTGGAGGGATTCATTTCTACTCTCTATCCCAAGATCCGGGGCTATCTCGATCCTGGGGTTGGAGCCAACCTGCGTTTCCGGGAGGAGGGGGAACGCCGCGCCCGGAGGCGGACCTCCGGTTCGCTGGCAGGACTGTTGTCTGGAGGACAGCCATGAACAGATTCAGAATGGTTCTTGTATTCGCCGCTTTGGTCCTCGGTCCCGCCGTGCTGCAGGGGCAAGAACAAGCCGCCGCTTCCCCCGCGCCTCAACCCGCGGCGCATAGGCCACAGGGATTTGCCGGCTATGCATTGGGCAAGATCAACCCCAACGACACCGACTACGGCGCGGCCCTGGATGCTGCGCGAGGCGCGACCGTCAAGCGCACCATGGACGATCTTTACTTCTCGTCGAATGTGGTGACGCTGATTCTGCTGTCCGGCGTGACCACGGTCTTCCTCTTCCATCTGCGCGCTGCTGACAAGAAGGAGATCATTGCGGCAACCTTGATTGCGCAACTTTGGAATGGCCGCGTGAGCGACAGGATTGAGATTGAGCGGCGAACCGAGCAATACAACAGTCTCGTCGACGAGCACAATGCGGTTGTCGAGCGACAGTTGATGGCCAGATCGCATCCGGCGCCCGGCGAGGATCAGGAGGCAACCGACCTCAAGCGTTCGGTTGCAAATCTCGATAGCCGCGCAAAGGGCGGAACTCTCCCCGCTTCCACGGAGAGCCAGACTCGCCTGGATGTTGCCTCGTCTAACACACCGGTTCCTGCGGCTGCTGCATTGAATCAACAACAGCGAACAGTCCTGCTTGAACGCCGGATCGAAGCGATGAGAAACACTGAGCAGAATCTGAAAGAACGACTCAACCAGACTTCGGCGTTGCTGGAGCAAGAGCGTCAACGGAATCAGGCTCTGAAAGGGGCTTAGGAGGTGGACATATGGGAGACAAGGTTCAGTTGAAATCGCCCACCGATTTCGCCGACCCGAAGGATTGGAGAGCGTACATCCGGGAGACGGCGCCGCCAGAGGAGGTTGACTACGCGCTCGCATTTGGACGGACAACGCTCTTCATTCGCTTCTATGAGGTGCGGGGGTTGAGCTTTCCGGAGGAGTTTCGCGCGGAGTTGAAGCGAATCGAGCAGCATCGAGAGCCAGAGAGAACCGCGTTGCTCGAAGCTCTGAACGGCAAAATACTCGCTGCTTTGACTCAGCTACTTCTTACCACCTCAGAAGCAGAGAACTCCGCAACCATCGCCAGCGCTATGGTAACCAGTCCCCACGAAGCGGTTGCGAACCTGCTCGACTATCTGGGGAAGAGGAACCCGAGTTTCGCGCTCTGGACTCACTATAAGAAGCAGATTCAGCAGACCCCTGACGCTCCGGCCTGGGAAGAATTCGTTGAGGTGGAGCTTCATGGAGCGGACGATCCTGAAGCCGAGTTCACACTCTTGATGGGCCAGCTTGGCAAGCTCCTTGTCATCTTCCGTGATAGAAACTTCGTTCTTCCGCCGCTTCATCTTGAGCGCATCCGGTTTCTTCATCATCTGCGTGGACCGGAACGGAATCTACAGGCACGTGCGATTGTCCAGGGCCTCTTGGAGGTAATTGCGTCATGCGCGTCCGCATAATCAGCTTCGGAACAAACTGGTGGGCGGCGCATTCGAGAGACCTAACCGATCCATTGTGCTTTCGCCGGAACGCGGCCTGGTTCAACTCTGCCGGCTTGAAGTACGGCCGGCGCTTGCGTCTCTGCTGGGTGTTCCCTGGCCAAATTCGATTCAATCGCACCAGTGGATTGCACCCCGAGTACCCGTTACGATCCGCTGGGAAGATATTTCAGTGCACCGGGTCAAACTACCTGCACGGGCGGACGCATCTCCTGTTCTCCACTCCGGCCAATCTCTCCGCTCCCGATTACTTCCTGGTTACGCTCAACGAGCGAATGCACGGCCAGATTTCGTTTGCCTCTCGGGCATGGAGGTCCGATGGAGTCCAGCCAATTTCAGTCAGCTTGCGCGGACAACGGTACGAGGCAATGCTTCTTATGGGCGCCTCGGACTGGATCAAGACGAACCTTGGACAGTGGGCAATCTCCGGTGACGGCCAGCGCCTCGAACTCGATACGCGGCCTTCAGGAGGAGCGGAATGAGGTACCGCAAGGGGTACATTGCGCTGTCGGACGACCGGGACTTGCCGCTTCTGGTCACGATCCGGAATGCGCGCGCCATTACCTACGATCAGATTTGCAAGATTGCCTGCATCGACGGACTGGAGAAGACCAGGCGTTCTGTCTATTGGAGGTTGTCGCGTCTGGAGAGGAATGGGCTGGTGCAGCGCATGATCTACGGCCAATTCTTCTCGCAACCAATCTTTGCCATCACTCGCCTGGGCCTCGAATTCCTCGAATGCCGCGGGCAGACTTTGCTTTCACTTCCATCTTCAACGAAGGAGATCGTGCGCAAAACCCAGATACTTCACTCCGTCGAATTGGCTTCGATCCGCGTCGCCCTGGCCGCAAACGGAATCCTGAAATCGTGGAAATGGGAGCTTGAGGTTGTATCGAATAACCTCGTTTATGAAAGTGGAGACTCAAAAGATTACGACGCGCTCGCGGAGATTGAGGTAGGAAGTCAGACAAAGAGCTTCGCAATTGAGTTCGAGAGAACCCTCAAAGGAACTGCGCGGTACGAGGAACTGTGCCGGGTGCTTGCCGCGGACAAGGCCACGGAAACGGTGCTGTACCTGACGCCGAATGCGCAGATCCTTTACGTTCTTGCCAGCGAAATCCGCAACGTTGGCAAGAGAATTGGGTTCGCACTGAGCGCCGCATTTCAGCATGACCTCCTCGATACGAGAGTGCTCACGAATCTATCGAAGAGCAATGTCGTCTCATTCCGCGAGTTTCTCTTTGGCTGAGATGGTTGTGCTGTGGCACAACTTCCGTTGAGAATGTCCACCGCATTGCCGGCTGTCTGCGGGCTGCCTACTCTCACGTATTGCCTTCCCATTCCGATCCTATTGCCTTCCCATTTGCTTCCCATTGAACAAATCCACAGCCTCCTATCTTTCGATGGCTGTGCAGGATGCATTCTGACTATCCCTTTGTTTGTCGATTGGTTTTTGGTCGTTTTGTAGGGATGGTGATCGTTTGGAAAGAATTGGTGAACAGTACGCAGAATCGACAGGCCTGCGAGCGTGATCTGTTGACGCGCGGAACAGATGTCACAGCTCGTGATTGCAGTTGGCTCTCATGGTTTTTGCTGTCTGTCGCCCGGTTGCCCCTGGATTGCGGAATCGACTGCACGTGTTTCTGCAATCCGTACCGGGTTTGATCCGTTCTCAGCGAACCATTCCATGTTCGCCCTGCCACTTTCTATCACACATTGTCCAGAACAAACGCCAGATTCAAGGAGAAACTCATGCCGGATATTCGTCCGATCACTGCGGCGCGCGCCGCAATTGTCCCCATGTTTTCCAAGCAGTTCATCCTCAGATTTGCAATTTCACTTCTGCTCACGGGTGTAGATGCCGACGTCGTGCTGACCTTCGCCTCGTCGGTGTTCAGAGCCCTTTTCAATGCGCCAATCCTGCGTGCTTCCTTCGCGATCTTGATTCTCGGATTGATCGCGTCGCTTGCACGCATGTGGTTCCTGACATTCAAGGACCGCCCGTAGTCAACAGTCAAGCTGTTCACAAATCCAAACAGGAAGGAGAGTCCCCATGGCACGCAGTCTTGGAAAGATGTTTGCCTATCAATTGTTCGACTGGCGCAACTCCGTTACTGGCACCATTCAACAGACCGTTGCCGCATTCCTGAAACTGGGTGAGGCGATTGCCACCCGCTGGATTCAGACGCCGAAAGGCGTTCTGCTTCTGCAGATGGCGCCTGAGGATCCCGAGTCCGGCGCCGTCTATGTCTTCGACCGTCAGCGCGAGATTTGGTACATGCTGTCGTTCGAGGGTTGCGAAGACCGGTTCACCTCGGAGAGCTTCGATCGCGTTTTCTCCGAATACAAGCTGTTCAGCTATGTCGAGCAGCCTGGCCTGTTGCTCGCCCAGACTCAGCCGGCTCACTCGTAATTCCAACACGCCCCGCCCGTTGCAGTTTCTCAGCCCGACCCAAATTCACAACCTGGAGGATACCCATGCGTCAATCCGCAAGCCGCATTCGCTCGCTTTCGATTCGTTACGCCCTCGCAGAAGCCGCAGTTTTTCCCGGCATCGGCACGGAGCGCGTCAGCTTTCCCAACAACCGGAGGCCCGCTGCCGAATTCCGGCACAGCTTTCCGCGTTTAGCCCATCAAGTGTGACCGGAATCGCGAGAGGGCTCGGCAACGCACTCCGGGCCCTCGTCTTTCCAGCTCGTTTCACGCCTCAATGCGCCGGCCGCCAGAGCCTTTTCGCAATTTGACCGAGTTTCAGAGCCGGGGTACAACCACTCTTGCGTGTTGGAAGGAGGTCGCCGAATGTACCAGAAGTTATGTGTAAGCCGGGAGACGGCAAACAACTTCATCCATATGTTCGTCAACCGGCGGGCTTATGGGATGCAGGCAACTCAGCCCCTTCCAAATGGATCTGTCCCGTACTACCTGGCACGGGATTGGCAGACGAAAGCTCCGAAACCACTCGATGTGGATGTGGTGCGTATGCATTTGAATGGCGACATCACCATCAATCTGTATGCGATCAACCCGGAGACGCAGCGCTCGAAGTGGGTGGCAATCGACGCCGACTTCGATGGCGCCGTGCAATCGCTCTTCCAGTTGCAGTGGGAGTTGAAGCAGGATGGCGTCGAAGCCGCTCTCGAACAATCCCGCCGTGGCGGTCATCTATGGATCTTCGGTGCCACGCCGCTGTTGGCCGCCGAGTGCCGAATTTACATCTACAATCTGGCGCTCCGGCTTGGAGTTCCGGTCAAAGGCGGCGGTCTCAAAGAAGGCATTGAAGTATTTCCGCGCCAGGACCGGATTGACAACGGCGAGTACGGTAACGCCATCCGTGCGCCGCTCGGAGTGCATCGAAAGACGAACCTGCGGTACTGGTTCTATGACGCCGACGTGACGCCGGAGGCGCAGCTTGACTACCTCAATCGTCTGAAGAAGCTCACCGAGGACGGGCTCAAAACGTTCATCCAAGGAATGAGTCTTCCCGAAGCGTACAAGCCAGTTGTCGCTGCTCCGTACATTCCGACTACCTCTTCTGGTGGAGAGCAAGAGTTCCGGATTCTCGAACACGTCCGCGCCACGCGCAAAGACAGCCGCAATTTGTGGGCGAGGTGCCCATCCTGCGCACAGATTGGACGTGACCGCTCGGGCGACAACCTAGCAATCCAGATCAAGAATCCGCGCTTCTACAAATGCTGGGCCGGCTGCTCGAAGGAAGAGATTCGCGCGGCACTGGGCCAGCCGATACGCAGAAGGCAAGCAGTATAGCGGAGGTGAAGCCGATGAAGCCATCTTCTCAGGCAACGATCCCTGCCGTGCCGAACGATCAGGCAGAAACCATGCGGTTTGCCCGGTACGGTCTTGCGATTCCACGGGCTATCTTGAGGGCTTTGGAAAAGCGCGGCATCTACTGCCAGTCCGGTCTCTCGATAGAGCATCAGCATCTGGCTAAGCGGTATGTTCTGCGCGCCACAGAATCCGGCGGCGCCGTCGCGGACATGGGCCGGTACTGCGCGTATCTCGATGTCGAAGGAACTCCGGTGCCGTGGTTGCAGCCGATCGATTCTTTGTCGGGCAACGGGCGGCACGCGATTGTGATTGCGCCGGAGTTGGTCCGAATCGAAATGCTGCGCATCGGCCACACCTATGAAATGGCCATCTCGAAGCACTCGCTTGTGAACGCCGGGGGCCGCGTTCGTCCCGTCATCGCCTCGACTTTGCTCTTTCGCGGCAATCAGGGAACGCTTGCCGTCGATCTCTGGAACCCGGAGAACAAGCGTCTGCGTGGTTCGATTGCGCCGGTCTTCTACACGCAGGCGGGCGAGGTCCGGCGCCATCCTGAACGCTTCGATGACGCAATTCGGAAGATCACCGGCGCGCTTGCTTGCCTTGGCTGCAAACATACGCACGTCGCGGCGGCGCCGCCGGCTGCAACTGGCGGTGTCTCATGAGACGCGCAATTGAGGTTGGTGTGCCGGATTGGAAACCGCTTGAATGCGTCCTCTCACCGGAGGATTGTGCGGACTTCATGTACATGGGCAGCGCCGGTGGGGTCGTGCTCTACAAGCACCGCGATACGCGACGGTACCTGAATATCGACGCGGCGACCGGCCGGTTCTACCAGTACGTCGATGGCGACTACGCCGAGATCAGCCTGGAACAGGCAATTGAGCACGTGTACGGATCAAAACAAATCTGAAGGAAGGGAGAAGATCATGGGCAAGAGCGTCAACAAAGTCATCTTACTGGGCCATGCCGGCAAAGACCCGGAGGTCCACATCCTGCGGAGTGGAACCCTGGTCAATCTCTCGCTCGCGACGAGCGAGGGTTACAAGGACAACCGGGGCGAGTGGCAAGAGCGCACCGAATGGCACAACCTGGTTGGCTACCAGCGGATCGGAGAGATCCTTCGCGACTATGTCAGGAAGGGTTCGAGGATCTTCGTTGAGGGCGAACTCCGTACACGCTCCTGGGAAGATCGGGAGTCAGGTCAGAGGAAGTATCGCACGGAAGTTGTTGTGCATGAGGTCAGCCTTCTGTCGCAAGGGCCTGGGACGAACGGCGCGAACGGACCGGAGCATCACGCCAGTGGGAACGGCTTCGTGCCGCAGGAGTTCAGCGCCGAACAGGAGATTGAGGCATCAGAGGTGCCCTACTAAAACTGGGCTTCGTCGCGTCCATGCTTCCGCCGGGAGCGCCTCATGGGGCGCTCTCGGCGTGTCTGGGCTCAACAGAAAGCCCACTGAGGTTTCGCACAGAAGGAGTTGAACTATGGCAACAGCAGCGAAATTCGCGGGAGCGGAGCGTGAGAGACTCTTCGCTCAACTCGAAGTGCCATTTGATCCGGCTCAGATCAAATGGCGGGTCATGCGCACATCAGATGATCGGAGATCTGGCGCAATCCTTCCATTCGCCGATCCGCGAGCGTACACAGACCGGCTCAACCAACTCTTCACGCCGGCGGGATGGACGCGCGAGTACACGATCTCCACCGTGCCGTCCTTGACTCGCGTGGACAGAGGCAAGGTGGTTGTCACCAGCAAGGTACTGGTTGCGACCGCCGTTACAATCACTCGGCTAGGCAGCCATACCGGCACCGGAGAAGAGTGGGCGGACAAGGAAAACGCGGTGACCGCGGCGGACGCGCAGGCCTTCAAGCGCGCCTGCAGTTGCTTCGGGCTTGGGCGGTATCTCTACCGCTTCGAGGAAACCTGGGTGCATTTGAACCAGCGGGGCGAACCCGTTGCGCTCCCGGGCTTGCCGGAGTGGGCGCTGCCACCGGGAGTGACCGTACAGCCGAGAAGCGGCCAAACCGTCGATGTGCGTGGCCCCGTCGATCACAAGCTCACAGCCGAGATCGAGAGTTTCCGCAGCACGTTGGGAGAGGACATCTACGCAGAGATTCTCCGGCGGGCTGGCCACAGCCGCGACGCGAGGACCATCCCGAATGCAGAACGGCAGAAGAATGTCGTTGAGTGGATGCAGGCAACTGCGCGCGGCTTTGAGCGGCTTCACGCGCTGGCGGAGGTGGCGGGCAACGCGCAGCTCACCGCGATCATGCGCAACCTGAACATCGCCTCAACCAGGCACCTGCCCAGTCTTTCCGCACTGAAGCAATTGGTTGCGGATCTCGAAGCCATATCCGACCAGCAAGTGGCGTAGCGGCCATCAACCCATTGGGAGGCCTTCCATGCACAACGTCAGAATGCTTCGACCGGAACCGAACCTCGTCAGCATTCCAGTTGAACGGGCCATCTACTGCGAGAACTGCGAGACGGTAACGAACTCAAACCGTGCACGCTGCGGCAAATGCGGTAGCGAGCGCGTTTTTCGATTGGCCGCCCTAATTGATGGACCGCCCAGTGGTCCGAGCTCAGGACCTGCCCTAGCCGGTTGCATCGCTCCGGCTCTGCAACTGGACGTGGTCAGGGCGGCGTAAGAGTGGACCATCGACAAACCCCAACAATCCGGGAGGCGGCCATGACCATTTTGGCTGACGATTTTCCGGCCATTTCGTCCTACAATGACGGTATTGTTTTGGAGACTTCCCCCATGACCACGGCATTGGAACAATACTGGGCAGAGCGCAAGCGAATCTGTGATGAGACTGTCGGCCAGTTGCAGCAGTCCTCCACGGATGTCGATGCCGAGCGCGCTTGGGACTATTTCTGCTCCTATCACATACCATTTCTACGTGAGTTTTTGAAGCGCAGCGTGAACGATCTGGGCGCGCCCTTGCGCCGATTGTGGGGGTGGCAATTCGGACTCATTCGGGAAGCCAGACGCGCGTTCTTGAGAAACGCCAAAGTCGAGCTATGGATACCCTTTGCGCACAGCCCTCTGAGCGTGGTTCGTGTTCCAGGCAGGACCGGCAAATACGATGCGGTCGAGTGGCCGGACGATGACGGAAAGCAATATGAGCTGGGCAAGCCCATCGTTGCTGTCCGCTGGCGTAGCGATGACTTTTTCATGATTCTTCCGTCGGGCGCGTATGTGACTTTCAACACGTTTACCTACACGAAGAACGGTGTCACTTGGAATATGCAGGATGCGCTGCCCAAAGCCTTTGTCCGACAGCTTGCCGGCTTTCAACCCAAGTTGCGATTTGCGGAAGAGAGTTTTGCGCTGCTTCGTGCAAGCTGGAACAAGAAAGACCAGTTGACGCGCGCCACCGCGAGTGAACGCCGGATCGAAAAGGCGGCCGAGTCATGGCGCCGGGTTTATATTCCGGAGCGCCAGAAGCTGGACATTCTGCGCAGGGCGGAACTGTTCGAGCGGAATGACGCGGCTGCCCCACGCGGTCTGCTGCTGACAGGGCCTCCGGGAACCGGCAAGACTCTTGTGGCCCGCACACTTCGAGAGATGATGGGCTGCGACTTCCAGATGCTCTCACTGGCTGACCTTAAGGACCAGAAGGTCGGGGCAAGCGGCAAGCGCGTCCGCGAGGTTTGGGACCGGGCAAGAAGGCATCATCCGGCGATCATCTTCATCGACGAGTGCGAAGGGATTCTTGGCCGCCGTGGCGCGGCCGAAACAGATGCGTTTTCGACCGACATCGTTCAGGCATTTCTGGCGGAGTGGGACGGCATCCGCGGCAACGCTCAGGTCTGGGTGATCGGAGCGACCAACCGCCGCGATATGCTCGACGACGCCATTCTCTCCAGGTTCGGCTGGGAGATTGAGCTGAAACTCCCCGGAGAGGAGGATCGGCGCCAGATACTTTCGCAAGAGGTTAAGGCTCTGGGCCTCTCGGTGGAGGCGCCCCAGGAAGCGGCGGCGCTGACACAAGGGATGAGCGGCCGTGATCTCAAGCAACTGGCGCAATCCGTTCGCGCAATTGGGTATCCCGCAGAACCTACACGGGAGCATTTTCTGGAAGCCATCGCCGCAGCGAGAAAGTCGCACAACACCAAGGTGGACGGTAAAGCCGGCTGGGAAACGCTGGTGCTCGACGACGCAATTCTCGACCGGTTGAAGTTGATCTGCGCACTGCTCAGCGACGCAGAAAAGTGGCAGGCGCAGGGCGTTTCGATTCCCAGAAGCCTCCTGTTGGCCGGTCCATCCGGCGTAGGAAAGACCCAGGTTGCCCGAACTCTGGCCAACGAAAGCGGACTGACCTTTCTTGCGGCCACTACGGCCGATGTGAAGGCCAACTACCTCGGACAGAGCGGCAACCGGGTGAAACTGCTCTTTGAACGCGCGCGGTCCAGTGCGCCGGCGATTCTGTTCCTGGACGAGTTGGACGTCATAGCGCCTGATCGTATGGCTGCGGGCGGGAGCGACCAATTGACCGGCGAGATCGTCGGCCAACTCCTTCAGGAGATGGACGGTATCAACGTCCGGGGCAGTCACGTCTTCCTTGTCGCCGCCAGCAACCACCTTGACCAGATAGATGAGGCGGTCCGGAGCAGGTTTCAGGAGAAGCTGGTCATCCCGTTGCCGGACCGGAATGCCCGCATTCGGCTGCTCATCAACCTGTTGACGGGAAAGAAGATAGGCTTCCCGTTGAATGAAGTCGCCGTCCTGCTGGCAGACCAGACCAAGGATCGGGAATTGAGCGGGCGCGACCTCGAAGGCTGGGTCCAAGCCGCAGAACAGAAGGCTCTTCTCCGGGCGTTGCGGGATGGTGGCCCGGAGAACTTCACCATCGGACTGGAGGACTTTGACGATCAGCTTCAGATGCAATGAGCCGGTTTGTACCCAATTCGTCATTGCTGCGGTGTTTGGATGTGACTGGCCGAGCATGCTTCTCCCGGTGTGGTGCAGGTGTGGCTCATTGGCGCAAATCTGGAGCCTGGAACCGCGTTCCGCAGCGTCTCCTTCAAGATGGCAACAACGGCGCTGTAACGCCCGTGCGGGAGGCGAATTTGAAACGAACCAAAGGCGAGCTTGACATTTACGTCAAGTACAACTATCTTGTATTGTATGGCGTGAGCGGCGACTATGGCATCCATCCCGGCTTTTGAACCAGACGGACTCTTGCCATCAGGCGACTATGAAGTGTCGTTCGATCAATTGCGCGAGTCGATCCTGGTACTCGGTCCTGGCGACCCCGCACACTATCCCAATTGGGATCACGCTTGGCGGTTGCATCTGGTTGACAACCTTGAAATCCTGACGCGCCAGTTGTGGCAGGTCGGCATCCGGGAGGTTTACGCAGACGGCTCCTTCGCTGAGGACAAAGATCACCCCAACGACATTGACGGTTATTTCGTTTGCAATCTCATTCAGCTCAGCAGCGGCGAATTGACGCGGCAGTTGAATTTGATCGATCCGTTCAAGGTGTGGACCTGGGATCCTGCGTCGAGGAAGCCTTATCGTGGATATCCGAAGAAGCAACTCCCCATGTGGCATCGGTATCGAATCGAGCTTTACCCGCATATTCCCGGCATGGGTATCGGTTGCGGAATCCTCGACCGATATGGCAATGAGTTGGAGTTTCCATCTGCTTTTCGTCAATCGCGCCGTGACGGCAAGTCCAGAGGCATTGTGAAGATCAAATACGGGGGGCAGCCATGATTCGCAACGAGACGGAGTACCAGGAAGCGTCAGAGCGCCTAACTCAGGAACGGCAACGGCTTGCCGAGCACAAGGCGAGACTGAAGACTGCCGGTCTGGCGGAAGAAGAGATCAAGCGAGTCATCGACCCGTTCGAGTCCTTCCACCTTCAGCTCAAGGAAGAGGTGGAGAGCTACGAGAAGCTGAAGCGGGGAGAGTTTGGCGAGCTTGACAATCTTCGCGGGTTGGGTCACCTGTTGATCTCGATTCGCATCGCCCAGGGACTCTCGCAAAGAGACCTGGCCAAGAGGCTCAACGTGCATGAATCTCAGGTATCCCGAGATGAGCGGAACGAGTATTTTGGCATAACACTGGAGCGGGCGATTCGGCTGCTTGATGCGCTCAATGTGAAGTTGCACACCCAGGTTGAGATCGTGGCCGAACGGGAAGCGGCGGTTGCCTGAGAATCCACCGTTGACACAACTTCCCACGTCAAAGGACAACTCTGCGACAGTCAATGCGCGCCGATCCGCTCGACAAAAAGTCATCGGATTGGCGCGCAACTTTCGTGTTGAATGGATTGCCAATTGAATTTGCACGGAGCTTCAAGGGTTACTTCTTGGCAGCCCAACGTTTGATCTGTGCCTGACGAATGCGCTCCCGTGCCTCCGCACTCATCTTCCTGCGCTTCTTCTTCTTCTGAACATTCGGGATAACAACGGCTGCTGTCTTGGGCGGCCTGCCCGGCTTGCGCTTGATTGCAGTCGTTCCTGCGGAACTCAAAAGTGCCTTGGCTTGTTTGAGGCGAGCAATCTCGGCATCGATCTCGGAAAGAATGGACTTCAACATAGTGCGGTCAGCACATCCCCAAGCAGGATACGCGATAGACCGGATGGTTGGCGCCTATCCTTCCCATGCGGTGGCATCCGCCGCTTTACATTGTTGTCAGCTATTTCAGCCAAAATCTGGCAGAAAGGAGAATCGATGGCTCGAAATGTCGCTAAATTGAAGATGGGTTATTACCCGCTCCCGGAGCGTGAAGGCGCCAGGCTTCGCCAGCTTCTCACCTTCACAGGACCAGCATCGGTGATAGATCCTTGCGTGGGGCAAGGTGTGGCTCTCAACTTGATTACCCAAGGTGCGGATGTGCGCCGGTACGGTGTTGAACTTGATGCCGAGCGGGCACTAACAGCAAGCGCCAAGGGCATCGAGACAATCCAGGGCAATGCTTTTGACGCTGTTGCCAAGCCTGAGTCCTTCTCTCTGCTGTATCTCAATCCGCCCTACGATTCCGAGATCGGCTCAATTGGCAACAACCGCATGGAACGCTTGTTTCTCGAACACACTTTTCGCTGGTTGGTGATGGAGGGTGTGCTGGTGCTGGTCATTCCGTTCGAGCGCCTGCACGAGTGCGCTGGGATATTGAGTTCGCACTTCACCCGGTTGAACCTCTTTCGCATGACAGACGAAGAATCTGTCCGCTTCCGGCAGATTGCCGTGCTTGGTGTTCGCAGCAATGTGCGGGGAGTGGCTGTCGAGGAGGCCAGACGGCAGCTTCAGCGCATCAGCCCTTATGGCAGCATCCAGACGCTGCCGGCGTTGGCGCCGGGAGTGTGCGAACCCTATCCCGTACCCCCGACAGGCGAGGCTGGATTGAGTTACCGCGGGTTACCGTATGACCTGCTGGAGGATCTGTTGCCGCTGTCGGGCGCATGGCGGCAGACGTTGCCGTTCTTAATGCCGCGCGAGGACGTAGCCACCGGACGGCCAATCACGCCGCTGCATGGAGGCCACGTCGGGCTCTTGTGTACGGCGGGCCTGCTAAATGGCGTCTTCGGGCAGGGCTATGACCGGCACATTGCGCGATGGAGATCGGTCAAGCACGTGACGACTTTCGTCGAGGAGGACGGCGATACGCAGATCATCCATCACCGCGAACGGTGGGCGAACGAACTGCGATTGGTCTATGCCGATGGAAGGACCCTGAAGCTGACCGAGACACCGGCGAATCAGGAAGGAGAGAACGATGCAGAATGCGCACCTGAGGCTCGGGTTGCTTGAGTATCACCGCATGACCGAGAAGACGTCAACCAGAATAAGGTTGCGGGTTGACCGCTATGTGGGAGAGGACGAACAGGCGCACCTCATCAGCGTTTTCGGCAACGACTCCGACGTAGGCGCGATCACGGCGGCGGTTCACGAAAGGGCCGCATTCACGCTGACTTTCCCGGACGGTGAAGTGAAGCAGGTCTCTCTCGGCGAGCACGCCTCCTGCTACAAAGGAGCCGTGAGCCTGGCCGACCGGAAGCATCCCGTGCGCCACTTGGTGGCGGTTTCGGAGGAGCTGTACACAAACGGGGGTGTAGGACGGACGATATTGCTTCAATACCAGCGGGATCTAGCTTGGGCGACACTGGTGAGCTTTCTCGGACTTCCGGCCGAACCGTCGTGGGCCGAGCACGTTCTCGGCGTCATAGAGGCTGAAGAACGCATTAAGCCGCTCGACGGCATTGGTTGCCGGCCGGTGCTGCTCTCGGCCACAACCGAGGAAGTGCTCGGGTGGATCGGAGATGGCCTGCGCCGTGAGGCTCTTAGCTTTCCAAAGAAAAATGGCCCCATCTTCTGGCCAAGCCGCTCATGGCAACAGGTCTTGAGCGCCGAGTCGATTGCCGCTTGACAGTTCGCCGTTCTATAGCAAATCCAACCTGAAAGTCCCGTCAAACAAGATTCCGCGAGGTCTCTCGATGGATACTACCTTTTCGTATTTGCGCACACATGCCCTTGAGTTGGGATCACGGATTCTCGAAACCTATCCCCCACTTCAGGGCACGAAAGACCCTGTCGCGCCACGCATTGCAACGCTTCTACGAAAGGCGCTCCCCGCCCAAGCGCTTGCTATCACGGGCACCGCGAAGTACCTGCGCAAAGCCAAGTCGGCGCGCATCGTTGCCGAGTGCGGAGCTGGCAAAACCTACATGGCGCTGGGCGCGATTCATGTACTGGCGGAGGGGCGGCCCAGCACCACCCTCGTGATGTGCCCTTCTCATATCACGCACAAATGGGCGCGGGAAGCTCTGCTGACTGTACCGCGCGCCAGGACCTTTCTGATCGAGGACATGCGCAACGGCGGCGATCCCAAGAAGCCGCACGGGATCTGCGAAGTCAAACTGCGCAAGGGCAGGATCGTGTATGAGGGAATGCGCCTGTCGTTAGCGGAGTTGCGGCATATGGGCCGCAAGGAGTGGCGCAGGCGTTGTTCCGGGCCAGCCTTCTTTATTACCGGCAAGGACAAGGGAAAGCTGGGCTACTACTGGGAGCACGCTTACATCAAGGCAAAATCCGGGCCGAACTTCGGGGGCGTCATCAATCCCGACACCGGCCAAGCGATCATGGACTCGGAGAGGCAGAAGCTCACCCATCTCGACTTCGTCGACAAGATCAAGCTCTTTGAATC
>Ga0187851_10001768_pt1 | contig 20243 bp, 17 predicted proteins | sample June2016WEW_6_10_FD_132997 | JGI IMG/M metagenome (GOLD analysis project Ga0187851, IMG submission 132997) | Peatland microbial communities from SPRUCE experiment site at the Marcell Experimental Forest, Minnesota, USA - June2016WEW_6_10 | ecosystem: Environmental > Terrestrial > Soil >...
AACTTAATCATGTTCGAAGATCTGTTGAGGCCGCAGCACCTTCTGTTGATTCTTTTGGTCGCCCTGTTGTTCTTCGGGCCCTCCAAACTCCCCGCATTGGGCAAGGGTCTGGCTGAGGGCATCAAGAACTTCAAGGATGCGATCAAGGGCGGGCCCGAGCCGCCGCCGCCCGCGGACAAGAGTCAGCAGTCGCAGGATCCGCCCGTCAAGATCGTCTAGTGCGACGGGGATTCCAATCCGCGCCCGCGCGTTAGGCCTTGCGCCCTTCGGGGTGTTTCTTGTCTCGCAATTAAGTCTCTTTTAATCTGTAACTTGTCGCTGCATCCTTGAGCCGGCTTCGAGCTCCCCTGGTGTCCTTGCTGTGCCTTCTCCGCGCCTTCCGAGAAGGCCATCGGAGCGCGGCGGGCGGGGATGCCAGGTTTGTTGCTGCTGGCACGGCGGTCCTGGGACGCCGGCTCGGCATTGCGCTGCGTCTTCGCTATCCCACATCTGGCCGGAGGCGGCTACAGCCTGAACTTGCTAAGCTGCCCTTAGTTATGTCCCACACAGTCTGTCCCTGGTGGCTGGGGTATGTGCTCGCCTCACCCTTGCGCCGCCTGTTTCTGGATCCGGTGAAACTCCTCTCGCCGTATGTCCAGGCCGGAATGACCGTCTTGGAGCCAGGGCCGGGCATGGGGTTTTTCACCCTCGAACTGGCCCGGCTGGTCGGCCCTGCGGGCCGCGTCGTGGCGGTCGATATTCAGCCTAAAATGCTCGCCAGCCTCAAACGCCGGCTGAGGCGCGCCGGCCTGCTGGAGCGCGTGGACGCGCGCCTCGTGCCGGCCGATTCCATGCGCCTCACCGACCTCGCCGGCCAAGTAGACTTTGTGCTCGCGTGCTACATGGTGCACGAACTGCCCGCTGGGAATCACTTTTTTGCCGAGGTGGCCGCAGCGCTCAAGCCGGACGGCCGCCTGCTGCTGGCCGAGCCCGCCGGGCACGTGAAAGCGCCCATGTTCGAGACCGAATTGCAGGCCGCGGCACAGGCCGGCCTGGAACCGTCCGGCCGCCCCGCGATGCGGCGCAGCCATGCCGCTCTGCTGCGCCAGCGCGGGTCCAGCGGCGCTTCTTCCGCCGCTTAAGCCTGCTTCTTGCCCTGCTTGGCTACGGCTTCCATGGCCGCCTTGACCTTTTCCGGGTCGCCCAGATAGTAGGACTTAATCGGCTTCAGCTCGCCGTCCAGCTCGTACACCAGCGGCATCCCGGTGGGGATGTTCAGCTCGACGATGTCCGCCTCGCTGACGTTGTCCAGGTACTTCACCAGCGCCCGCAGGCTGTTGCCGTGGGCCGCGATCACCACCCGCTGCCCGGCCTTCACCTGCGGCGCGATCGAGTCGTGCCACAACGGCAGAAACCGCGCCACCGTGTCCTTCAGGCATTCGGTCAGCGGCAACTCCGTGCTCGTCAGGTCGGCATAGCGCGGATCCTTGCCCGGATAGCGCTCGTCGTCCGGCTCCAGCGGCGGCGGCGGCACGTCGTAGCTGCGCCGCCAGATCTTCACCTGCGCCTCGCCGTATTTCGCCGCCGTCTCGGCTTTGTTGAGACCCTGCAGCGCGCCGTAGTGCCGTTCGTTCAGCCGCCACGACCGGATCACGGGGATCCACATCTGGTCGAGTTCCTCGGTCACCACGTTGTAAGTCTTGATGGCGCGTTTCAGCAGCGACGTGTAGCCCAGGTCGAAGACGTAGCCCAGGCTCTTAAGCACCTGGCCGGCTTCGATCGCCTCGGCGCAGCCCTTTTCGCTCAGATCGACGTCGGTCCATCCGGTGAACCGGTTCTCTTTGTTCCACGTGCTCTCGCCGTGGCGGATGAGGACGAGTTTATACATCCGTGGCTCCTTCAAAATCGTATGAGTGCGGCGGCGCCGGAAGCCCCGGCCGCTGCGGGGCTTCCGTTTCCGCCCAATTCAACCGGCCGGTCCCTCCGGCCCGCGCCTGTTACTGCCGGAACGCCTTGCGGCCGGCGAACACCGCGCTCTTGCCCAACTCCTGTTCGATGCGGATGAGCTGGTTGTATTTCGACAGCCGGTCCGTGCGGCTGGCCGAGCCCGTCTTGAGCTGGCCACAGCCCGTGGCGACGGCCAGGTCGGCAATGAAAGTGTCCTCGGTCTCGCCCGAGCGGTGCGAAATCACGCTCGTGTAGTTCGCCTGCGCGGCCATGCGCATCGTGTCCAGAGTCTCGCTCAGCGTGCCGATCTGGTTGAGCTTGATCAGGATCGAATTCGCAATCCCCTTCTCGATGCCCTTGGCGAAAATCGCCGGGTTGGTGACGAAAATGTCGTCGCCCACGAGCTGGATCTTCTTGCCCAGAGCTTTGGTCATCTTCTTCCAGCCGTCCCAGTCGAATTCGGCCATCCCGTCCTCGATCATGATGATCGGGTACTTGGCCACCCAGGCGCTCCAGAACTCAATCATCTGGTCCGAGCTCAGCGCGCGCTTGTCGGATTTCTTGAAGACGTATTTCTTCTTGTCCTGGTCGTAGAACTCGCTCGCCGCGGGGTCCAGCGCAATCGAAACCTGCTCGCCGGGCTTGTAGCCGGCCTTCTGGATGGCCTCGACGATGACTTCGACCGCCTCTTCGTTCGACTTCAGATTGGGCGCGAAGCCGCCCTCGTCGCCCACCGACGTGGCGTAGCCGCGCTTCTTCAGCACGCTCTTCAGGTTGTGAAACACCTCCGAGCCCGCGCGGATGGCTTCGGCAAAACTCGGCACGCCGTGCGGCACGATCATGAATTCCTGTGGGTCCACGCAATTGTCGGCATGCGCGCCGCCGTTGATGATGTTCATCAGCGGCACTGGCAGGACGTTGGCATGCACGCCGCCCAGGTAGCGGTATAGCGGCGTCATCAGGCACTCGGCGGCGGCGCGGGCCGAAGCCAGCGATACGGCCAGAATCGCGTTGGCGCCCAGCCGGCCCTTGGTCGGCGTGCCGTCCAGCTCGATCATTTTGTGGTCGACCGCCGACTGGTCGGTGGCGTCCATGCCCAGCAGCGCCGGCTCGATCTCGTCCAAGATGTTCGCCACGGCCTTCTGCACGCCCTTGCCCATGTAGCGGCTCTTGTCGCCGTCGCGTAGCTCGACGGCTTCGTGTTCGCCGGTCGATGCGCCCGACGGCACCGCGGCGCGGCCCATCACGCCGTCGGCCAGAAAGACGTCCGCTTCCACGGTCGGATTTCCGCGCGAATCGAGAATCTCGCGCGCTCTGATTTCTACGATTTCGGTCATGTGTGATGTATCTCCGGAGACTGATATAAGAGACTGCAGTCTCATTCTCTCACACCCATCCGTTGCCGCCCGAGGACGCCCGCTTCCTCCTGGAAGCCGGGGACTCACCGGCCACCTCTCGTGCGCGGGGGGCACCGAGGCCCACTTGTCTCCAACCACGACCACTCGCGGGTTGTTTCTGAGCCTCGACCGTCAGGGAGCGGATGTGTTGCGTGCCTAAGCCGCGACCGCCTTTCGCGCGGGGGACACTGAGGCCCACTCAACTCTCAACCACGACCACTTACGCCCCTGCCGACGGCGACACCAAGGCGCCCGCCACGGACGCCGCAAGTGTCTCCCTGCGCTACCGCGAGATTTCGTCCAGATGACTACTGAGTAGTCACTTGACTTTGTAAGCCATTGCTCGTCAGTAACATACGACATCCAGGTGACTATTCGTAGTCACCGGCCCCTGCCGCTGCCGCTTTGGACTCCCACCAAAGGGGGGACGTCCCCACGCTCCCGGCGAAACACCGGCTACTGCCGCTCCACTGGGCCGAGAGCCGGCTGTCACCCTGTTGTCGCGCCAGCTTGAGGACGCCCGCCTCCTCCTTGTGAGAAATGCGGTCTCGCTATACTGCAATCGGAAGCGCACCCGCCTCCTCGAAAGTTGCCATGCCCAATCCTCTGGCCTATCTCACCGAACAGCTCGACGAATTGAAGCGCGCCGGCGGCCATTTCCGCCTGCGCGAACTCGAAAGCGCCTGCGATCCCATCAGCCGCGTGGACGGCCAGGAGGTCATCAACCTGGCCTCCAACAACTACCTCGGCCTGGCCAACCATCCCAAGTTGAAGGAAGCCGCGATCGCCGCCGTGCGCCAGTTCGGCGCGGGCACCGGCGCGGTGCGCACCATCACGGGGACGATGGCGATCCACATGGAACTCGAACGCCGCATCGCCGCGTTCAAACATTCCGAAGCCTGCGTGGTTTTTCAGAGCGGCTTCACGGCCAACGCCGGCGCGGTCAGCTCGATCCTCACCCCCGAGGACCACATCGTCTCCGATGAACTGAACCACGCCTCGATCATCGACGGCTGCCGCCTCTCGCGCGCCAAAATCCACGTCTTCCGCCATCGCGACGTGGCGCACGCCGAAGAGTTATTGGAAGCTCTCAAGGACACGCCCGGCCACAAGCTCCTGATCACCGACGGAGTCTTCTCCATGGACGGCGACATCGGTCCCCTGGACAAGCTGACCGCACTGGCCGAACGCTACGGCGCGATCATGATGGTCGACGATGCCCACGCCTCGGGCGTGCTCGGTTCGCACGGCCGTGGCACGGTCGACCATTTCGGCCTGCATGGACGCGTCCAGGTGCAGGTCGGCACGCTGTCCAAGGCGGTCGGCGTGCTCGGCGGCTACGTCTGCGGCAGCCGCGACCTGATCGATTATCTGTACCACCGCGCCCGGCCGTTCCTGTTTTCAACGTCTCATCCGCCGGCCGTCGCCGCGGCCTGCATCGCCGCTTTCGAGATCATGGAACACGAGCCCGAGCGCGTCCAGCTTCTGTGGGACAACACGCGCTACTACCAGGGCGCGCTCAGCGCCGCGGGCTTCGACATCGGCGCCACTGAGACGCCCATCACGCCGATCATCGTCGGCGAGGCCCGCACCGCGCACGAGTTCTCCGCCGAGTTGTTCCGCGAAGGCCTGTGGGCCACCGGCATCGGCTTTCCGACGGTGCCGCGCGGCAAAGCCCGCATCCGCACCATCGTCACCGCCGCGCATACGCGCGAGCAGCTCGACCGCGCCGTCTCGACGCTCACCCGCGTCGCCCGGCGCATGGCCATCCTGCCGGCATAAACCGTGTTGGGAACTCGGCTTCTGCTACCGTTCCGTGCTAGTGGTGCGGCCCAATCGGTCCACCACCACTACCGCCGTTGTTTCCACCCGTCACGTCGTCCATTTCCTGCTGCTTCAACTCCGTCTCGTCCGCCGCTGATGCAGCCCCGCGAGCGTCTTTTCCCAGTTCTTCCATAGCGATTCCTCGCTGTTCCTAAAATCTCCTTAGTGGTGCGGCGTTGGCGGACCACCACCACCGGGGCCGCTTCCACCTGTCACGTCGTCCATTTCCTGCTGTTTCATCTCCGACTCGTCCAGGGCAGATGCAGCCTCAGGAACGCCCTTTTCCAGTTCTGGCATGTGTTCCCTCCACCTCTCTAAAATCTACTTTAGGGTAGGGTATCACGCCTCTACCACGCCGACAATCTGTTTCTCACACGTGCAAGCAATTTAAAGGGAACGGCAGAAGGCGCCGCGGGCAGGGAACCACCCCTGCCCTGAGTCCGGCGGCAATTGCTGATTACTTTCGGAATATCGCGGAATTATAGCGAAATATGGCAAACATTCCGCGCCATTAGCCTTAAATTGCCAGCAATTGGACAGATAAAGCTGATGCTTTATCGGCGCCAAGGCGGCGGAATCCCACCGCCGCCCGGCAGAAGACCTGTCTCGCCGTGCCGCCTACCAGGGCAGCGTGTTGCCCAGGTGACTGTACGTGCCGTTCGGGCCGTCCGCGCCAATGAGAGCCAGTTCCACGCTGGTCTTCGCGCCGTCCACGATCTCCATCGGCGCATCCGTGCCGCCCATATCGGTCTTTACCCAGCCCGGATGCGCGCTGTTTACCTTGATCGGCGTGTCCTTCAGTGCCGCGGCCAGGTGAATCGTGAACGCGTTGAGCGCGGTCTTGGACGCGTTATAGGCCAGCGCCTTGCTGCCCGCGATGGGCGAGGTCGGATCGGCGTGCAGCGTCAGCGAGCCGAGGATGCTCGTCAGGTTGACAATGCGCCCGGCGGAGCTTTTCTTCAGGAGCGGAAGCAGCGCCTGCGTCAACTCGACCACGCCGAAGAAATTCGTATCGAACGTCTTGCGCAGCTCCGCCTGGGTCACCGTCTGCGAGTTATTGCCCGTGAACGTGTTCTCGGCGTTGATGCCCGCGTTGTTGACGAGGATGTCCAGTCGCCCGTAATGACTTTCGAGGAACGCCGCCGCGGCCTGGATGTCGGCCGTCGACGTCACGTCCAGGTTCAGCGGTGCGGCGTCGATGCCCTCGCGCTGGAGGGTCGCGGCGCCCGCCTCGGCTTTGGCGTGGTCGCGCGCCCCAACCACTACCGTGATACCCAACCGCCCCAATTGGCGCGCGGTTTCCAGTCCGATTCCCTTGTTCGCGCCGGTGACCAGGGCGATCTTCCCCTGTTGGGGGCTCGAATGAGTGCTCATACCATGCGAGATGCGACTCCGCATCCCGCCGGTGCCGGTTTAATCGATGCCCGCGCGATCGCTCCCGCGCCCGTCAATTGTGGTAATTGATCTCCGATGACGCTTCGAACTTGCGGTACTGCTCGAAGACCGTCTCGTTGCGCACCATGATCCTGCCCTGCCGCACCTGCAGCACCGAGCGCAGCGGCAGCAGGTAGTCCTGCGAGCCGACCTTCACCATGCCGTATTCGAGAGAGAACGTCGGCGACTGAAAACCGAAATCCTTCGGCAGTTTGTTGCCCTGGATCACCAGCCGCCTCACCAGCCCCGTTTCATCCTCGATGAACACTCGGCCCGTATACCCGGCCACTTCCTGCCGCGTGTTGAAATACAGCACGAAATTCGACTTCTCCGGCGGCACCGCGACGTCGAACACCTCGCACATCGCCCCGCCCACCATCGCCTGCCCGCTCCATTGGTACGCTGCCGAGACCTCGGGACTGAACAGCGCCTTCAGCATCGTCCCGAATTCGCCGCGCGAATGGACCCCTTTCAAGGCGCTGCGCGACTGGTCGGATTTCAGTCCGTTCACTTCCAGCGTCCGGTAACTTTCCTTGCCGTCTTCGTACGTCAGTTCTTCCTTGAATGCATCGCTCTCCCGCAGGTTCTCCGGGCTCTTCGAGGGTGCCGTCAGGCGCCGCGTGTCCTGATTGCAACGGAAATTCGGCAGGTGCGCCGAATAGCCCAGCGCGCTCGTCGCGGCCTCCGTCCACAGGCGTTTCTGGTCGCTTTCGGCGAGCGCTGTTGCGCCCGCATGGATGCTCACCGGGTCGATCTCCGGCAGCACTACGCCGGCGTACTCGTCCTCAGCCGGCGCCGCTGCCCCCGAAGGCCCGCCCGCCTTTTCCACGACGCCCTTGTCGCTGCCGGCCACGCGGAACGGCACGATCCGCGTGATAACGTTCTTGTCCTGCCGGATCGTTACCCGCGCCTCAAACTCTCCGGCTCCCAGTTGCGAGTTCTTCAAAGTCGCCATGTAAGGGAACTCGTGTTTCTGCTCGCCCATGCTCGACACATCGATGGTCCCGCCATCCCTGGAGGTGTCGCGGATCCGGTCCGTGAACGGGAGATTCACTCGCCCGACCACATGGCCGTTGCGCACGATTTCGAGGTTCAACTGCGGCTGCCCGCCAAACAGATCCGGATAGATGACGAAGTAGATGCGCATGTCGAACAGTTCGCCGGCGCGGAACACCGGATCGAGCAGCGGCGCAATCGCATCCCGATCGTAGAGCAGCACCTGGTCGGCCTCGAACTTGTCCGCCGCTCCATTGAACAGCCTCACAATCATGGCGTCGCTCACCGTGAGGCCCGGCACGCCCGTGCTCGTGCGCAAAGGCGCGCTGACCGTGCCCGTGGTGCCCGCGATCAGATCCTCGACCGTCGCCTCCAGCGTATATTTGCCGGCCGATAATTGCACCGTGCGCATGTAATACAGGTTGCCCGTGAGGCGCGCGCTGAGCTTCTGCAGAGGTCCGCGTAGCGTGACTTCTTTTTTCGCCGTCCAAACCGCTTTGCCCGCGGCGTTGCGGGCGATCTGCGTGATCCGCGCCCGGCCCAGGTAAGTGCCGGCATGATCGTCAATATCGAATTTCAGCGCGCTGATCGGCGACTCCACCAGCAGCAGCCCTTGCATCGGTCCGATGTTCGATTCGATGGCCTCGCCGGCATCGCTGACGACCATGCCGGCCACGGGCCCGCTGCCCAACGCGCTGCGCTCCGTCCCGCGCATTTGCGTGCCCAGCGCGGAGGTTCGGAAGAAGCGGACGTGCACCGGCGGCGGCGGCGGTGTATCCATCGAGGCCTGCGCATTCGCTCCCGCGGCCAAGGGCGTCGCCAGTGCCGGCGCGGGAGCTTGAGGCGTGGCCGCGGCGCTCGCCGCCGGCTCCGCATCCGTCTCCGAGCCGGCCCGCTTGGTGGGCGCAAGCATCAGTACGCTGCTCTCCAGCGCATTCGCGTTCCGCACCCACGCCCCACCCGTCTCGCGCGCCATCGATTGCAACGCCGCGCTGGCTTTCTTGGCGTCCCTCTGCCCCGCATCCAGCACTACCACCCGCACGCCGTTCGTCTGGCAGAACTCGACGATCTGTTTCACCATGCCCTCGGCGTCGCCCGAAAGCGGCGGCCCTTCCAGCACTGCTACGATCAGCCGCATCCCCGTGCGGTGCGAGAGCACCTGCGACGCCAGGTCCACGGCGCTCAGGAACGCGGCTGCGTCGCTTTCCCGCGCCTGCCGCGCCGCGTCCAGAAAGACCTCATCATATTTCTTGGCCGTCCATTTGGTGTCGATTTCCTGGACCTCGGTCGATCCGGCCCGCCGGATCTCCGCGCTGGCCCCGGGGTTCTTCAACCATTGCCGCGCCGTGCCCGCCGCCGCCCGTGCCGTCTGCCGCGCCGTCTCCGCGCCCGAGGGACCGAACACGAAAACGATCGAGCGCTCTTCCGCCCGCGCCGGCAACGCCAATACGGCACACCCAAGCATCGCCATCGCGCAGCAACCGCCGAGTTTCCGCGCCGACACCTGAAGCCGCATGTGCCCATTCTCTACCAAACCCGTCCCGCCCGATAGCTCTCTCTCGGTCAGGCCGAATACGCTGAGGCCGCCTTGCGTTGTTTCTGAGCTGCGCTGTTTCTGAGCCGCGACCGTAAGGAAGCGGTTTGCGTTGTGACCGAGCCGCGACCGTAAGGAAGCGGTTGGTGTTGCGACGGAGCGGCGACGGGTGTGACCGAGCCGCGACCGTAAGGAAGCGGTTGGTGTTGTGACGGAGCCGCGACGGGTGTGGCGGAGCCGCGACCGTAAGGAAGCGGTTGGTGTTGCGACGGAGCCACGACGGGCGTGACTGAGCCGCGACTGCAAGGAGCGGTTGCATTTCTGAACCGCGACCGTCAGGGAGCGGACGCTTCCGCGCCGCTTTCAGTCGCTGATCCTCAACCGCGCGTCAGCGTCTTGATCGGAATGATCAAATGAGATGGACGCGGCGATAAGCCGGTTTCTGGTCCCAACCTCACGGCCGGGCGGCAGTCATTCCTCTAGGCCCGCCATTGCTGACGGGCTCCAGCAACCTACCCGGAAGTCTAGCGGCTCGGGCCAAGCCATCCTCCCCTATTTGGTCTTACTCCGCGTGGGGTTTTCCCTGCCATTGCGGTTACCCGCAACGCGGTGCGCTCTTACCGCACCTTTTCACCCTTACCTGCGAATCCGAAGATCCGCCGGCGGTATATTTTCTGTGGCACTGATCCGTAGAACGGGCTTTGAGCCCGCCCCCCCGGCCGTTAACCGGCACGCTGCCCTGTGGAGACCGGACTTTGCCTCGCACACGCTAAACGCCCCCTTTCGGAAACGCTCACGCGCCCGCGCGACTGCCTGCCGGCGCCCATCTCATCTCCCATTCTCCCATGGAAACCAAATCGGAACCCCAGGATTACCACTCTCCCGCGGTGCCACCACCGACGCGCGCCGCCCGCAGCATCTCGCAGTTGAAGCTGTGGGGGGATCCTTCGCGCGGTTTGGACGTGCACGTTCAGGCGTTGCCACCAATGAGACGAACACGTCCCCCTGCGCCAGGAGAGCTGGAGAGGATTCCGCCGGCAGGTCTTCCGTATTAGTGCAGAGGCATTCCCCGCCGACGCGGCCTAGTCAATTCAGGTTTTTCAAATAGGGTCGGCAAGCGCTTGGCGCTACTTAGTGGTTTCCGCCCCCAAATTGCTATCAGACTCTCGCCTTTTCTCGCAACCTGGAAGAAGATCGGTTTAGCGACACAATAGCCATCTGTGGCGTCGTAGTACACAAACGCGCGCCCCACAATCGGGGATTTGCTCGACCACGCCCGATCCGGTACAGAAGTGTTCACCCACCGCCAATCGGCCTTCAGCCAAGAGTGAATGCGGTCCACTACGAACGCACCTGATTTCATACGGTGCCAGACAGTCAATTCGCAGTCCCACAACCTCAATGCGCGAAGGCGCAAAAACGCCGCCTCGATGCTGACTTCATAACGACGGCCTAGGTCCTCAAGCGTGGCGATGGAGATATCCTTCGCTCTCGAATTGGCAATGACGTCTTCAGCAGGCATCAACAACGCCGCTGCGCCATGATTGCACAAGGCCTCCTCATATGAATCCGTCGGATGCGACCGGAACTTCAACTCGGGAACAATCTCGTAGAAAAACGTGTGACAAATCTCATGGGCGATAGTGAATCGTTGCCGAACGGACGGCCGATTACCATTCAGCACAAGCCTAAACCCCTTCACGAATTCGGCACCAATGGGCTCGATGAAGCCGTCACAGGTAATCTCTGGGTCCACCCGCTTCTCGATGACGTTCCGGACCTTGAGGAAACGCTCCAAAGACAACGCGGACGAAGATGCGGCCTCCCTCCGAAGCCGTTCCACGAGTTCTTCCATCACCCGCCACGCAGAAGTGCTTGCGATTCCGGACCGCCTCACGAAAAGATCTACGAGCGGTGTGACTGCGCTCCGACTAGAAGAGTCCCTGCTGCTCCGCACGATTATCGCCTTTTACCAATCGGAGACCTTCCTGGTATTTCTTGTCCCAATCCGTCTCACGCATTACGACGTTGATGCTTCGGAACGAGGCGACACCAACCGTCTGCCTGCGGCTCTTGCCGTACTCATCCTTCCAGTCTCGCTTGATCTTGATCGCTACGCGTGCATCCAGTTTCTCGGTCGACTCGATCCAAGTATTCCACGCAGCGAGACTCTCGGTTAGTATCGGATCGCTGTCAACGGTCTCGCCGAGCAAGTACCCCACGCTAACACCCAGGCGAATGCTCATTCGCCTGAGCAGCCTTGCACTTGGGTTCGAAACGGCGAACGGCTCCTTCATCAGACTGTCCAAGTACAGTAGGTTAATACCGAGATCGGCGGCGAAACTCAGATGGTCACCAATCCTATCGTCCACCGCCCTGCGCAGGCGTTCACCAAAGCCGTTGCCATTCATGCCAACAAACAAAGCACGATGTCTGAAGTACATCTTCCTTACTCGCTGAAGGGCCTCGACGAACGTCTGGTCATTGAACGTTACGCCATCTTCGAGGGAGCCCGAATACCCGACGTCAACGGCACACAAGAACGATCCCGACATCATGCGGGATATGCCGTTTGGAATCAAGCGAATTGCCGGTAAGCCTGCTTGCGTAGCGATCTCGTTCTCCTGGCCAACACCATAGCTCGGGGCAGCGCAGAAGAGCACGATGAAGTCGAATGTGGAGGCCCGGGAGCGATCGGTTAGATACACCTGATTCGGCCTGAAGTCCGGATTGCGAATCGGGTGCGTGAAATCACCGGGCCAATACAATTCAAAGTGCGGGGGCGTGAAATCCTCCGAGGCAGCGAGTCGCCGCAATTCTGCGACTACTCGTTCTAGCTCCGCATTCTGTCGCGCGGACCTGACCACGGCTGTTAGGGGTGTCGCGAGGTAGCCCAGAATCTGGTCCGCTACGGAATTCGGCACTTCGTGGAGGATGTCTTCAAGCCTTAGTCCAAGCCCCTTGAATAACCTCGTGAGAACCTCGGCTGTAGGAACCACCTGTTGTTTCAGAATCTTCGAGATTTGGGACTGGCTGACACCCGAGAGCTGATCCACTTGTATCTGCGTCAATTCCCTCTTCGCGATGAGTGCCTCCAACGTGGCAACGGCGAAAGCACTTTGCTCCAATGTCAAATTCTCCATCTGTGAGCCTCTCCCATAAGAGTAAAGGGATCTCGAACTCTTGTTCAACTGATTTAAAGTGAATAATATTCCAGCTATGAGATTCTCGCGCAAGTCATTGAAATTAAAATGTTATTCCTTCGGAATCACTTCACTTATCGGGCGAAATGCCCTAGCGTAGGGGTGGAGGTGAGGAGCGTGATCGACATCGAATTCGGGAAACTCGTTAAAGCGAAACTGTACCATCTGACTCCTCTTGAAGTCGTCGCCCTAGTCGTATTGCTTTCGTTCGTTGCCGCCGTCACGCTCGCACGCTGAAACCGGCGAACCGGAAATCCGAAATCCGGGACAGCGGTGAGAGATGAAGCTCCCGCTTCACTCGGAAGCATGAAAATGCCCGATTCTCGTACTTTTGGAATCAGTGGCTTGCGGGCATTTTCAAGAGAGCATCCACAAATCCCAATTCCCGCAAGCCCGGCTTAGCCGGGCGCGATTGCTTCTTCGCACCGTAGCGCGTGCCCGTGGCGTCGAAGATTGCGCTTGAAACTGGGGACAGTATCCGCAAATCCCTATGCCCACAAGCCCGGCTTAGCAGTCCGCGGCTGCCCCTTCGCACCGTGCGTCCGCCCGGAGCTTCTACAACAACCCCAACGGCTGGGCTCGATGTCTCCACCCTCGCAGCTCATCTCCGGGCAGCCTCTGCCCTCGAGCGACTCCTTAAGAGTCCGAGCCGGGACCGCCAAGCCAGAGTCGAATTGCTCCGGCTGCTTGCTGGCGGAAGGAAAATGATCAACCGGAAAAACAAAACGACTACGCTGCGGTTTTTAAGTGTCGATAATGTGACAACAAATAAGTGGAAATTAGGGTTGTAATATCGAAAAATACAGTTTATGCTTTAGCAGATTCACCCGAAAAGGCCGAGGGTGGATCGGAATGGAGAACCGTCAGAGATGGCAGATCGTCTTAACCCGCAACCCCTGCCTCCCGCAACTGGTCCCAGGGAGGCCGACATCCCGATCGCACTGCTGCAGTCGTTTAAGACGGACATGAGGATCGTCCACGGTCCTATCGTCGCCGGCTTAATTATGGTTCCACCGGAGTTACTCGCCGAACTTCAGGCGAAATTAGGAGCGAATCTCGCGGTATTGATTGTCAATAAGTCGGAAATTGCGGGATAGGCCGTACGCCCCCGCAATCACTGAGTCCGAGGGTGCTGCCGGACGCCGGGCGACCGAGCGTCCGACAGCGCCGTCCCAAGGAAAAGACCATGACGCCCCAAGATTCTCCTCCAAACAACGACATCGGCTTCCTGTCGACGATCGGGTTGATGATGACGTACCGGTGCCAGGTGGCGTGTCCGCACTGCGTGGTCGAGGCGGGACCACACCGCACGGAGGAAGTGGATCTGGCCGAAGCGAAGGAGTGGGTGGCGCAGATGGCCGGCTACCGCAAGGGGCTGGTGCAGATGCTCTCAATAACCGGTGGCGAGCCGTTTTGCGCCTTCGAGAAGTTGGCTGAGATCTCCGATTACGCCACGAAGCTGGGTTTGGTGGTGGGCGTGGTGACCAACGCGCATTGGGCTACCAACCCTGACACAGCCGTGCAAATGCTGCGCCGCCTCCCCGGGATCTGCATGATCGGCATCAGCGCCGATCCTTATCACCAGAGCGTAATTCCGTTCGAGCGGGTGGTGAATGCAATCGGCGCGGCGCAAAGCTGTGGCATCCGGCATCGAGTACTCGTCACCAGCGAGAACGAGAGCGACCCGGAGTATCTTTCGTTCATGGAGCGGCTCAAGCGCTTCACTTCCGAGGACAGCATCGTGAGCGTGATCACCTTTCACGTCGGGCGGGCGCTAGTGAAGATCGACGCGCGGCGCTACCAATGGAGCGAAGAGCCGGATCCGTGTGCGTGCACCGCCGTGGGCGCGCCGGTCCTATTTCCCGACGGCCGAGTGATCGCCTGCATCGGTCCCCTGCTGGGGTTGCGTGCCAACCATTCGCTGGTCCTTGGGAATCTGCGCGAGGAACCGCTGGCGGCGATTCTGGACCGCGCCGAAAGCAACGCGGTGTTGCACGCGATCCGCGTGTGGGGCCCCCGCAAGTTAGTTGAAAAACTCCGCGAGAGCCCGATCGCGTCGGAACTGCCGCGCAGCTACGTCCGTGACAGTACCTGCGACGTCTGCTACAAGCTGTTTTCGAACCCGGCGATTGCCGCTTACCTGGAGCGGCTGAACGACGAGGCCGGGTTCAAACGTTACACGGCGTACGGGCGCGTGTACTATTTGAACGACAGTGTGAATCCGGCTGAACTCCAGGCTGAGGAGACGGCGGCGCGCGGCGACGCAGCCCATGGGAATGGCGGTCCGTAGACCGGAAACCGGGAACACGCAATCGCCGATTTCGCGAGAATCGGACATTCCGCTAGATCTCTGTTTTATGGCATCCAAAACCCGGCATCCCCCTCATGAATGCCCGGTTCTGCCCGCAACAAATCCGCGCTACCGGAACCCTTCCGCGAGGTGCAGCTCTTCCAGTTCCTGCTCGATCGAGCTCGCGTATTGCTTTCCGTCGGGAGTGATGCGAATGCGCTGGATGCCGGTGGTCATGCCGGTGCGGTCGACGGGCGCCACCTGGAACAGCAGCGTGCGCGCGCCGCTCTTCCAATTCAGCCGGTAGACCCGCGCGGGCATCTCGCCGCGGGAGTACACGTACAGCGACTCTCCGTCCTGGCTCCAGCCGGCCATGCGCTCGTCTTCGCGCCAGCCCGCGAGCGGTTGCGGCGCGCCTCCGTCCACCGGGTAAAGCTGCGGATGGCCGCCCGCGAGCGACACGAAGTAGGCGTCCTTCAGCACGGGCCCGATCGGGTCCATTCTCACTCCCTCGGGCGTCACCGGCCGCGGCCTGGCGCCGCCGACATCGCTCAGGTAGCACCTGCGCCCGTGTCCCGGTTCGTTGCCGTCGAACCAGATGCGCTTCCCGTCCGCCATCAGACCGGCCAGACCGATGTTGTATCCCGGCATGGGAATCCGGCTCGACTGGCCCACCTCCAACGGACTGATGACGATGGCGCTGTGGTCGTTCTCCACGGTCACGAGGGACCGGCCGTCGGAGGAGAACAAGGGCGATGCGGCTTTGCCGAGCAGCACCGCCGGCGCACCGTTCGTCTCCCTCAGATAGGCCACCGAATCCGAGCCCGCGCCTTCGCCCGATTCATCGAAAGCGACGTAGCGGCCATCGGGCGACAGGCCGCACAATCGCGACCAGTCGAGCCACGATAGCTCGCGCTCGGGCACGTCGCCGGCGCCGTGAAACAGCAGTTTCATGCGCGCTTCCTGGTTCGTGATGAGCACCCGGCCGTCCTTGGCGACATCCTGCAGCACCATGCTGACCGAGGAGCTGAACAGCACCCGCTCCTTCCCGCCGGGCGTGACCGCGCGCACCGAGTAGCGCAGCCCGCTGCGCGTCGCGGTGAACCAGATTTCGTCGCCCTTGGGCGACCAGGCCAGCCCCTGCGCGGCCACGAACCCATCGGCCACCACGCTCTTGCGTCCCTGGGTGTCGATCAGCGCCAGCGCGCCGCTGTTGTCGTTGCTCTGCGGGTGGTCGAAGAAGGCGATTCGCGCGCCGTCGGGCGCGATGCGCGGTTCCGAAATGTAACCCACCGTGCGGTACAGCACGTGCCCCGCGGGGTACTCCAGCACGCTGCCCATGTCGGTCTCGCGCACAATCGCCATCTGGCTCCCGTCCGGCGAAAACTCCGCGAAGTCGATCTTGTCTTCCAGCGAACGCGGTTTGCCGTTTGCCAGTGGCGCGCGCGCCAGCGTGCCGGCCGGCGCGAAACCGTTGGCGATGGCGTGCGGGTTCTGGCTCAGCGCCAGTTCGCCGGTCGAAGAGATGGAGTGCAGTTCGGTATTCGGAAAGCCCAGTGGGCGCGAGCCCGGGCTGTCGAATCGGGTCGTGAACACTTCGCTCGGCTCGTCTTCCCACTTGGCGCTGTAGACCGCGCTCTGGCCGTCCGGCGTGAAGCGCGCCGTGCGGATCACGCCCCGGCGAAACGTGAGCCGATGAAAAGTGATCGTCTGCGCCGCAGGCCGGAAGGTGATGTAAGCGAGAAGAAGGGCGCCTACGACGATCAGCGCGACAAGCGGCCATGACAGCCGGGGTCCCGGCCGGCGCGCCGCGGGCGCCGCCGCCGCGGGCACGCCGTCGGTCTGCGTGATCGCATCCAGTGCGAAGATGATGTCGCGGGCGGACTGAAAGCGCTGCTCCGGGCTCTTCTCCAGGCAGTGCGCGACGATGCGCCGCAATGCCGGTTCGGCGATCGCGCCCGGCTCCGGGTCCTTCGTGAGAATCGCCGTGAACAGATCGACGGTCGAATCGCCCTGGAACGCCCGTGCGCCGGTCAGCATTTCGTATAGCACGCAGCCGAAACTGAACAGATCGCTGCGCTGATCCACCGGCTGCCCGCAGGCCTGCTCCGGGGACATGTACGCCGCCGTGCCCAGCACCGACCCCACACTCGATCCGAAGCTGCGGGTCGGTTCGTCGGCCGATGGCGTCATTGCGGCGGCCTTGGCCAGTCCGAAGTCCAGGATTTTGACGTAGCCGTCTTTGGTGATGAACAGGTTGTCGGGCTTGATGTCGCGATGCACGATGCCCTTGGCGTGCGCCGCCGCCAGTCCGCCCGCCACCTGCCGCGCATAGTCGATCGCGCGTCCGGTACTCAGCTGTCCGCGGCTGAGGCGGTCGCGCAAGCTCTCGCCCGTGAGCAGTTCGGCCACCAGGTACGGGCACTCGTCGTGCGTCCCGATGTCGTAAATCGCCAGGATATTGGGATGGTTCAACGCGCCGGCCGAGCGCGCCTCCAATTGAAACCGCCGCAACCGCTCGCCGTCCTGGGCGAAGGACTCCGGCAGAATCTTCAGCGCGACATCGCGGTGCAGGCGCGTATCGCGCGCCTTGTACACCTCGCCCATGCCACCCGCCCCAATCGGCGCGACGATCTCATAGGGTCCCAACTGGGTGCCGGCGCTGAATTGCATCGCTCCTCTATCTGTGTGATTTTAGCCTACCGTCGAGGGGAATACCCAACCGATCGAGCCAGCCGCGCCTGCGTTACGGAGCCGCGCCTGCGTTACGGAGCCGCGAGGACGTTACCAAGCCGCGTCTGCGTTTCAGAGCCGCGCCTGCGTTACGGAGCCGCGACTACAAGGAGCGGTTCTTCGCGTTGTTTCCGAGCCGCGACTACGTTTCCGAGCCGCGACTGTTAAGGAGCGGTCGCCTCCGTTCACGGCAAACAGGTGTGCCGATACTGCCATGCCCCCGCCGCGATACCCTGAGGACAGAACGTTCTTGCGATTCCCATGAAACGCTCACTCGTGCGCAGCCTGATACTCGTTGGCGTGTCGCTGCTGACCCTGTATATCGGCGACAATCTCGTGCTGCGCTACCGCATCCGGAGGAACCTGCAACCCTACGGCTCGGTGCTGGTGAAGCGCTACCTAGCTATTAAACACAAGGACCAGCGCGTGGAGTTCGTCTCCGCGGACCCGGATCTGCGGCCCTGCGCGCACTCGTTGCTGCCGCAGTTGGGCTACAAACCCTGCTGGTACGTCGGCCGCAACCCCATCGAGCGCATCGATATGTGAACGCCCTCTCTAAGGCGTCACTTCCAGATCACCGGACCCTGATCCAGCCTGCGGAACCAGACGTTGCGGAACTTCATCTTGGTCAACGGCGCGCCCGGAAACCCACTGTGATCCTGCAACTGAATCGGACCGTCGGCGCAGCCTTTGTCCTGGCCGCTGCGCGCGATCGTCATGTGGTCCTGCACCAGGATCCCGTTCAGCAGCACGGTCACCGTGGCCAGGTCGGTCACGTTGCCCCAGGCGTCGCAGCGCGGCGCGTGAAACACGATGTCGTAGGTCGACCACAGCTCCGGCGGCCGTGCCGGGTTCACTAGCGGCGCAGCCTGCCCGTACAGCGAGCCCACCGCGCCATCGGCGTAGGTCGGGTTGTGATACGAGTCGAGAATCTGGATCTCCCATTTGCCGTGCAGGTAGACGCCGCTGTTGCCCCGCATTTGGCTGTGCTGCTCGGGCATCGAGGGCGTCATGAATTCCAGGTGGATCTGCGCGTCGCGGAACTTCTCCTTGGACACGATATCGCCCACGCCCGTCAGGCACGCCATCGCGCCGTCCTCGACGCTGCAGCGGCACGGCTCGCCGTCTTTGGCCGTGACCCACTGCTTGACGTCACGCCCGTCAAACAGCACCACTGCGTCGGACGGCGCCAGCGTCGCCGAGCCGGGATCCACCGCCCGCGGTTGCGGTCCTTCGTCCTTGGGCGGAGCGGCCAGAACCAGGCCGGTGCACAGGCATCCCAATGAGCACAGCAGGAACAGATTTCGGGTCGTGAAAATATGGCGTCGCATCATGACGTCCATCCTATCGCCTCCGCGTTCAGCCCGCTACGCCTGCCGCCACGCAACCGAGTCGCGCCGTTGTTACGAGCCGCGACGTTACCGAGCTGCGACCATAGGGAGCGGTCTCGCTCTCAGCACGGTACGCTAATTGCCGCATCTTGGTACTAGGCAACGGACCCGGTGCGTTGCAGGCGCACGACGGACATTGAGCGGCGCACCGGGTCCCGAGCAGAGCGGCGCGAGCCGACGGTCAGTGGCGCGAATCCGCCAGCGCCCCGCCAGCTCGGCAAACGCCCGCTTGCAGCCGATCCAGGTTCCCAGATCGACCGCCTTGTCGGTCCTTACATCCCGCATCCTTTATCCCAGGGGCCTCCTCCAGCACAGCCAGAAGAAGGGAGGCCGCTACAGTGTAGCGGCCTCATCTGCCTAAGTTATTCGTTATCAATATGTTAGAAAAGTGCAGGCCGCTACGAGTAGCGGCCTGGCCTCTCCTCGCCCGCATTTTACTGCCGCCGCGCCAGTTCCTGTTTCGGACCGGACGAGCGTAGTGTCTCAGTCTGAGGATTGACAACGCTGGCCGAGCGTCGACACGAGTGTCGACGCGGCAGGCACGAGTGCCTGCGCCACGGTGAATGGCCGGCGATTGTCAAAGAATCTGCGAGAAATGACACTAGCTCAGCCGCGTAGCTCTTCCAGCGTGATCACTTCCGTGCCCTGTTTTTGGACCACCAGGGCGGCCGCGCGCAGGCCCAATTCGGCGGCCAGGGGCAGGGAAGCGCCGGCGGCGATGGCGACGGCCACAGTGGCCAGGACGGTGTCGCCCGCGCCGGTCACGTCGTAGACGCTGCGGGCCAGCGCGGCGAAATGGCGCGGGGCTGTGCGTGGAGGACGGCCCGGAGCGTTTCCCAGATGAGTGCCCGGAACACTGCCCGGTGCGTTCTCCCAAACAGTGTCCGATACCTTCTCCGCAACACTGTCCGGAATAGCGTCCTGAACATTGTCCGGATGACTGCCCTGCACATCGCCCGGAGCAAGACGCGGAGCGTCTTCCAGATGAGTGCTCGGAGCATGGCGCGGAGCATTGCCGAATGTCGTGCCGGAAGTAGCGCCAGACGCAGGCCCAGACGCAGGGCCAGGCGCATTGCCAATCGCGGGGCTGGACGCAGGTTCCGACTCGAACAGCGTCATCCCGTCCGCGCCTTCGGTCACCAGCAGGGCGCCGCCGCCGAGTTCGTCGAGCACAATTGCCGCGGCGGCCAGAGTGTCCTGGTGATTGAGCACCGGACGATGGGCCAGCAGGCCGAGTTCGAGGCGATTGGGCTTGAGCAGGGTCACGCCGCGCCAAAGGATCGGAGAGGCGGTTTTGGGGTCCGCGAGAACGGGCTTGCCGGCGGCGCGGGCGAGTTCGATCAGCCGCGGAACGAGGTCCGCGCTGAGCACGCCTTTGCCATAGTCGGAGAGCACGACGGCGTCGCAAACGGCCAGCGCGGACGTGAAGCGCGTCAGAAAGGCCGCGGCGATCGCGTCCGGCAGCGCGGCGTTGGATTCGTCGTCCAGACGGACCACCTGCTGCTGGTGGGCGAC
>Ga0187851_10001769_pt1 | contig 20242 bp, 17 predicted proteins | sample June2016WEW_6_10_FD_132997 | JGI IMG/M metagenome (GOLD analysis project Ga0187851, IMG submission 132997) | Peatland microbial communities from SPRUCE experiment site at the Marcell Experimental Forest, Minnesota, USA - June2016WEW_6_10 | ecosystem: Environmental > Terrestrial > Soil >...
CGGCGCATCCACGTCGTCTTCCAGCCTCACCGCTACACCCGCACCAAGGATCTGCTGGCCGAGTTTGGCAGCGCATTTGCGGACGCCGACACCGTCCTCGTACTGCCCATCTACGCGGCCAGCGAAGAAGCCATCCCCGGCGTGACGGCGGAGCGGCTGGCGGAGCAGATCAAACTCGCAGCCTGCGGCGGGAGCCCGGCAGTCCAATTCGTCCCTGACTTCCCCGCCGCCGTAGCCTCTGTAGCTGCCGAGGCCGGGGAGAGCGACCTCATCCTGACCCTGGGCGCGGGCAGCGTCAGCCAGCTTGCCCCCCAAATCCTCGCCGCTCTCGAAGGGAATTGACAAGCTGGGGACACGAGCCTGACTCCGGACGGAATCAAGGAAGGGCATCCGCAGCGTCCAAAGGCCACGTTGATTCTGCTAGCCTTATGCGGAGGTTGCCCCCCGCCTCCCTCCGGGGCTGGTTTTTGCGGAGCCGTTTTGGCATCCAAGGGGATGCGATTTCCCGGCAAGGGATTCCTCAAAGAGTACCTTGGATGCCAATTCTTGTTGGAATGATCCGCCATGGCTGTATAGTGCAATATAGCTCCATATGCCGGGCCTTCTGTGAACGCGCCAGGCGACCCTGAGCATAACCGCGAGGGAAACGGACGGCGTTCCCACAGGAGAGAGGACATTGGCTGGATGATTTTTTCCCGCGTTTGGGCATTTGCCTTGGTTCTGATCGGATTCGGCACGGCCGCCGGGAGCGCCGCGGCGCTGGACGCGCCGCGCGCGCTGCCGCACGCCAAGAAAGCCGATTCCCATCTGGCAGAGCCGCATAACGCCAGCCATCATGGCGCTCATGCCGCTCAGCCGGCAGCCAAGTCCACCACCACTCATGCCGGGGCTGGCCGCGGCGGCGCAACCCATGCGACGCGGAAGGCTGCGCGCGCCGGACAGCAGGCCCACATGACCGCAAGAGGCAGCGCGAGAGCCGCCGCGCGCGGCGCGGTCCTGGCCACCCGCCGCCATCGCTACCATGAGCGATTCACCGCCAGTTCTTTTGCCAGCGGAGACTTTCTCGCCTCCGATGTCACGGCCGGCGAGGATCCGGTGGTTCGCCAGGCGGCCATCGACGCGCTGGGCGGCATGAACGGCACCGCCGTGGTCATCGATCCTTCCAACGGGCGTATCCTGGCCATGGTCAACCAGAAGCTGGCCCTCTCGCCGGGCGCCGAGCCCTGCTCCACCATCAAGCTGACGGTCGCCATGGCGGCGCTCTCCGAGGGCATCGTCACCAGCGACACGCCTGTTCAGTTGGCCGGCTTCCGCATGAACATGACGCAGGCGCTGGCCAGGAGCAACAACCTCTACTTCGAGGAACTGGGCCGGGAGCTGGGCTTCGATCGCGTGCGCCACTACGCCAATCAGTTCGGCCTGGGCGAGCTTGCCGGCTACAACATCGAGGGCGAGCAACTCGGCGTCTATCCGGACCAGCCGCTGCCAGAGACCGAGGGCGGCGTCGCCCGCATGTGCAGCTTCGGCCAGGGCGTCTCCATGACTCCGCTGCAACTGGGCGCCTTTGTAGCCGCCATCGCCAACGGCGGAACTCTCTACTACCTGCAGCACTCCGCCACCCAAGAAGAAGCAGCGGCCTTTCAACCCAAGGTGAAGCGGACGCTGGATATCGCCCAGTATATTCCCGACCTGGAAGACGGCATGGCCGGCGCGGTCGAGTACGGCACCGCGCGCCGCCTGCGCGAAAACTTTCACGAGCTGCCCGTTTTCGGTAAGACCGGAACCTGCTCGGATAAGGGAACCCGCTTTGGCTGGTTCGCCGCCTACACAGACGCGCCCCAGGGAAGCCTGGTCACTGTCTTCTTCCTGGAAGGCGGACGGCCGACCTTCGGTCCCCGCGCCGCCGAGCTGACCGGCGAATTTTACAAGAATCTCTGGGACCGCAATTACTTTGCCTCCAAGGGTCTGCAGGACTCGGCATCGGCTCCGGCACCGTCCTCGCAGCAGGCGCAGCCGTAAAGCGGCTCTCTCCCATACGGAAGATGAAGGCGATTCGATGGAGGCAGCCCCACGCACGGTGCGGCACGAAGCCCACCTGACGCCCGAACAGAAGAAGCGCATCGAGCAGGCCGCACGCTTCGAGGGACTCTCGCTCACCGAATTCATGGTGAAGTACGCCGATGAAACCGCCATCCGGTCCATTGAATGGCACACCGCCTGGGCCATGGAAGAACGGGACCGCGACCGGTTTGTGCAGACCTTCCTCAACCCGCCGCAACCCATTGCGGACGAGGGGCTCCCGTCAAGCGCTGCGGGAAGGGCGCGGAGCGGAACCGGGAAGCCTGTGCCCCATCAACACCGCTGCTGTATCCTTAATGGGGGGATAAATCTCACCCCGTCCATTCGCTGGCCCGCGCTGACTTCGCCTCGGGGAAACCTGTGCGCGGGCCACTGGGGAGGGTTCTGATGTCGCGTTCCGCAAAGCTCCTGTTCGAGGGGATTGTCGCCGCCGGTTCCATGCTTCTTGTCTGCGGGGCCGCATTGTCTCCATTGTCCGGCAAAGATCCTACGCCAGCGAGCCCAACAGCCAAAATCACCATCGACTACCCGCTGGAGGGCTCGATCTTTCCGCCGGAGATCACGCCGCCCACGTTTCTCTGGCACGATCCCAACGAGGCCGCCAAACGCTGGGTTGTCGAGGTCTCCTTCGCCCATCAACCGGAGAAGATTCGACAGGAAACGCCCGGCGACTTCATGAAACCGGGCGAAAGCGATTCGCGGGCGGGCGATGCGGCTGAACTGAGTCCCGAGCTGGCCACTGCGCGAACCTGGAAGCCGGATGAGGAGACCTGGGCGAAGATCAAGCGGCTCAGCGTGAAGTCGCCGGCCACGATCACCATCTCCGGATTTGCGGACGGGGATCAAAAAGAGCCGGTATCGGCTAGCAAGGTCACCATCACCACGTCGGAAGATCCCGTCGGCGCTCCGATCTTCTATCGCGATGTGCCGCTGATGCTGTCGCCCGCCGACCAAAAGGGCCCCATTGCGCCGCTGCCCCCATCCGCCATTCCCCTCATCAAATGGCAGTTGCGATACATCGATCAGCCCCAGAGCCGGACCATGATGGAGAATCTTCCCACCTGCGCCAACTGCCATTCGTTTTCGACGGACGGCAAGACGCTGGGGCTGGACATGGACGGGCCGCGCAACGACAAGGGGCTCTACGCCATTGTTCCGATCTCCAAGGAAGTGACGATCCGGAATCGGGATATGATTCGCTGGAGTTCCTTCAAGGAGCACCCCGACGCGGTCAGCGAAGCGCCCACGGTAAAACGCTTCGGGTTCATGTCGCAGCTCTCGCCGGACGGCCGCTATGTGGTTTCTTCGATCGGCCCCCCGGACTTGAAGAGAGAAAACGCCAATGAGGCCATGGCGCCGGATTTCGCGCCCGGGGTCACCAATCGCCTCTTCAGCATCAACTACCGGCATATCGAGTTCATCCAGGTCTTTTATCCCACGCGCGGCATTCTGGCTTACTACGACCGTGTGGAAAAGAAGATGCGGACGCTGCCCGGCGCCGATGACCCGCAGTACGTGCAAACCAGCGCCTTTTGGTCCCCGGACGGAAAGTACCTGATATACAGCCGCGCGATAGCCCGCGATCCGCTGGTGGCCGGCGCTCCGGCTCCCACCTACGCCAATGATCCGAACGAAACCCCGATGCAGTACGACCTGTACAAGATTCCGTTCAATGACGGCAAGGGCGGCAAGGCTGTTCCGGTGGAGGGCGCTTCGCAGAACGGCATGAGCAACGACTTCCCCAAGGTCTCGCCGGACGGCCGCTGGATCGTCTTCGTCCAGAACAAGAACGGCCTGCTGATGCGCCCGGACAGCAAGCTCTACATTGTGCCCTTCGAAGGCGGCAAGCCACGGCTGATGAACTGCAATACCTCCCGGATGAACTCCTGGCACACGTTTTCGCCCAACGGACGGTGGCTGGCGTTTTCCTCCAAGGCGCGCTCGCCCTTCACCCAGCTCATGCTGACGCACATCGACGCCAATGGCAACGACTCGCCGGCGATTCTCATCGACAACACCACCGCCGCCAACCGCGCGGTGAATATCCCCGAATTTCTGAACATAGGGCCGGGGGGCATGGAAAAGATCGACCCGCAGGCTACCGAGTTTTACCGGCTCTTCACCCAGGGCTACGAGTTCATCGAGAAGAACCAGTTGCCCGAGGCCATTGAGACCTTTCGCGCTGCCATCGAAAGGGATCCGGACGATCCCTTGGCGCATTATGGCCTGGCCACGGCTTTGTCCGGAAACAACCAGGAGAACCTGGCGCTGCCCGAGTACCGCAAAGCCTGCGAACTGAACACCACAAACGCTTCCTGGTTCGACCACCTCGCGGTATCGCTGGAGCTGAACGGCCTGGACGACGAGGCCATCGTGAACTGGAAGAAAGCGATTGCGCTCGATCCTCACGATGCATCGGCGGAGACCGACATGGGGATGGTGATGTTCACAAATGGCCGCATCGAGGAGGGTTTGGAACACCTGCGGAAGGCCGTCGAGGTCGGTCCCGAATTTCCCGTCGGACACAATCATCTCGGCCTGGCACTGGCGAAGACGGGAAAGACCCCCGAGGCCGTCGAACAATTTCAGAAAGCGGTTGCGCTCATGCCCAAATCGGCGGAGTTCAACTTCAATCTCGGTTATCTCCTGGAGTCGAGCGGTGACTTTGCGGGGGCCGTGGCTCCGCTGCAGAAATCCGTCGAGTTAAGCGAAGGCAAGGACTGGCGCAGCCTCGCCGAGTTGGGCAAGGCTTATCATAAGCTGGGCCGTTCCGACGAGGCCATCCAGTCCATCCGTCAGGCGCGCGATTTGGCCGTAGAGGATCACGATGACGCCCGGGCCAAGGATTTGCAGGAGATTCTCGATCACTATCAGGGCGAGAGCGCAAAAGCTCCGCCCCGGTAGCGAAATGGGCCTTCTGCCTGCCGGGGATGAAGGTTCTGCTTCCTCGGCGCGAACGCCATTTTACGCCAACCGGCAAGGTTGAGATGGAAGCCCCCCGCAGCACTCCCATCAGGGGGCTCTGCTGGTTCCATTTCGGGAACTGTCGAACACCAAAACAGAAAAATTTTTCGGCACGCGGACTGCGATAGGTATACGCTCAAATCAGTTCGAAGATTTCTATCTCTCGCCTTTCGCAATCCAGGCTTCGCCCCAGACGAGCACCGTTGAATTACGCAACCGTAGGTACGACTGGAGCCGCCATGAGCCTGCTAGAAAAATGCGCCACAATCAACTCTCTATCCGCGAGTGCTGCCAACAGTAGACATTCGTTCAGGCCGGTGGAAGAAGCCGGTCGAGTCCATTCTCCAGAGATGAAGCCGCAGAAACTATGGGCGGCCAGAATGACCTTTGCCGAAGACTTCACGCTGGAACATTCATCTTCCGGCCTGCATATCGGTTTGATCGAGATTCCAGGCAGTTTTTGAGCTACTGCCTCATCTGCGCTACTGTTGGTCCGGCAGAACGCCGGGGGGGCACAGGTATGGATTGCCCAATCTGCAGGGAGCTGGAACGAGCCTATGAGGCTGGGTTCAGCGAGTACATGAGGGCTCGTTCCTCGGCATGTTTTCCCATCTGCATGAAGCTGGCGGCCCAAAAGAACGTTGAAATGGAACGCGCCCGGTACGAACTGGAAGAGCACCGGGGCCTATGCGTCTCCGCCGTCAAGGCGTTTGCACCCAAGCCAGAGGAGTGCGTATCAACAGCTCTGACGCAACTAGCGGCATAACTCCGTCTCCCGTTTTCACTGTCATCCCGAGCAGATCGCAGCGGAGTTGAAGGACCAGCGGTTACTCTTGCCTGTTTCCCTGTCCCTACTTGGCAAATAACAAGAATCAGCGCTCTGCCGTAACGGCCGGTGCGGAGTCAGCCTGAGGATACTTGGGAAAGTTGTAGACCTCCATCATCTTTTCGATGAGGGCGTCGGCCTCTTTTTCGGTAATTCCGAAGGCAAACTTGCGCGTCTTGGAATCCCTATCGATTTCAATCCTGCGCATCGAGTTTAAGGACGCCCAATCGCCATATTCCGAGGCGGCGTATCGCAGGTTATGAAAGCGGCTTGTTGCGATTGTGCGCTGCCTAACTCTGATTCCGAAAAATCGCATCTGAATTGTCATCTCCGCGGGATTCAGTGTGAGTACATGTTTGATGGTGAAAATCATTGTGTACCAGAGGATAACGAGGCAGGCGCCGATCCAGACGGCAATCGAAGATAGCGCAAGAGAAGTTCGAGTAGAGAGATGAATGAATTGCGTCACGACCCACAGGGTGGAATAAGGAAGCATCCAGAGCGAAATTCCCGTCATTGCCGAGAACCAGTCGACCCGCACCGGAATCACCACGCGAATCCCGTCGCCTGTTCGCTCCCACTTGAGCCTGCCCGCCAGCGTTTCCAGCATTGCTCGTTCCTCTTGCTTCCCCGATATTACCGCGCTTTCCCCGCGCACGGCCATCGGCGTTGCTCCTGCATGGCGCCTCTGGAATCGCGGGCATTGAGAAGGCACGGCTTCTTTACCCCGCCCTTTGCGCGCCCAAAATGAATGTGCGGCCTTGCAGTCAAGGGGCCACAGTCTGGCCCGCTCCCGCGCCCCCGGCCTTCACGTCTCCCAGCGGAAGCTCCATGGCGCCGACGCGGTCCCCGGCCGCATCCCGAATGCCGAGGCGAAGGAAGTATGTCCCCTTGACGGGCACTGCGATGCGCTGGGAGATGATGAGGCCGGTCTGGACGAGGCGGAGATAACTCGCCTCGGAGAGATCAAGGTGCATGGAGGTGATCAGCGAGTTCACCACGTCGCCCTCGCCGGTATAGACGACCGCGACGAAATCGATCTGGTCGTGGCGGATGCCATCGGGAGTCCGCCGGAATCCGAGCGTGGCCGCATCCGTAGCGTAAAGGACGTGGTAGTTGCGATAGGGCTCGGAATGAAATTTGGGGCGCAGATAGTTGTCGCGTGGGAGCGCGGCCTTCTTGCCGGTCTTCTCGATCTTCTCTGAGGGCGCGAGGCTGGCGGCGAAGATCAGTTCCGTAGGAGGAATTGCGCCCAGCGTCATCGAGGCCTGCAGGCTCTCATCCGGCCCGCGATGAATGAGCACGCCCGGCGGTTTTCCAGCTTCCGTCTCCGCGGTTGGAATGAACTTGCCGGAGACTCTCTGGGCGGCGGCCAGATGGCGTTGCTCCTGCTCCTCCCGGTCGCGGGCCAGGTAGCCCTTCCGGTACTCGAGATTCAGTTTCTGCCCGTTGATTTCCACCTTGATGCGGCGGAACTTTCCATTCCAGTTGTTGTTGGTCGGGGTATAGGAGACGGTGTAGTAGTTGGAGCCGGTCTCGACCACTTCGGCGACCGCCTGCTCGAGGTCGTTGGTGCTGTAGAAAGACTTGCCTCCGGTGGCCTCGGCGATCGCGCTCATGTAGGAGTCTTCGACTTCAGCCCGCGCTATCGCATGCGGACTGCCGCCGGCGATCAGGCCGCGCGCATCCACCGGGTAGACCGCAACCCGGCTGAGGGTCAGCACGTCGGTCGTCTCGCTCAGGTCGTCATTGAAGTTATCGGTGTCGCGAAAGGGAATGCCGATCAGATCCCAGGGCTCTTCGTACGCCAGGAAGCCGTTGGGCATCGCGCCATTCGAGGCGCCTCGGCCTGCGGGTCCAACGCCGCCCGCGGCCTGGGGCCCAAGGCCGGTCCCGGCTGCGACAGCTACAATTTCCCCATCGCCGGCAAAGATGCGATAGGCATCGGCGATCATTCCAGGGTTGTTAAACCAGATCAGGTTCTTGCGCCCTGGAAAGCCGGCGAGATAGCGCCCCAGCTCCTGCATGCCTTCGTGGAGAATATCGCGGCGGAAGTGCCGGTAAGCGGAGTTCCCGCCTTCGAAGAAGCCCAGGTTCGGCTTGGCCCACCTGCGATTGATCGCTTCGAGCAGAACCTGCTGGTCGGTGGTGAACCCCTGCACCAGATGCATCCGGCCTGCGAGCACGAAGATGGCCATCGAGGTTCCCGGCGTCATGTGCCGGATGTAGTCCACCAGTTGCTCGTGGAGGTACATCTGTGCGTCGATGTCGGTGTTCTCCGCGTCGATCAGAAGCACCGTCGAAGCGCTGCTGTTGGGAGCGGCGATCAGGTTTGTGTAGGTATTGGCGGGGAGCTTTGATCCGGCCTCCGGGGTTGCGGCCGCGCCGGAGTTGTGCTCTTCAAAGCTCTTCAGAGTCTGCGGAGCGCCGTCTTCCCGCAGGGCGAAGTCGCTCTTCTTGAGCCCCTTTACGGGGTGGCCCTTGCCGTCGGTGACCACAACATCGAGAACCACCGCGCGGCTCACCACCGTAAGGGTGGGCGCAGCCTGCGGCGGCTGCGGAGCAGGCGGATTTGCGGTAGGCGCGGTTTGCTGAGCCTGTAGGGATGGGGCCAAGCCAAGAAGAGCCGCCAAACTTAGGTTGAGGAGCAGAGTGCCCAAACACATCTGAAACCTCCGGCGCACAATGCGGGAATTACTCTTTATAACACCGGTTCGCCCGATTAGTTTCGCTTGCCGGACAAACTTTGAAGAGAATTGCGGGACCAGGCGGGCCGCTCATTTGTAGGCTGGCCGGTGGGCGGCCAAGCCCGGTTTTGTTTCTCCCGCCAACCTTGCTATCCTTGCCCAAATGGAAATCGCGGCGATTCAGAGGCCGGCCGCCCGAACCTCGTTGCGCCCAAAGCCTTTCGGGGCTCGGACGAAATTGAGAATTGTGCGCTCAGCAGACCGGATCTACTGCGAGTCCTTGCAGGCTGCGCGCGAAAAGCGGCCCCCTACCCAACATCCCGCAGATTCAGCCGCACCAGCGTCTGGTTCACCAGTTGGTGGGCGATCTCGCCAAAGGTCATCGGGCCGGTGATGCTTCCGGTCTTTTTGCTCTCCAGCTTGCCATAGAGATAGTTGAGGATGCAGTTGCAGGCGAAGGCAGGTTCGCAATCGTCGGCTGCCAGAGCCAGGGCAAAGGCGCTGGAGTAGTCCTCGACTGGCCGGGCAAAGCGATAGTCCACGCCGGGAAAGACCGGGGCGTAGAGATCGACCGCGCGCGTTGCGGCGTCCACGTTCTGGAAGGAGACGTTGACGGAGCATCCGTTGTAGTCGCCCACCAGAGGGAATTCCGTTTGGATGCCATTTCTGAGGATGTAATCGGCCAAGTTTTCCCGCTTGCCGCCGACCAGGCACTCGGTCACGCGGAAGCCGGCCTCCTCTAAGCGGATCACATCGCCGTCTCCGCTCTCGAAGATGTTGACAATCTCCAGTTCAGCCATCTTGCCCGCAGGCAGCGAGACATGGAGAGCCGCGCAGCTCGGAGTCCGGCCCAACGCGGCCCAGCACATGGTGATTTTGAGATGCTGCATTCAGGAGCCTGTAGGCTCCTGCTCCCTCCGAAAAGACGGAACAACGTAAGATGGTTTCATCCGCGACGGGGCGGCGAAGCCGGTGGACGGCTATTCCCTGATACCCATTCCCTCGTCCTCTACTCCCGCACGCTGATCCCCAGCGCCTTCATCTTGCGGTAAAGATGGCTGCGCTCCAGGCCGAGCAACTCGGCTGCGCGGCTGACGTTGTTGCGGGCCTCCTCGATCTTCTTGAGGATGAACTCGCGTTCGTAGGCGTCGCGGGCTTGTTGCAGCGTGGAGAACTCCTCGGTCGAGCGCGTGCCGGCCTTATGGGTGAGCGGCGGCAGGTGCTTGCGTTCGATGCGCAGTGTGCGGGGATTGAGGATCATCACCCGCTCGATGACGTTCTTCAGCTCGCGCACGTTGCCGGGCCAGTGGTATTGAGCCAGCGTCTCCAGCGCATCGGCGGCAATCTCCATCCGCGGGCGGCCGTACTGGCGGCCAAACTCGGCGAGAAATTCGCGCGTCAGCGACGGTATGTCCTGCTTGCGTTCGCGCAGCGGCGGCACAAAGAACGGGACGACGTTGAGCCGGTAGAAGAAGTCCTCGCGGAAGTTTCCCTTGGCGATCTCCTCTTCCAGATCCTTGTTGGTGGAGGCGATCAGGCGCACGTCCACGCGGATGGGCTGCGTGCCGCCCACCGGGGTAAACTGCTGGTCGTCGAGCGCCGAGAGCACCTTGGATTGCGTTTTGAGGCTCATGTCGCCCACCTCGTCGAGGAAGAGCGTTCCGCCGTCGGCGCGCTCCAAGGTGCCGCGATGCTCGGTGGGGCCGCTTTGAGAGCCAGGGCTAAAGCCCTGGCTTACCGCACTGCGCCGGTAGCCGAAAAGCTCGGCCTCGATGTGCGCCTCCGGGATGGCGGCGCAGTTCAACTCGACAAAGATCTTGTCGCGCCGCAGGCTTTCGGCGTGGATGGCGCGGGCGATCAGTTCCTTGCCGGTGCCGGACTCGCCGTAGATGAGCACGCGGCCGTTGGTGGGCGCCATGAGGCGAATCTGCTGACGCAGGGCTTTGACGGGGACGCTTTCGCCGGTGAGCACCGAGCCCAGGCTGAACTGTCGCTTGAACTCCTGGTTCTCCGCGCGCAGCCGGCGAGCCTCGACCGCATTCTTGAGCACGATGAGGGTGCGCTCCAGCGAGAGCGGCTTTTCTAGGAAGTCGTAGGCGCCCAGCTTGGTGGCCTTGACGGCGGCCTCGATGGTGCCGTGGCCCGAGATGATGACCACTTCGGGGCGCTTTTCTGCGGCCAACGAGTGAATGTCGCCCAGCACGTCGAGGCCGTCGCGGTCGGGCAGCCAGATGTCCAGCAGGACCACGTCATAGGGCGCGTCTTCGAGCAGCACCAGGGCCTCTCCCGCGGTTGCCGCGCTGGCCACGCCGTAACCCTCCTCGCGCAGAATATCTTCGAGAGAGGTGCGAATCTCCGCTTCGTCGTCCACCACCAGAATGTGATTCATCGAAGCGACTCCTCAATCGAAGCGGCGCCGTTCGCCCGTAGCGCCTCCGGCAAAGGTTCCAGGAGGGGCAGCCGCAGCAGGAAGCGCGCTCCCTTTGGACTGTTGGCCTCGGCGCGCAGGCTCCCGCCATGCTCCTGAACGATCTTGGCGGCGATGGAGAGCCCCAGGCCAGTGCCGCGCTGTTTGGTCGAGTAAAAGGGCAGAAACAGCCGCTCGCGAATTTCGTCGGTGAGGCCGTGGCCGGTGTCGGAAACCTCGATCTCGACCGCCGCGCCATCTTCGCTGAGCGAGGTGCGCAGACCGAGGACGCGCAGCAGGCTGCCCTGCATGGCCTCGGCGGCGTTGTCGATGAGGTTGGCCAGGGCGCGGCGAATAGCCTCCGGATCGGCCAGCACGGGCGGCAATCCCGGCGCCAGGGAGCGCTCGATAGAGATGCCGTCGAGCCGGCCGGCAAAGAGCGCCAGCGCCTCCTCGGCTACTTGATTCATCTCGCAGGCGCGCGGCTGCGGGGCGGGGAACTCGGCCAGTGCGGAGAACTGGTCTACTAGCGTGCGCAGCGTGGCGACGCAACCCAGAATCACCTCGCTGCACTTGCGGATGACGGCGGGAGAGTCCGGCTGGCCGCGGTCCAGATGCCGTCCGATCCGCTCGGCGGAGAGCGCGATGGGAGTCAACGGATTCTTGATCTCGTGAGCCACGCGCTGCGCCACCTCCTTCCACGCCAATTGCCGCTGCGCGCGCAGCAGGTCGGTGGTATCCTCGACCACCAGCACGGTTCCCGGCCGTCCGCGGGTCAGCTCAAACCGCGCACTGGTGATGGCCAGGTGCATGGTGCGGCCCCTGGCATGGAATTCAATCTCAGTGAAGGCGGCGCCCATGCGGCGGCCGCGGCGAATCACGCCGGCCAGGTCTTCGGCGCATTCGGCGGGAAAGAGCGATTCAATCTTCTCCCCGCCCAGGCCGACGTCCACGCGCCGGCCCAGCAGCGCGGCGAAGGCGCGATTGGACTGCAAGATAGTGCCGCTCGAGTCCAGCGTGACTACTCCTGATGGAATTGTTTCGACAATGGTTTCCAGCTCGCGGCGGCGCTCTTCGATGGCCTGGTTGGCGGCGGTCAGTTGCGCGGAAGAGGTTTCAGCCAACTGCCGGCTGGCGTCCAGGTCGGCGGCCATGCGGTTGAAGGCGCGCACCAGTTCGTCCATCTCCCCGGTGGCGGCAAGCTCGACGCGATGGTCGTATTTGCCCGTCGCGATTTCGGCCATCGCCACGGCCAGAGCCTCCACCGGGCGGGTGATCTGCCGGGAGAGAAACTGCGCCGCCCACACGCTCATGAAGAACACCAGTACGGTAATCAGCAGCAGCGCCTCGAAGTAAATGGTGCGAATCTGATTGCGCCTGCGGAAGAGCTCCCAGTAAGTGGTCGAGCCGGTGCGAATGCGCATGGCGGACTGGCTCAGTCCCTGCGGCATAAGCTGCGCCACCACCACCATCTTCCCGGATGGCGCGGTCGACATGCCCAGCGCGTACTCCTGGCCTGTCACTTTGATGACCGGCGCATCGCTGCGCTGGGCCGCGGAAAGCAGGTTGGCTGAAAGCGGTCCATGGAGCGCGATCGTCTTTCCCGGTTCGCCCTCCTCGGGCCAGGGAACCAGGCTGGCCGGGCTAGATTCCGCCGGCGCCTGAAAACTGGCCAGCACTTGCTGATCCTTGCCATAAACCACCGCAAACCCGCCGGCGAGCGTGATGCGGTGCGAAGTCAGCTCATCCCGCAGAAGGGAAAGCTCGCGGTCCGGCGCTCCCGATGCGGCAATCGACTCAGCCTCCTGGCGGGCGTTGGCAGTGACGTAATGCGCCAGCTCCACCACCACCCTGGTCGAGTCCTCGCGCAACTCCGAGGTATTTGGCGAAAACCAGCGGTCCAGCGACCTGTTCATGAGCAGAAAGCTGAACAGAAACATGCAGACCGCGGGCACCGACGCAATCAACACCGCGCCCAGGACCATGCGGGAACGCAAACGCGCCCCCAGCCCGCTCCCCTCTTGCCCGGCGTAGACCTTGAGGATGTTTCTCAGCAGCAGCACCAGCAACAGCAGCAGGAGCAAGAACACCAACACGATCAGGCCGGCGGAGAGTAGCGTCTCGCCGGCGGTCTCCGGATTGAGAAAGCTCACGTTGGAGGTGTTGAACGCTTGCAGTGTGCCCAGCATAACAGCGATCAACAGCGCCAGGCCCCCATACAAAACCATGGACCGCCGCCGGGGATCGGTGAAGAACTTCATGCGGAGATTATAGTTCCCCCAGTGGGCAGTGGTCAGGGAAGATGAGACCGGGACCGCTCCCAGTTACCTCCAGACCACGAATTTCAGCCAGCCTTCCCAAACGTCGCCCCACGCATGGACGATCATGTTGGCGCGCAGATTCCTGCGCCACGCGGCCAGCGCTCCATACAGAGCTCCCAGCACGCTGATGACGATCACATTCGTCCAGCCCTGGTAGCTGTGAAAAAGGCCAAAGACTAAGCCCTGCGCCAGCACGGCCGCCACGACGTTTCCGCTCAGCGCATGAAGCTGGCGCTGGAGATAGCCGCGAAATGCCATCTCCTCGCAAATGCCCGCGGTGATCGAAGTCGCAATCCAGACCAAAATCTCCAGAAGGCTTTGCGGCAGCAGGCTATCGACGGTCTTGGCGCTGCCCGGCCCCGCCGTGGCGGCTAGCAGCCAGTGAACGCCATAGGCCGTGCCTGTCCAAAACACCCAGAACGGCATCGCAACCCCCACATCTATCGCGACGTCTTTCCACGATTTCCATCGCCCGCCGGATAGGGCCCAGAGATTTCCTCGACGGTGATGGACGCCGCCCCAGCAGTAATAAAGGAGAGCCCAGTCCATCAAGATTGCAGTCAGGTAAATGGGGATGGCCTTGCTGTGGCTGGCAAGCTGGCCGGGTGCAGCTCCCCCGCTTCCGCTGGGTGCGTGTTGCGCAAGAAAACCCAATGCGACCACGCCGGCTCCGATCAGCAGGAAGCCCGCAAGATGTGCCCACGAAGCGATCTGCGTCGGCCTATGCCGCGCCTCTGAATCCTCAACTTCACGAATCTCATTAGCCTGCATGACTCTTCTCCTTTTGGCTTTTCGCGGGCCTCTGCTGCTTTTTGGCGATCTTGCGCAACTCGGCCAATGTTTCTTCGCCCCAGCGCAGGTGCGCTTCCAGCTCCAACTGCCCGAAGCGCGCCGCCATCTTCCAATAAGGAGCGTCGGGATACTGCTGCCTTTCGGCGATCTCCTCCCGCTCGATCCGCCTGAACTCATCTAGAAACACGCGCTCGCTTTCCACCATGCGCTTCACGTGCTCGATCGAGATCGCCGGGGCGACCTGCGCGCCGAAGAAGAGCTTCAGCAGCAATTCGTTGCGCGCAATCTCCGGCTGCGGCTTGATTTCAAGCCACGCCGCCAGCCGCTCCCTTCCCTTTTTCGTGATGGAGTAGACGTAGCGTACCGGCTTGCCCTTTTGCCGTTCCGCCTTCGAGGTTGCAAAACCCTCGGCCGCCAGCTTTTTCAGGTTGGGATAGATTTGTCCATAGCTCTCGTTCCAAAAGAAGCCGACCGATCCCCGGATAGCCTGCCCCAGGTCGTAGCCCGACATGGGCGCGACGGTCAGCAGGCCGAGAAGGACTTCCATGCTTGAGCTGGAGCGCTTCGCCATATACCTAATAGATATATGACTATAAGAGCTATATTGTCAACAAAATTCCCTCAGCCCTAAGCCGCGCATCCCCTATTCGTCCTCGTGGGGTGGAAGGCCGGGAAAACACAACGGCAGGCGCCATTTGCGTTTTCGACCCCGGTTTGAAATGATGGCTGGCGGAGGAAACTATGAAAAAACTTCTTCTTGTAATTTTGTTGCTGTCGTCCACGCTGGCCTGGGGGCAGAAGACCCCGAATCAGGCCGACTACACGACTGTCGTTCACGTGCAGTCTACGCAACTGGTAAGAGTGTGCACGAATAACATGGGTATTACCGGCATGCACGGAGAGTATGCTGTCAATTGCGTAAACATGCAGCATCTCAATGTAGTGATCAACGGCAAGAAATTCGAACTCAGCAGCAAGGTCGAAGTCAACGCGGTTTTCAGGACGGGGGATTATAAAGCGAAGGAGATCCTGGGCGCGGCGCCTCCGGCGGTCGAATACAATGCGGCCTACGATTTCCTCTTTCCGGACGGAAGGACACGGACGTATGTCGTCGTGGGCGAATCGGAGTAGGCCTTCGGGTCGAATGCTTCGCTCTTACCCAATTGCGTCCGCCGCCGCGGTCCACGGCCTCTGCAGGCTCTCGGCCACTCCGCGGCAGGTAAGCTGGCCCAGCCAGGTGTTCAACCCCTCGGCCAGGCCGGCATCCTGGCGCAGCGCCTCGCGAACTCCAAGGCTGGCAATGCGCAGCAGGTACGGGAAGGTCGAGTTGGTCAAGGCCAGCGTCGAGGTGCGGGGCACCGCGCCGGGCATGTTGGTCACACAATAATGCACCACGCCGTCCACCAAATAGCTGGGGTTGGAGTGCGAGGTGGGCCGGGCCGTCTCCACGCATCCGCCCTGGTCGATGGCCACGTCCACGATGACCGCGCCCTTCTTCATCTCGGCGATCATGGCGCGGGTCACCAGCTTGGGCGCCGTCGAGCCGGGAATCAACACTGCACCGATCACCAGGTCGGCCTCGCGGGTCACATGGGCCAGGTTGTAGCTGTTGGAGGCCAGCGTATAGAGCCGCCCGCCGAAGATGTCGTCCAGCTCCCGGAGCCGGTTCAGGTTCACGTCCACCAGCGTGACTTTGGCGCCAAAGCCCAAGGCGATCTTGGCCGCGTTGGAGCCAACCACCCCGCCGCCGAGGATGGTGACATGGGCCGGGGGGACGCCCGGCACGCCGCCCAGCAGAATGCCGCGTCCGCCGTGCTCCCTTTCGAGATAGGCAGCCCCCACCTGCACGCTCATGCGGCCGGCTACCTCGCTCATCGGGGTCAGCAGCGGCAGGGTGCCGCGGCGGTCGCGAACGGTCTCATAGGCGATCCCGATGACCTTTGCATCGAGGAGCTTGCCGGTCAGCTCGGGCATCGGGGCAAGGTGGAGATAGGTAAACAGGACCAGGCCGTCGCGGAAGAAGGCATACTCCCGCTCGATGGGCTCCTTGACCTTGACCACGATGCCGGACTTGCCCCAGACCCAGCCTGCCTCGCCGACGATCTCAGCGCCCGCATTCTGGTACTCCGCATCGGGAAAGCCGGAGAGCACGCCGGCCTGTGTCTCCACCAGCACCGTGTGGCCGGCCTCGGCCAGGGCCTTCACGCCCGCCGGAGTCACGCCCACGCGGGCTTCATTGTCCTTGATTTCTTTGGGAACGCCTATGATCATGGCTGTTTCTCCTCTTCGGTCCCAGCCCTGCCGGATTGGATGCAGGCCTGGGAAGGCCGGCTCCGGACAAAGAGGAAAAAAAGCTGAAGGCGGATGGCTGGTTCGAGGAGACTGCGGGAAACGGTCCGTTTCGGCCCTCGCCCATAGCCGTAAATCTCCGTCCCCGCGATTTAAGGTTTTCACCGAAGCCAATCTGTGCTTCAATGCAATTGAATCCAAAGACCGGCATTGTGGACAACCGAAGGAAAGAGGCGCCTGATGATGGAGGAGGATTCCAGATTTCCCAATCGCAAGAAAAAGAGCTGGGACGAGCCAATTCTTCCCGACCGGATCCCGGACGAGGCGTGGGAAGAGCTCACCAATGAGTCGGAAGAGGCAGAACCGCTACCAGTCAGCGGCTACAGGATTATTGGATCGGCCTCGGGAAGTCCCGGCGGGAAGCCCGTGGAGGCGGATCTGTCCGCTTCCACGGGCGCAAGCGGGGAAGCCCCGGCGCAAGGCCTTATTGACGTGAGCGCGGGCGCCGAAGGTCAAGCGCCCGGTGCCGCGCCTCCGGTTCTCCCTCCGGCATCCCAAGATGCGCGGCCCGGACGGAATCGGAAGCTCGCCGAGAGCGCCTCCAGGGTCTATCTTGTGTTGGGCGTGGTTTTCGTGCTCCTGCTTGGAGGGTTGATCGCGGTCACTTTCCTCTTCTTTGGCATCCCGAGTGGCCGTTACGATTTGGGACCGTTGACCTCGAGCGTGACCGGATTGCAGGGCCATCTGTTTATTCAATGGGATAAGAAGCTGGAATACCGCCTGACGATCAAGCCCGGCGATCCGGACCAGCAGGCGGGGTTTGCGCTGGCAGTCTTCAATCCGCGACGCCCTCTTTTGATCGCAATCCACCTGAAGGACTCCGCGGGCTTCGAGTTGTGCTCCAAGGAGATCGCACTGAAAAGCGATGCCGGAAATGGGGCGGCTCCTGCCGGAGCCGGCGCGGACTCCCCGGCCGGGAAGACGGATGCAGGCATGGATACCTTCCAGAATCAAATTGGTCCGGATGGACAGATTGCAGCTATCACTTCCCAGGGGACTCTCCCTTGCTCGGTGGAAGCCTATGAAAAGGCGGCGAATTGGAATTTTTCGACCAACTTCCCATCCCTCGCCGAGCAGGCTGAATGGCTCAGCCGCCAAAAGGATATAGAGGCCGCTGCTAAAGGTCCGTCTCCCGCAGAAGCAGCCGCCCGGAAGAGGATAGCCGCCAAGGCCGCGGCAAGGCTCCTGCCTTTCTCGCTCGAAGGAGACGATGCAATCGTCGATTTTGACATCTCCCGTGGAGTCATCCAAACCCGCGGGAGAAAGACGTTTCTCGTGGACAAGGCAACCGCGGCAGGCGCTGACCCCAGATGGCAGGACTACCCGGTGAGTATCCATTACCGTTGCGATCGGAGTTCAAGCTGCATGCTTCGAGATGCAGGGGTGGGTGTCTTGCGCGCCAGCCTGGGGAGATAGCGCGGGCGGCTCTACGGAAAGCCTGCGCTTCGCCCCGCGCATGAGCGTTGCGTTGCACTGCCTACCGATCAATGGGGCTATGTTGGGGTTCGTGGCTGTCATTGCTACTCAAACATGAATGCCTTTTCTGCTACCTCCCGAACCGACTAAGCTGATCTTTATGCACATATCGACGAAACTTCTTGCCCTGCTTTAACTCGCTAACCGCGCCGTTCCCAAATACCTCGCTCACCTTTTGAAAGAGCTGCTCATCATTCTCAAATGACCATCCAGGACCGTTGCTACTGATCCCAACTGAGGCAAAAGGACTCCCACTCAGGCGGTACAAGAGGCGCGGTTTTGGCGGATTGTCAGAAGAAAGCATCTGATAAAACTCAAGAAATTCGTCACTCATAGTCCTTTTCCCCTTCACTAAACCCCGCATCGACCTGAATTGTTTCTCTTAGTCTGTCATTGTCCTAACCCACTGCTGAGTGAGATGTCCGTTCGAGTCTTGGGTTGCCACAAGTTGCCAAGTCTGGCCGGTCGCCGTATCAGTCTTTACAGCCGTATAGACGTCCATCTGGGTTCCGTTTGAGTGGATAACTTGGAAATGCACAGAAGTGACTTGGTACCTTCCTGCGACCCCGAACTGATTACCCTGGCCGCGTGCCAGAGCAAGAGCGCCTATCGCCAGTACTGCAAAAATGAGCGTCCAACCCGCTTTGCTTCTCATGCCCCCTCCTAGTGTGGTGCGTCATAAATAGAGTCATGTATACGCCGAGGGACATCTTATGATAAGGAGACCTCGCCATGCGTATTGCAGCGCCCATTGACCTCGACGAAGCCACGCGCGGAGAACTGGAGCGGCTCAGCCGCAAGCGCCATGGCGGCCCGCGTGGTCGAACGCAGCCGTATTGTGCTTTTGGCCGGAGCGGGAATGCAGAACAAGCAGATCGCCAAGCAACTCGGCGTCAGCACACGCATGGCGGCCTTGTGGCGGGGGCGGTTTCTCGCTTTCGGCGTGGAGGGATTGCTCAAAGACGCCGCGCGGCCCGGACGTACGCCCAAGATCACAGCCGAAGCCGTCAATGCGGTCGTTGCCAAAACCACGCAAAGCACACCGGCCAACGCCACCCACTGGTCCACGCGCGCCATGGCCCGCGTGGGGGCATCAGCGAGGCCAGTGTGCGGCGCATCTGGCACGCTCACGGGCTGAAGCCGCACCGCGTCGAGAGCTTCAAGATCAGCAACGATCCGGATTTCGCCGCCAAGCTGGAGGATGTCGTCGGCCTCTATCTCCATCCGCCCGAGCACGCGCTGGTGCTATCCGTAGATGAGAAGAGTCAGATTCAAGCCTTGGATCGCACCCAGCCCGGCCTGCCCATGAAAAAGGGCCGCGGCGCCACCATGACGCACGACTATAAGCGCAACGGCACCACCACCTTGTTTGCCGCGCTCAACACCGCCAACGGCGAGGTCTACGGCCTATGTCAGCAGAAGCACCGTCATCAAGAGTGGCTGAAATTCCTTCGCCTGATCGATCGAACCGTGGAGGCGGACAAGCAGATCCACATCATCTGCGACAACTACGGCACGCACAAACATGAGCGCGTCCAACGCTGGCTGGCCCGCCACAAGCGCTTCCATATGCACTTCACGCCTACTTCGGCTTCGTGGCTGAACATGATCGAGCGATTCTTCCGCGACCTGACGGAAAACCGCATCCGGCGCGGAGTCTTCCAGGATCTCGAACAACTCATCCTGGCCATCGGCGACTACATCGACCGCCACAACGAAAGCCCCAAGCCCTTTATCTGGACCGCCAAGGCAAACGACATCCTGGAAAAAGTCACCCGCGCTCAGGCCGCACGAAATAAACGCCTATCTGTGTGACGCACTACACTAGTTGACTAGCCACCCACGCTACGGGCGGTCTTCGCCTATTCTTCTCTCATATTGCGCGTTGTTTCTCGATAAGTCAATCCAATTCTCGACAATGAGTCCAGATCTCGGGCGCAGAACTTCTCCCTTCCATACGAAGATTGACTCGATATCCGGATTTTCCCTCCCCGCCGAAGTGGAGTGCTTCGATTCATCAGATGTGATTTACCCGGAATGCCTCACCGGCGGCGGCGATGGTCGCGGCAATCTCTGCTTCGCCGTGCACCGTGCTCAGAAAGGCAGCCTCGAATTGCGAGGGCGGAAGCCAAACGCCCGCATCCAGCATCGCCCGGTGGAAGCGGCCGAAGGCAGCGGTGTCGCTACGGGTGACTTCTGCATAATTCGTGACCGGGCCAGCGGTGAAGAACCAGGTCCACATGGAGCCCACGCGATTGAGAGTGAGCGGAACGCCGGCACGGGCGCCTTCGGCGGCGACGCCCTCGGCAACAGCTTTGGCCGCGGCTTCCAGTTGCGGGTA
>Ga0187851_10001771_pt1 | contig 20221 bp, 17 predicted proteins | sample June2016WEW_6_10_FD_132997 | JGI IMG/M metagenome (GOLD analysis project Ga0187851, IMG submission 132997) | Peatland microbial communities from SPRUCE experiment site at the Marcell Experimental Forest, Minnesota, USA - June2016WEW_6_10 | ecosystem: Environmental > Terrestrial > Soil >...
AGCGACGAGCGCAGCGAGAAGTCGAAGGACCTGTGGTTGCTTTTCTCTTCGCACCCCCAATGAACTGTCATCCTGAGCGACGAGCGCAGCGAGAAGTCGAAGGACCCGTGGTTGCTTTTCGGGCCCTACATCACCGCACAAAAAACCATTCCGCAGTATCATGCACACCATGCACGAAGGCAGCTACTTCACCTACATCGTGGCCAGCCGCAGCCACACTCTCTACATCGGTGTCACCGGTAATCTGCAAAAGCGCATCTTCGAACACAAATGGAAGGAGCGCGACGGGTTCGCAGCGAAATACAACTGCGACCGCCTCGTCTGGTTCGAGAGCTACCAAGTCGTAGCAGCGGCCATCGCGCGCGAAAAGCAGCTAAAGGGCTGGAGGCGGGAAAAGAAGATCGCGTTGATTGAGAAGATGAACCCAGCGTGGGTCGACCTGAGCAAGGACTGGTACGACGTGGAGCCCGCCGACTTTAAGCGTGCAATGGATCCGATGCGCGGTTAAACGCAACCAAACAATGCCCGCACCCCCAGGAATTGTCATCCTGAGCGACGAGCGCAGCGAGGAGTCGAACGACCTGTGGTTGCTTTTCTCTTCTCCCCCCAATGAATTGTCATCCTGAGTGACGAGCGCAGCGAGGAGTCGAAGGACCCGCGGTTGCTTTTCGCTTCGCCCCCCAAGAACTGTCATCCCGAGCGAAGCGCTTTTCAGCGGAGCCGACGGACCTGCTTTTGTCTTTCGTCTTGCATCAGGTCGCCTCTGGGATACCACGAACCAACTCCGCCCACAACCCGTTCTCTTCCACCCACAGAAATGGGTGCCCCATCCTTCGCCTTCTTTCTGGCGAAGGGTGGGATACCGCGAACGCCAACCGACGGGCACTGTATCAGGGCACGACGTCAGTCGTGCCAATAAGCAGCCAACAAAACGAAATGTCCGGGCTTTAGCCCGGACATCTCAACCCAAACCCCCTCCAAACAAAAGCGCCGACCGCAAGGTCCGCACCCTGCCCCTTCCCGCACACGCGTCTCGGATCGCAACCCCTACTTGTCCACGCACAGCACGTCGTAGTAGTTATTGATCGAAACTTTCTTCACCGCCGCCGGCAATTTGGGCAGTTGAATCGTCTTGTCAACCGTCGAATCGCCAGTGATGTTGGCCGAACCCAAATGCATCACATTACCATCGACAAACTCTAGGTAAATCGGCACCAGCATCTTGAAATTCGCGGGTACGCCCGACTGAGTCAGCACAACATGCAGGCTCACACCGGCATCGTTGGGCGTCGCCTGACCCTCAAAATGGTAGGCCGGCAGATCCGTGCCGTACACGTACTCCCTGAAAAACCAGTCCATGCGATGATTTCCTTCGAGGTCCATCCCTGCGCTCATATGTTTTTCAACAGTCGCTTTGAAGTCCTCGGTCGTGGCCGCCTGCAGCCGGTAGGTATTCACAAAGTCCTGCATGGTGGCCTTGAAACGCGCGTCGCCGTCCTTGGGCGACCACATCATCATGCGAATCATATGCAGAATGTACGCGCCCTTGGGATAGACCAGATCGCCGTAGATATTCCAACCGGCGTTTGGTGAACTGAGCCGGATGCCCATCGTCACTGGGCCGACGTCAATCGGGCGGAAGCCGAACTGATTCTTCTCGGTTAGCATCCGCCGCTCTTCTTTCCAGAAATGGATGAAATCGTCGAGCTTGGGTCTCGTAAGCTGCAGAAAGATCGACGCCGATGCATCGGCGAAGCCTTCGCTCATCCACTGGTCGCGATAACCGCGGAACCCCACCGTATGTCCCCACCACTGGTGCGCAACCTCGTGCGGCGTCACCACATCCCAATACATGTGTTTGTTCAGGTTCTCGCCGCCCAATCCCAGGTAGTGTTTTTGCGTGTCATCGAAAAAGCCACAGATCGGCAGGTAAACCAGCATCGGCCAGCTTTGTCCGTAATCGCACGCCGACTGTTGCGTAAGAGCGATGTGCGGGAAGGGCAGAGGACCGAAGTAGTCAGTGTAGATTCTCGCCGCGGTTTCGCCTTGGCTTAGCTCGTTGGCCAGCATAGGTGTGGTGTCGAGCGTGCCCAGGCTCTGATCATTGTCAGCAAGCGCTTGGGCAAGGGCGACGACAACGTCCGGTCGTCCGTTGTTGGCATAGGCATCGATCGTCAGTTGCCCTGTCAGGGGATTGCCAAACTTTGCTTCCTCGGTCTTGAAATCGCCCAGACTGAAACCAACCACTGGAAGCGGTGTCTCGGTCTTCCACTCGGTGGTAGTGATTTTGCCCTCGGTACTCTCGTTCATCTTGGTTCCCGTGGCGATGAGTTGCAATCCCTTCGCTACATGAAAGAGCATGTGGTAGATGGCGTAATCGCCCAGGCCCTGGCTTGAGTTGGGAAACCAGTCCTCTCGCGCGATCGGGTAATAGTTCTGGCTGCCCATGTTCAGAACCACATCTCTTCCGCCATAGGCGACCTTGAACGTCGTCGTTTCGTCTTTCTTGAGCGGTGCGGCGAGTACCGCTCCAAATTCCGGATCGTCCTCTTTCTTTTCCTGCACCCAGTCCAGCGGCACGCCGTTGCCTGAGTCAACCTGGCTGACGCGCAATGTCGGATACAGATCGAGCGGGACGACGGCGACGCCATCCTGCTCCGCGCGCACTTTAACCGTGGCAACGGAGGTGAGAAAACCGCTCTTATCGATGCTCACATCGAGATTCTCGTTCAGGATTTTGTAAGCCGCGTTGTGTTCGTTGCCGCTCGGTGTCCCTTCGGCGTACTCCGCTGCGCGGTGGAATGCGAGAAGATATGTCGCCGTGTCCTCCGTGCTGCTCCAGTTGATGAGGGCAACCTCTTCTGGAGCAACGAGGACGACACCTTGCGGGTCAAAAATGAAAAAGAGGTGAGTGTTTTTGCGGCCGTGAATCGCGGCCATGAAGTACCCGCCCGGAGCCGGGCTGAGAACGTCCTCAAGCAGACGCAGATCGAGGTTTCCGTAGAATTTTTCATAGTAGAACATGACCGAATTTTCCGCCACGGACCCCTCGGAGTGATGCCGCAAAAACGTCTGTAGCTCCTGCCCGGCTTTGATGAAATCATTGTCTGACTGGCCTGCGCCCGTCGCGGCCTTGTGCAGCTCGTCGGCGGTTGAGTCAGTAAAGCGCAGCACCACTTGGTCGAAATCTTCGTCAAATTCCTCGGTTTGGTTCAGGATGGAGAGGTTGTGCCGCTCCTCGGCCGTCGGCGGAGTAATGTGCAGGTGGCCCTCGCCTCTGAAGACCGCCCCTGTCGCCTTGCCGTTCACCTGGCCGTAAAAGGCAAAGCTACCGCTGTGAAAGGTGAACGTCGCCGCATCGCGCTTCAGTTCGAGGTCCTTGACCGTGATGACTTCTCCGCCGGGCAGCAGCACGCGCAACTGTTGGTAAACGGCGTTGGCGTTTGCGGTGCGTTGCGCAGGCAGCGTGCCGGGGCAACTTGCAACCATAAGGAAAATGGCAAGAAAAGGCGGACGAACACGAACCCGCATGGGAGCACCCCTGTTGCCTGAGTATTGCTTTGGGAACACTATAGTGCAGATTTCGATTCTGTGCCGTGATCGATGCCAGGTGGCCGGTTACTAGCCGAGCGGCGCATTCGCATCGGACTTGCTTCCGCTCCATCCATCTTCTCTGATCTGATTGCAGTATTATGCGGAATTTTGTATACTCTCTCCGTGGACATTCCGCCACGCAAGGTGAAGTTTTGCGGCAGCTCGCGGGCCGACCTGCGCAGCTTTTCGGTGGATGCACGGCGCGAAGCCGGCCAGCAGCTTTTTCAGGTGCAGACGGGAGAGGAGCCCGGTGACTGGAAAGCCATGGAATCGGTCGGCCCTGGCGTTCGGGAGATCAGAATTCGCGACGAGCACGGCATCTATCGCGTGATGTATGTCGCTAAATTTTCTGAGGCCATCTACGTACTGCATTGTTTTCAGAAAAAAACGCAGAAAACCGCACCCGGAGATCTTGCCCTGGCCAAGCGGCGCTACAAAGAGCTAGTGAGGGGTTTAGCCGATGAAAGTTGAAACCTTCGATAATGTATGGGACGCAATTGAGGATGATCCCGGAATCCGGGAAAACCTCAAATTACGCTCTGAACTGATGGTCGCTCTGACGCGCCACATCAAGCGCGAAAAATGGACGCAAGCCAAAGCCGCTAAGCTCCTCGGCGTCACCCAGCCTCGCATCTCCAATCTGATGCGCGGCAAGATCAACGCTTTCAGCCTCGATTTACTTGTGGGGATGGCAACCGCCGCAGGCCTCCGGGTCACCATGCGCGTCCAAAAAGCCGCCTGACGCGATCCCGGCGGCAACCCTCGGCTGGACCGCTCCGGCACTCCTCACCCTAGCTCCCGGCCGCATCGAACGTTTTTGTCAAGAGCCGTAATCCCTAAACCCTTGCATCCCAACAACTTCCATTTGCCGATTTTTCCCCCGATCGGCGCATAATCGAATCATTGAACACCCCGAGGTGAGCTTTGCAAATCTCCGCAAAATTCCGAGCGGTTGTAGCGCCGGACTCCAGTCCGGCTGTCGTGCGGGCGTCCTCGCCCGCACTTCCCTCGCTCCCCGATCCACGATTCACGAACGGCGATTCACTCCTTCACTTGCTCCCTCATCCCCGCTTTTTCGCTCCCTTGCTCCCTCGCTCCCTTGGTCCCCAAGTCCCGCAGTCCCTCAGTCCCGAAGTCCCTGTTTTCCCGAAGTCCCTGTCTTTTACCCCACCCCCCTACCCTTTTGCACCCCACCCCCCCATAGTTTCCGCACCCCACCCCCCATGCCGTTTTGTGAAACTGTGAAACTGTGAAACTGTGGAGCCTTTAGAATCAATGGCTTGCGCCCACAGTTTCACAGTTTCACAGTCTCACAGTTTCGTTTTTGACTGTTTTTATTTTCTACGGGTCCGATTCGCGCAATTCGGAAGAAAAAAACAGCGCATCGTTTTCCATCAATCTTGCGGCACGTAAAGATCCACGTACTCATTCACGGCCATTTCTTCCAGCCGTTCACCGTCGAGCGAGACCTCAAGAATCCGACTTTGTTGCGCTTCGTTGAATCGCCGCCGCAGATTCGTCTTGAACTTCTCCACCAGTAAAGGCATTCCTTCTTCGCGGCGTCTTCGATGGCCAATGGGAAATTCAACGGTCTCTTCCAAAACCGTTCCGTCGCTCAGTTCTACGCGAAGCGAATTAGTAATTGCCCGCTTCTCCGGATCGTGATAATCGGCCGTGAACCGCGGCTCTTCAACGCACTCGATCTTCGCGCGAAGCGCGTCGATCCTCGGGCCAAAAATCGGGTCAGCCGCAACGTCGTCCTCGTAATCAGCAGCCGTCAATCTGCCGAAGAGCAGCGGAATCGCAACCATATACTGCACGCAATGGTCGCGATCGGCGGGATTCGAGAGCGGTCCCTTTTTATCGATGATGCGCAGGCAGGCCTCATGCGTCCGGATCGTGATTTTCTCGACGTCCGCCGCCGACTTGCCCATCGCATCCAGCCGCGCACGCAGCTTCATCGCCGCTTCCACCGCAGTCTGCGCGTGAAACTCCGCTGGGTAGCTGATTTTGAAAAGCACGTTCTCCATCACGTAAGATCCGTAAGCCCACTGGAACTTAAACTCCTGTCCGCGAAACGAAACCTCGTAAAATCCCCACGTCTTCGCAGTGAGCGCCGACGGATAACCCATCTCGCCTGTTCGCGCCATCAATGCCAATCGCACAGCGCGGCTCGTCGCATCGCCTGCTGCCCAGCTCTTGCGCGAGCCGGTGTTCGGCGCATGACGATAGGTGCGCAGACTCTGGCCATCAATCCAGGCGAGCGAGAGCGCATCGATCGTCTGCCCGCGGTTGAGTCCGAGCAACTGGCACACAACCGCCGTCGACGCCACCTTCACCAGCACCACATGATCGAGCCCAACTTTGTTGAACGAATTCTCGAGCGCAATGCATCCCTGGATCTCGTGCGCCTTGATCATCGCCGTCAGCGCATCGCGCATGGTCAGCGGCGGCCGGCCGTTTGCAATCGCCTCACGCGAAAGCCAATCAGCCGTCGCCAGAATTCCGCCCAGGTTGTCGCTCGGATGGCCCCACTCCGCGGCCAGCCAAGTGTCGTTGAAGTCGAGCCAACGAATCATCGCGCCAATGTTGAACGCGGCCTGCACAGGATCGAGCTGAAATTTAGTTCCGGGAACGCGCGCGCCGTTCGGCACAACTGTTCCCGGCACGATCGGTCCCAGCAGTTTTGTGCATGCCGGATACTCAAGCGCTTCGAGACCGCAGCCCAGCGTATCCATCAAACAAAAACGCGCGGTCGTATACGCGAGATCGCTGTCGATCTTGAAACTCAACGCATAGTCGGCGATGTCAGTGAGGACTTTGTCGGGCGCTGGCCGTTCATTGCTGATGTGCGACGACACACGGACTCCTGCTCTCTTATTCCCGTGCCTCAATCGGCACAAACTTCAGATTCTCCGCCCCAGTATAGATTGCCGACGGCCGGATGATCTTTCCATCCTGCCGCTGCTCGATCACGTGTGCGCACCAGCCCGCGGTCCGAGCCATCACAAACAGCGGTGTAAACAGGTCAGTCGGAATGCCCATCAAATGATAGGCGACCGCAGAATACCAATCGAGATTTGGAAACATGCGCTTGGCGTCCTGCATCGTGCGCTCAATCCGTTCGGCGACGGAGAAAAGACACTCGCCATCGGTGTCCACCGCCAATTTACGCGCCTGCTCCTTGATGAAATGGCTACGCGGATCGCTGACCGTATACACCGGATGCCCGAACCCAATAATCACTTCGCGTTGATCGACGCGGCGGCGAATGTCGGCCTCGGCTTCGTCGGCCGTCCGGTAGCGCTGCTGAATCTCTAGTGCGACCTCGTTGGCGCCGCCATGTTTTGGCCCTTTTAGCGCTCCAATGGCGCCCACGATGCACGAGTAAAGATCGGACCCGGTTCCGGCGATCACGCGCGCGGTAAATGTCGACGCATTGAATTCATGTTCGGCATAAAGAATGAGCGAAACCTGCATCGCGTGAACCCACTCCGCGCTCGCCGGCCTTCCGTGCAACAAATGCAGAAAATGCGCCGCCAGCGGTTCGCTGTCAGCGTCCACTGCGATCTTCTTGCCGTTCCGCGCAAAGTGGTGCCAGTAAAGAAGCATCGACGGCAGCGAAGCCAGTAGCGCATCGGCAAGGTCGCGCGCCCCAGCAGTGCTATGGTCCTCGGCCTCAGGCCGCACGCAACCTAGCACAGAAACGCCGGTGCGCAGCACGTCCATCGGATGCGAATGTGCGGGCACCAGCTCGAGCGCCTGCTTCACTTCAGCCGGCAAGCTTCGCAGACCGAGCAGCCGCGTCTTGTATGCGGCCAGCTCCGCGGGATTGGGCAGCTTTCCGCGGATCAACAGATAAGCAACTTCGGCAAACTCGCAGTGCTCCGCCAGGTCGGCAATGTCGTAGCCGCGGTAATGCAGGTCATTGCCACTTTGGCCCACCGTGCAAACGGCCGTCTCACCCGCAACAGTGCCAGACAGCGCTACCGACTTCTTCGGCTTGAAGGCGCCCAGCCCGTGGCTCGCCTCTTGAACGCTCATGGTTCGACCTCCAAAGAGCATTGATCCAACGAATCGTTACAGGAATGTCTACTCTTTGCTCTTACCCTTCGCAAAAAGCTCATCCAGCTTCTGCTCGTATACGTGATAGCCGAGATAGCGGTAGAGCTCGTCGCGCGTCTGCATCAGCGGCAGCAGATTTTTCTGCGTTCCCTCGGTGCGAATCGCCTCGTAGACCTTTAGCGCCGCAGCATTCATCGCCCGATACGCCGCACAGCAATAAAGAATGATGTCGACCCCCGCCGCAGCCAGCTCCTCGCGCGTAGAGAGCGGCGTTTTGCCGAACTCGGTGATATTGGCGAGAATCGGCACTCCCACAGCCTTGCGAAACGCGGTATACATCGACGCTTCCGTCACCGCCTCGGCGAAAATCATGTCGGCCCCGGCCGCGACGTACGCCTGCGCTCGCTCAATCGCCCGCGCCAACCCTTCGCCCGCCAACGCATCAGTCCGAGCCATGATCACAAACTCCGGATCGGTGCGCGCATCCACGGCGGCCTTGATCCGATCCACCATCTCTTCGGCCGGCACAAGCTCCTTGCCTGGCCGATGGCCACACCGCTTGGCGCTCACCTGATCCTCGACGTGCACCGCCGCCGCGCCCGCCTTGATCATCTCGCGAATCGTCCGTGCGATGTTGAACGCTGCGCCCCAGCCGGTATCGATATCGACTAGCAATGGCAGCGTGCAAGCTCCGGTGATGCGCCGAACGTCGGTAAGCACATCTTCCATCGTGCTGATCCCTAGGTCCGGAACGCCAAGCGAATTGGCCGCCACGCCGCCGCCCGACAGATAAGCCGCGCGAAAACCCACAGCCTCCGCCATGCGCGCTGCGTAAGCGTTGATGGTGCCCACCACCTGCAACGGCCTCTCTGCACCGAGCGCCGCGCGGATGCGCGCCCCTGCCGAGTTGTTGCGATTATCGCCCGCCATGCATCTTCCTTTGGCGCATCATAACAGGGTTTTCACATAGGCGGCTTTCGCAACATACCCGTGCGGTGCGACAATCAACGCGTCGGAGCCATCCCTCAAGAACGAGGCTCTACCCGGAGGAAAAATACCACAATGAAGCGCACATTGATCTGTACGTGTTTACTGTTCGCCGCAGCTGTTCTCTTCGCTCAACAAAAACCGCCTGCCGCCCCGCCCAAGAGTCCGCCGGCCACGGCAACAGCCACGATCGCTGGCAAGACCATCACCATCACTTACAGCTCTCCGCGTGTGAAAGGCCGCGCGGGCCACATATTTACCTCAGACGGCCTCATCAGCCACGATCCGCATTATCCGGTTTGGCGCGGGGGCGCGAACGCCGCCACCACGCTGAAGACTGACGCTGACCTGACCATCGGCGACCTCAGCGTTCCCGCCGGCACCTACACTCTGTTCGTCGACATCTCCGACCCCGGGCATTGGGTCTTGATCGTGAACAAGAAGAACGGCGAGTGGGGGCTTGCCTACGACTCTACTCAGGATCTTGGCAAAACAAGAATGGCGATGTCTGCTCCTCCCTCACTCGTCGAGGATCTGACGTATACGATCACCGACAACGGCGGCGGCAAGGGCACTCTGACGCTGGCCTGGGAGAATGTGAGCGCCTCTGTCCCCGTCCTCGTGCATTGAGAGCTGGTCGACCTGTTGTCTTCGGCTTCGCCCAAGGGCGGCGGCTTTCCCTGCAATCGCCGCCCTCCACGTAAAATAGAAGTTGAGTGATTCCTAGCCGAGGGGACAGAAACTTTGCCGCTGTATCCGTATCGCTGCACACAGTGCGGCCATCGCTTTGAGAAAATCCAGCACTTCAACACCGAGCCGGAGAAGGTCTGTCCTCAGTGCGGCGGCGTTCTGGAGCGGACTCTCACCGCGCCCGGCCTGAGCTTCAAGGGTGCCGGTTGGTACGTGAACGACTACGCCTCGAAGAGCAGCTCGTCCGCTGCCCAATCTGCGTCCGACACGAAGCCGGACGCAAAATCGGAGACAAAGTCCGAACCAAAGGCCCCGAGCGGCGGCGATAGTGCTACAGCCAGCCCGGCCCCTTCTACCCCTGCTTCGAAGCCCGACTCAACGCCGAAGTGACGCGCAGCCGGCTCGCCGACTCATGATCGCAACCACGCTCTTCGCGGCACGCCGACCACCCCGCAGTCACGCTCCGAGACGCTACCATAGTTCCTGACGATGCCGCTCCTCGATCCCATTCCGTCGCCGGTTGAGCACGCCGATCTTGTCGCGCTTGAATGGCAGCCGCTTTTGGCGCTGCTGGCCGGGTTCGCTGCGTCCCCGGTCGGCCGTGAATCGATCCTCGCGTTGCATCCGTCTAGCGATGAAGACTGGATCGGGCGCCAGCACCAATTGGCCTCCGAAGTCCGGTTGATCCTCGAAGAACAAGTCTCCATTCCGCTCGGAGGGCTCTTCGACCCCACGCAACTCGCCGCCAAAGCGCAGATTGACGGTGCAGCGCTCGAAGCGGCGGAGCTTCAAAGCGTGGCGCGCTTGGCCAATGACGTCGCCGCGTGGCAGTCTCTCTTGCGTGAGCCGCCGATGCGCCTTGTCGGCAAATTGCCCGGGCTTTCCGGCCTTTCAGCGGCCCTCACCACCGGTTTGCGGCCACTCGCTGAATCCATCGAACGCAAGATTCAACCCGACGGCTCGCTCGCCGACGACGCTTCGCCCGAGCTGAGTCGCATCCGCCGCGAGCAGGAGCGCCAGCAGAAAGTTATCGAGGAAAGCCTGCGCGCCGCACTGCGCAAGCTCTCCGCGGAAAACGCGACTCAGGACGACGTCATCACCATTCGCGGTGAGCGCTTTGTGATTCCCGTCCGCGCGGAGCTCAAGCGGCGCGTCACCGGAGTGATTCACGGCGCGAGTTCCTCGGGCCAAACTGTCTATGTGGAGCCGCTCGAAACCATCGAGCAGAACAATGAACTGGTGCGGCTCATCGAGGAAGAGCAGGCGGAGATTCACCGTATCTTTGTCGCGCTCACGCGTCAGGTCGGTGGCTACGCGCTAAGTTTGGTCGAGGGTGCGCGTGTACTGGCTCTGGTCGACAGCCTGCTGGCGCGGGCGCGCTTTGCGCGTGACTTCGATTGCATCGTGCCCACCATCAGTCCCGAGCGGCTCCAGCTCGAGGGCGCGCGTCATCCGCTTCTCGAAAAGCGCCTGCGAGCGGCCGGCGGAAAGACTGTCCCTCTGTTTCTGGGGTTGACGGCAGACGAGCGCCAGCTTATCATCAGCGGGCCCAACACCGGCGGCAAGACGGTAGCGCTCAAGACCACGGCTCTACTCGCCATGATGGCGCAGGCCGGAATTCCGGTGCCCGCCTCGCGCGCCTGCTTTCCTGTATTCACCGCATTCCTGGCCGATATCGGCGACGCGCAATCGATCGAGGCGGCGCTCTCCACCTTCTCCGCGCACATCACGAACCTTAACCGTCTCTCCCGCCTCGCCGATGCCCAATCGCTCGCGCTGCTCGACGAACTCGGTTCTTCCACAGATCCTGAAGAAGGCGCAGCTCTCGCAGTGGCCGTGGCGCATCATTTTCTCAAGGCTGGAGCCTGGTCGCTGATCTCGACGCATCACACGTCCCTCAAGGTTTACGCAGCCAACACGCGCGGCGTACGCAATGCCGCAGCCGGCGTCGATGAGCTGACGCTGGTTCCCAACTATCAGTTTCATCTCGGTGTGCCGGGCGCGTCGGCGGGAATTCAGACGGCGGAGCGCCTGGGACTGAACGCCGCAATCATTGCAGCGGCCCGCGAGCGCTTGGGCTCGCAACAGACCGGCATCGCGCGCTTTCTCGATAAGCTGCATAAAGACCTTGCGCAACTCGAAGTCGAGCGCAAGGCTGCGCGCGAGCAGCAATACACGCTCAATCAGGAGAGGAAACGGCTCGAGCACGAAGGCGACGTTGAAGTGCGCAATCGTGTGCGCGAACTCGAAGCCAAACTGGCTTCGCTGCTGAAGGACTTCGAATTCCAGATGCGCGAGAACGTCCGCGCAGTCGAGGACCGTGCCGCGCAACAGAAGCTTTCGAAAGAGGCGGAGCGCCGCATCACCCGCCTGCGCCGCGAGTTTCAAGAAAGCTTCAACCAGGCTGTCGTTGCGCACCGCACCGGGGCCGATCAGGGCGATCAAAACGCGCAGCCGCACCTGCTACGCCACATTTCGCCGGGCGACAGCGTATTTCTGAAATCGATGGGCAAAATCGCCTTGGTGCAGCGCGAGGTCGAAAAGGATCTCTTCGAAGTTGCCTTGGGCCCGATCAAGATGCGCGTCAAGCGGGATGAGTGTTCCGAGCCCTCCGGTCGTGGAGGGGATCCCGGGCAAGGGAAGCCCGGGCAAGGAAAAGTTGATCCGCTTGCCGCGGCCAGAAAGCAGAAAGGCGTGCACGTCACGGTGACGAGCTCGAACACCGACGACATGCGTGCGGAGATCAATCTCATTGGCCGCACGGTCGATGAGGCGACCGGTGAACTCGAAAAATACCTCGATCACGCCTTTCTCGCCGGGCTCCCGCGCGTGCGCGTTATCCACGGCCACGGCGCCGGCATTCTTCGCCGCGGCGTTCGCGAGTTCCTCAAATCTCATCCGCATGTGGCAGGAATCGAAGAGGCTCCGCAAAATGAAGGCGGCCAGGGCGCTACCCTGGTGGAACTGCGGCAGTAGTTCACACCGCTGCTCGGCCGCGGCCCGCGCAACACGAACAAAAAACAGGCCCCGCATCGCGGAGCCTGTCAGCTGATCACTGACCACTGTTCGTTTACGCCATCGCTTCTCGCCCCATCGGCTCGAAGACCAACTGGTTCGACTTGCGGTCCACGTCGATGCGCACGTGCGCGCCGTGCAGCACTTCGCCGTCGAGAATCTTGATCGCCAGTGGGTCCTGCACCATGCGTTGCAAGGCCCTCTTTAACGGACGCGCTCCGTAAGCCGCATCGGAGCCCGAAGCGAGGATCAACTGCCGCGCCGGCTCCGTAAGTTCGATCGAGATCGCCCGATCTTCGAGCAGTTTGCGCACTTCATTCACGCGCAGATCCAGAATCTTACTTAATTGCGCGTTGCCCAGCGAGCGGAAGATCACAATATCGTCCACGCGATTCAAAAATTCCGGCCGGAAATGCTCGCGCAGCACACGCATCACGCTCTCGCGCGCCATGTCGAAGTCCTGCTCGGTCTTCAGCTTTTCACCGGCAAGCATTGCCGCTCCCAGGTTCGACGTCATGATCAGCACGGTGTTCTTGAAATCAACAGTCCGGCCCTTGGCGTCAGTCAGGCGCCCGTCGTCCATTACTTGAAGCAGAATGTTGAAGACATCCGGGTGCGCCTTTTCAATTTCGTCGAACAGAATCACCGCGTAGGGCCGCCGATGAATCGCCTCGGTCAATTGGCCGCCTTCGTCGTAGCCCACGTATCCCGGCGGCGCCCCGATCAAGCGAGCCACTGCGTGCTTCTCCATGTACTCGCTCATGTCGATGCGCACCAGTGCCTGCTCATCGTCGAACAGGAACTCCGCCAGAGCGCGCGCTGTCTCCGTCTTGCCCACACCCGTCGGCCCAAGAAAAATAAAAGAACCGATGGGCCGCTTGGGGTCGCTCAGGCCCGCGCGCGAGCGGCGAATGGCGTTGGCCACGACGCTCAACGCGTCGTCCTGGCCCACCACGCGCTCACGCAGCCGGTCCTCCATCTGGACAAGCTTCTTCACCTCGCCCTCCAGCATGCGCGAAACAGGAATGCCCGTCCATTTGCTCACGATCTTTGCAATGTCCTCTTCGTCGACCTCTTCCTTCAGCATCCGCGCCACACCGGCCTTGCCGTTCTGCGCGGCGTCGAGCTTCTTCAGCTCCGCTTCGAGCTTTGGCAACTCGCCGTATTGAATTTGCGCGGCGCGATCGAGCTGGCCCTTGCGGGTCTGCTCCTCGGCCTCAAATCGCAGCGCTTCAATCTTCTTTTTCAGGTCGCCAATGCGGTTGATGGCCTCGCGTTCCTTCGTCCAGCGCGCCCGCAATGCAGTGATCTGCTCCCGCAGTTGCGCCACTTCGCGCTCCACGGCCTTCAGGCGCTCCTTGCTGGTGGCATCGGTCTCGCGCTTGAGCGCGGCGCGCTCAATCTCTAGCGATGTAGCTTGGCGCTCCAACTGGTCGACCTCCGTCGGCACGGAGCCAATCTGGATTGCAAGGGAAGCCGCAGCCTCGTCCACAAGGTCGATCGCCTTGTCAGGCAAAAAGCGGTCGCTGATGTAGCGGTGCGAGAGCGTCGCCGCGGCCACAATCGCCGCGTCCTTGATGCGCACGTTGTGGTGCGACTCGTAGCGTTCCTTCAGCCCGCGCAGAATCGCAATCGTGTCCTCGACGTTTGGCTCGCCCACATACACAATCTGGAAGCGGCGCTCTAGCGCCTTGTCCTTCTCGATGTACTTGCGGTACTCGTTCAGCGTGGTTGCGCCGATCGCCCGCAGCTCGCCGCGCGCCAGCGCCGGCTTCAGCATGTTGCTCGCGTCAATTGCGCCCTCGGCCGCCCCCGCGCCCACCAGCGTGTGCAGTTCATCGATGAACAGCACAATCCGGCCGTTCGATTCTTCTATTTCCTTCAGCACAGCCTTGAGCCGGTCCTCGAACTCGCCGCGATACTTGGCGCCCGCGAGCATCGAGCCCAAATCGAGCGCGATGACGCGCTTGTCGCGCAGGCCTTCGGGAACGTCGCCCGAAATGATGCGGCGGGCGAGGCCCTCCACGATGGCTGTTTTGCCCACGCCGGGCTCGCCAATCAGCACGGGATTGTTTTTCGTGCGGCGGCTCAGCACTTGCACAACCCGTCGAATCTCCTCGTCGCGGCCGATCACCGGATCGAGCTTGCCGCGACGGGCGAGCTCTGTCAGATCCTTGGCGTATTTTTCCAGCGCCTGAAATTTCTCTTCCGGATTCTGGTCGGTGACGCGCTGCGAGCCGCGCACAGCAGTCAGCGCCTGCAGAATGGCCTCATGCGTGGCGCCCGCGGCCACCAGCGCATCGCGTGCGGCATCGCCTTTCAAATGTGCCACGCCAAGCAGTAGATGCTCCGTTGAAACGTATTCGTCTTTGAAGTTCGCGGCCTCGCGAAAAGCCTGTTCAAGCACCTTGTTCATCGCCTGGCTCGTGCTGGGCTGCGCCGCCACGCCGGCCACCCGGGGCAGTTTCTGCTCGATCCCGCGCAGGTCGCTCTCCAGATGCTCCGTGGGAACACCGATCTTTTCGAGCACCGAGGGCACCACGCCCTCGCGGTCCTCAATCAGTGCGAGCAACAAGTGCACGGGCTGCAGCTCAGGGTTGCCGAGCTCGGCAGCGCGCGCCTGTGCCTCCTGGATCGCCTGCTGCGTCTTGACCGTCAATTTTTCCCAACGAATTGCCATGGTTTGATGCCTCTTTGAATGATTTTGCGGAACGAGGAGGTCAGATTTCAGGTGTCAGAGCTCAGAAAAACGGGATCAGCCGATGTCCCTTGACGGGCACCGCGGCACCAGACTTGCTCTATGGCAAGCATAGTACGTGGCGCGCCGGGAAGGGCGGCTGATCCCTGAAACTTGATCCCTGAAACCTGAGAACCGACCCCTGGCTTTTACGCCGCCAGCGTCTGATTCACGCTCACCTTGATCTGCTTGGGCTGGGCCTCGGGCTTCTTCTTCAGCTCCAGCTTCAGCACGCCGGCGTTGTAGCTGGCTGTCACGCTCTCCGTATCAACTGTTGTGGGCAGCGTGAACGCGCGATAGAAACTGCCGTAGCGCCGTTCGATGCGATGGAAGTTCTCTTCCTTCTCTTCTTTCTCGAACTTGCGCTCGCCCTTGACCGTCAGCGTGTTGTTTTCCACGCTCACGTCCAGGTCCTTCTCTGCGATGCCCGGCACTTCCAGTTTCAGGACGACCTTTTTCTCGTCCTCATAAACGTCGACGGCGGGCACAAAGCTGGCCGTGGTCATCGGCCCTTCTCCTTCGTTCAGATCGCGGAACAGCGAGTTCATGCGATTCTGCAGCGACACAACTTCACGGAACGGATCCCAACGAGTAATTGCCATGATCTTTCCCTCCTGATGGATCAAAAGAATTCGATTGCAGCGGGGGGTGGAATCCCACCCGTTCAATCATTTTGATGAAACTATAGCACAAATGATTCATAAAATATGAGCGTAATACGCTAATATTATTGAAGTTCTCTATATTGCTGAAATTAAATTGTTTATGTGACAATCGGATAGACCATGAGGCCCTTTCAAGCCCTCGGGTCTTCAATTGTTCGCTCGCAAATGCGGTTTTTTGCCCTTTTAACCTTCCTAGATCCTGGATGGCTCCTAGCGGTTATCCAGTGGACCGGCGCAACGTGCCCAGTGCAATACAATCCGCTTCATGCACTTTTTGAGTTCGGCGGCGGGAATCAACTGGCACTGGGTCTGGCTGGTCATCGCCGCTTTCCTTGCCGGCGTTCTCAACGCCGTCGCCGGCGGTGGCTCATTCCTATCCTTTCCCGCCCTGCTGAGCATGAGGATCCCGCCCGTGCAGGCCAATGCCACAAACACAGTGGCGATCTGGCCGGGGCAGTTGACCTCGGTTGCCGCGTACTGGCCCAATGTGCGCAAAAACGCGCGATCGGCTGTGTTGATGGGGCTGGCGGGATTGATTGGCGGCACCGCTGGGGCAATTGTCCTGCTCAACACGCCGCAGGCGACGTTTCTCCATCTGGTTCCCTGGCTGCTCCTCGGCGCTGCGCTGACATTTGCCGCCAGCGGCCCGGATTCGCGCCGGCTCGAGCGCTTGAAGCGTGCGCGCCGCGAACGCGCCGCGGCGGGACATATAGGAGTGCCACCTCCACGCCGAACGGCGTTGTTTCTCACCGCCATCGTGGTTAGCTTTTATGTCGGCTACTTCGGCGCCGGCGCCGGATTTCTCTTTATGACTCTGCTGGCGCTCTTCGGCTATGAAGACATTCACGCCGTCAACGCGCTGAAGGTCGTAGCCAACGTGCTGGCCAACGGCATCGCCTTCATCATCTTCATTGTCGATGGCCAGGTCATCTGGCGCTATTGCTTGGCGGCGATGATCGCGGCGGCTATCGGAGGCTACGTCTCGGCCAGCTTGGCAAAGCGCGTACCGCAACCGGTGCTGCGCGGCCTCGTGGTGGTCATCGGCCTCGGAATGGCTGCGTGGTTCTTCTGGCGTAATTAAACCGGCCCCTGCGGAAACCGTCAGCAATCGCCCCACTCCCACCCCTGCATATCGCCCGAAGTGAGCCGCAGCACATACTGCTCCACGCGTCGCGCGTACGTTGAAAATGGCGCAGGGGCTGACCTCCGCGCCGGAAAGAACCACCCCCAAGATGCCCGAACGATGGATGACGGAACTCATTGGCTCGCTGGCGGGTTTCTGCACAACCCTGTCGCTTGTCCCGCAACTCCACAGGATCTGGCGCTCGAAGAGCGCTCACGATCTTTCGCTTGCCATGTTCACGGTCTTTGGCCTGGGAATCGGTCTCTGGCTCCTCTATGGCATCGGCATTCGCTCCCCTTCGGTCATCGCCGCCAATAGCCTGAGCCTCGTTCTCGTCGTCGCCATCCTCACGCTCGCGCTACATTATGAGCGCCCCGGCTCACCCCGCCGATAACTGACAACCGACCACTGACCACTGACATCTGACCCCTGTAAACTGTCTTTATGAGCCACGAGGGCATCCGCATCGCCTCAAAAGACGAGCAGGCGCGCGACAATCAAGCCAACCGTCCGCTTCCGCGCATCGCCATCACGCCGGAAAAAGTGCGCGTGCTCATGACCGAGGGCAAGGGCCTTGAAATCGATTGGGCCGACGGCCATAAGAGCACGTGGGGATTTGCCTGGCTGCGCGACGCCTGTCCCTGCGCTACCTGCGTCGACGAGCGCGCGCAGCAGGGCCGGAAGGCTGGCCAGCCCAAACCGAAGCCCGCTGTCGTGCTGCCCATGTACGCGCCTCCGCCAAAGCCGGCCAGCGCGCACGCCGTCGGCCGCTATGCCATCCAGTTCAATTGGCTTGACGGCCATTCCGGTGGAATCTATTCGTGGGAGTACCTGCGCCGCGTTTGCCAATGCCAGGAATGCACGTTCACCGACGCCGAAACCACCGGCACGCCGAACTGAATTCAGAGCTACCTTGCGATTACCGGAACGGGAAGGTCGGAGTTGTAAGTGTCTACAATGCACTTCCACTTTCCGCTCGGCTGCTTCTTCCAGACCTCAAGAAATTTGCCAGTATCGTTCACGGCGCCGCTCTCGCTTGAAGCGCTAATCGTGAGTTTGTAGCTGCCGTAGATGTAGCCCAACTCGCCCGACTGCGCAACTTCAACCTTCGACCATTTCCACGAGACAGCTGTGTGGGGGCCCAGGAGTCCAGCGCACGACTCGCGAATCGACTTTTTGTCGGTTGCAATGGGCGCATTGGGCGGCAACAGAACGGCGTTATCCGCGTAAAAGACGACCGTGCCGTCAAGATCGTTTCGGGCAGCGGTGGCGGACCACTCTTCGTCAAGCGCCCGAAGCTCAGATTCTGCCGCATGTCGATCGGCGGCAAACGCCTGTTGGCCAAGGCTTGCGGTGGCACACAACACAACCGCAACGATAGTCACTGGGAGTCGCGACATGGGCGAAGTGTATCATTCGACTGCCGGAAGGCAGTCACGCCGAACTAAGACTTAAATCGCGTGATCGTCTCATCACAATCCCGCGCCGGTCATCTTCTACAATCTCCCCATGAGAATCGGTTTTCTGGGCTTGGGCAAGATGGGCACACCGATGGCCCGCCACCTGCTCGCCGCCGGCCACGAGCTTGCAGTCTGGAACCGTACTGAAGGCCGCACTGAACCGCTGCTCCGCGAAGGCGCAATCGCCGCAGCCACTCCCGCTGAGGCCGAACTAGGCGCGGAAGCCGTCATCACCATGCTCTTTGACGACGCCGCCAATGAAGAAGTGCTTTTTGGCGCCAACGGGCTCATGGACGCGCTTTCGCCAGGCGCGCTTCACATCTCTTGCAGCACCATCAGCGTCGCGTTAAGCGAGCGCCTGACCGCAGAGCACGCCCGCCGCGGTCACGAATTCGTCGCCGCGCCAGTCTTTGGTCGTCCCAAATTTGCCGAAGAGGGCCGCTTGTGGATCGTCGCTGCCGGCGCGGAGCAAGCCGTTGCCAAAGCGCGTTCGCTCTTGGAAACTTTCTCGCGCGGCATTTCAGTCGTTGGTGCCGAACCGCACCAGGCGCACGCCGTCAAACTCGGCGGCAACTTCCTCATCAGCGCCATGATCTACTCCCTCTCCGAATCCTTCGTCTACGCATCAGGGCAGGGAATCGATCCCGCAATCTTTCTCAAGGCCGTCAACAGCGCGCTCTTCCATTCGCCGTTTTACACGGCCTACGCAAACTTGATGCTGCATCCGCCGGAGCATCCAGGCGCGACCATCGAGCTGGGCGAGAAAGACCTGCGCTTGCTTCGTGAGGCCGCTGCAGCCGGCGGCACGCGTCTCAGTCTCGCCGATTTGCTCGCCGACGTCTTCTCTCGCGCCAAGGCCGCTGGCCTCAGCCACGCGGATTGGGCCGGGGGCTTGTACCTCATGTCACAGCAGGACAGTCAAACCCGCTCGTAGGATGTGATGCAAATGAGGCTCAAAGGAAAAATCGTCTTTATCACCGGGGCCAGCGCCGGCATTGGCGCGGCTACCGCAATGGCTTTCGCCGCCGAGGGCGCGCGTCTGCTGCTCGCCGCCCGCCGCGCAGGAAAACTCGCCGAGGTTGCGTCGAAAGCCCTTGCCTGCGGCGCCGCGGCCGTGCACTCCATTGACCTCGACGTGCGTAACCGTCACGCCGTGCAGCGGGCCATCGATGATCTTCCGCCTGACTGGGCGGAAATCGAAGTCCTGGTCAACAACGCAGGTCTCAGCCGCGGGATGGAAAAGCTGTACACCGGGAAGGTCGAAGACTGGGAAGAGATGATCGACACCAACATCAAGGGGATGCTCTATGTGGCTCGCGCCGTGGTCCCCGGAATGGTGGTGCGCGGCCGTGGTCACGTGGTCAACCTTGGCTCCATGGCTGGAGAAATCGTGTATCCCAACGGCGCCGTCTATTGTGGAACCAAGGCTGCAGCGCGCGCCATCAACGATGGATTGCGCGAGGACCTGCTCGGTACGCCCGTTCGCGTCACCAGCGTCGACCCCGGCCTGGTCGAAACCGATTTCAGCCTTGTTCGCTTCCACGGCGACGCTGGCCGCGCCGCCAAAGTCTACAAAGGCATCACGCCGCTCACTGGTGATGATGTCGCTGACGTTATTTTGTGGGCCGTCACGCGGCCCGCGCACGTCAACGTCGCGCGCGTCTCGCTCACTTCGGTGCATCAGGCCAACACGCTGCTCATTCACCGCGATCAGTAGCGGATGGAGGTGGTCCGGCGCCAACGATCCGTGATACAGGGCCGCCTATCCGAGCGACTGGAGCTGCGCCTCGATATGAGCCAATGCCGCCTCAAGCGCGGTGCGGCGTCCGGGATTCGACGTCCTCTGCGAGAGAATATTCTCGCGTTGCAAACTCAGCACCTGGCG
>Ga0187851_10001774_pt1 | contig 20214 bp, 16 predicted proteins | sample June2016WEW_6_10_FD_132997 | JGI IMG/M metagenome (GOLD analysis project Ga0187851, IMG submission 132997) | Peatland microbial communities from SPRUCE experiment site at the Marcell Experimental Forest, Minnesota, USA - June2016WEW_6_10 | ecosystem: Environmental > Terrestrial > Soil >...
TCAGTGATCGTAGACGGATTTCACGCTGCGACTGGCAACTGGGGTCTGAATCAATGCACTTCACAATACGGCGATTCTCGACGCAATGCAATTTCTTTCGGGAACCGGCAGATGTCATTCGTAATGGGCAAGACGGATCGGCGCCAGTCCGCCGCCGGCTCACAAAACTTGGATGCTTTGTATCTCACCCCTGAAGCTCGCACCAACAATGCTGGTCATCCTGAGCGGAGTTTGGCCGGCCTTCCGGCCAAACGCAGTCAAAAGCCTGCCCTGAGCGAGGCCGCGAAAGCGGCCGAGTCGAATGGGGACCTGCATTTGAAGCGTCGACTCATGTTATGAACTTCCAGGACACCACGCTAACTGTCGCGGCGATCGCCGTAGCCAAGCACCGATAAAGCAGAGCGGGCGACCTCCGAGTCGTCAAACGGAACCGTGCGGTCGGCGAAAATCTGCTCCTTCTCGTGGCCCTTGCCGGCGATCAGAACCACGTCGCCCGGCCGCGCCGCCTCAAGCGCCAGGCGAATCGCCGCGGTTCGATCCGGTTCAATCGTGTATTGGACGCCGGTTGCTCTCAAACCGGGTTCGATTTCCTCGAGAATTGCGCGCGGGTCCTCGGAGCGGGGATTGTCGCTGGTGACGACGACAAAGTCGCTCGCCTGGCCGGCGGCCTCACCCATTTTGGGGCGTTTGGTGCGGTCCCGGTCGCCACCGCAGCCGAAAAGTGTAATCACACGCGCGCCGGACTTGGCGGTCATCTGGCGAGCCAGAGCGATCAGGTTGCGCAGCGCGTCGTCGGTGTGTGCGTAGTCGACGATGACACTGAATGGCTGGCCGGCATCGACCGGTTGAAAGCGGCCGGGGACAGGCTTGAGCGTGGGAACTGCGGCCACAAGTTGCGCGAACGGAATTCCGCGCGCATGGGCGGCTGTGAACGCCGCGAGGAGATTGAGAACATTCACTTCCCCGGCCAGACGCGACGTGACGGTCGCCGATCCGGCAGGAGTCTCGAGGCGAATCGTGGCGCCACCGGGCGTGAGTGTGTAGTCTGCGGCGCGCCAGTCGCCTCGCTCGATCCCGTAAGTGCGTATCTCTGCGCCGGCCTTGCGCGCGGCACTCGCGAGTTCTTCAGCATGCGGGTCCTGCGCGTTCACAACAGCGATGCGCGGTGCAGTGTAGACCGTGCCGTCGAATAGCAGCCGCTTGGCGGCGAAGTAATTCTCCATGGTTTGGTGATAGTCCAGGTGATCGCGCGTCAGGTTGGTGAAAACGGCGACGTCGAAGGGAATGCCGATCATGCGGCCCTGGTCGAGAGCGTGGCTCGAGACCTCGGTCACCAGCTCCGTGGCTCCACGCGTCGCGCCCTCGGCCATCAGTTCGAACAGGTCGCGCGACTCGGGCGTAGTGTGGATCGAAGGACGCGTCTCGCCCGCGATGTGATACTCAATCGTTCCGATGAGAACCGTGCTGCGTCCGGCGGAGTTGAGCAATGACTCGGTGAGGAATGCAGTTGTGGTTTTACCGTTGGTGCCCGTGATGCCGGTGGCCGCGAGCTTTTTCTCTGGATGGCCAAAAAATGCGGCCGATGCCTCGGCCAGGGCACGACGGCCGTGCTCGACGTGGACGGCGGGCAGATTGGGATGGTGGACGACGAGGTGGCCGAAGGTCCGCGCGGAGTCTGTAATGATGCCGATGGCTCCCGCAGCAACGGCTTGTGAGATGAAGCGATTGCCGTCAGTCGAGCCGCCTTTCATCGCCACGAAAACCGCGCCCGGACCTACGCGGCGCGAATCATACTCGATGCCGGTAATGGGCGCGGTGGAGTCGCCCGCAGAGTCGAGATTGGAAACTTCCGCGATGAGATCGCTCCACAACATGCTGAGTTCATTTTAGTGGGAGGGGCGACAGAGATTAGAACCGGCTGCATAAATCCGGTTTTGAAAGGGCACGACTTGCCGGGCCCCCAGCGACAGGTCTTCCGTCGCTGGGGTGGCTTGAGTCGTGCCGCGAAATGCCTTATAAACACTGGGACTTTAGCCCCTGAGAAAAATTTCTTCGTCGCCTCACGCCATTTATGCGACCAGCTCTAGTCGCTTTTACACGACGATTGTTTGTTCGATAACATTCGAAGTAGCGCTCGGAGAAATGTCGGGCTCCTTCTATCTATGGGAAGGCCAGTTTATAGGCGGGGCAACAGTGATCGCGTAGTATCAGGGCTACTTTCCTCGGCAAATCAGATTCAGCGTCCGCAGCGGACGACAATTTTCGTGCCGGGGCGGACCATCGTTCCAGAGGCGGGTGCCTGTTCGCGAGCGGTGCCATTACCAACGATTTCTACTTCGAGGCCGGCGCTGCCCGCCTCGACAATCACCTGGCGCACGGTCAGGCCAATGAGCGACGGAACGCGCTGGGTTGCACCGTCAGCGATGACGACAGAGTTAGTGGTTGGGGGAGGGCTGGCCGGTATTGAAGTCGATGGAGCGGATGTGAGGGGAGGGCTGCCGGGTTGAGGGTTGGGTTGAGTGTTGGTAGCTGCGTCGGCGGGTTGCGCGGCAAGCGAGGAAGTTGATGCGGTGCGCGGAGTCGCCTGCGCCGGCGGGTTGCGCAGCGGATCGTCGCTCGGCAGATCGTTGGCGGCCGCGTAGAGCGCGTTGATGTCGCCCGCATCGGAGGACGCATCGTCTTCCTTGGCGGGCGCGTCGTTCTTCAATGGAGGCTTCGCGGGTTGGATCTCGATATCGTGCGGAACGCCAAGGTATTCGAGAACCCCTTGCGCAACCTCGGCAAAGACGGGCGCGGAAACCGCGGTGCCGTAGTAATCGCCGTGAGGCGAATCGATGACCACGGCGATGGAGATGACCGGATTGTTGACCGGCGCAAAACCTGCAAACGAAGCAATGTGCATCGTCTTCGAGTAGGTATGCGTGGCAGGATCGATTTTTTGCGCCGTGCCGGTCTTGCCCCCTGAGGAATAGCCATTGAGCTGCGCCGGTTTGCCGGTCCCGAACAGCACAACGCCCTCCATCATTTTGCGCATCTCCGCTGCCGCCACCTCGCTGATCACGCGATGCGCCCCGGCCGGTAGCGGATCGGGCAAATCGCCGGCCAGCACGCTTCCGCGCGTCTCGGCAGCGTGCACCACCTGCGGCGGCTCCTGCGGTGCATCTGCTTTTTGGTTCAGGTTTGTAGAGGTCGACGTTATCTGATCGGGCATGAGGATGTGCGGCGGCAGATATGTGCCGCCGTTGGCGATGGTCGAAACCATGGTTACCAACTGCAGCGGCGTCACGGCGACTTCCTGGCCGATCGCCACGGATCCGATCGAGGACGGTTGCCAGCGGCTCACGGGACGGAGCAGGCCCCGTGTTTCACCCGGTAGCTCGATGCCGGAGCGCGTGCCGAATCCGAAATCATGAATATATTGATAGAACTTGTCGGGCCCCATCTTCATCGCCAGCTTGATCGCCGCCACGTCGCTCGACTCTTCCAAAGCCTTGTGTACCGGAATCACGCCAAAGTGCTCGCCTTGATTGTCGTGTATGGTGCGGCCAAAGATGGTGATCTTGCCGCCCTGGCAGTCGATCGGGTCGTCAGGCGTGGCCACCTTTGCGTCCATTGCCGCGGAATAGGTGACCAGCTTGAACGTGGAACCGGGTTCGTAGACGTCGCTGACGGCGTGATCGCGAAGCAGCGCGGGCGTGGTGTGGCGAAACTGGTTGGGATTGAAGGTGGGACGAATGGCAAGAGCTAGAATCTGGCCGGAGTGCATATCTTGCACCACAACCGTGCCGTTGAGCGCCTGCGTCTTTTCCATGGCGTGATCGAGGGCGCGCTCGGCCATGAACTGAATGTTTTCGTCAATCGTCAGGATCAGATTGCGGCCCGGCGCGGGCTCGCGCTCGCTGGAGCCGAGAACTTTGCGTCGCGCGTCTAAAGCGGTATACATGACGCCGGACGTGCCGTGAAGCCCGGAATCGAATTTTTCTTCCAGGCCCCCCAGGCCGTTGTCGTCCACACCCACGTAACCCAGCACTTGCGCGGCAATTTCGTTGTCAGGGTAGAAACGCTGGAACTCTTTCTGGAAGTAGACGCCCTTCATGCCGAGCTTCTTGACTGCGTCCGCGACCTGCGGTGTGACACGGCGCGCGATCCAGGCGAAATTATGGCCGGCATTCAGGCGCGCGGCGATCTCGGGTTCTGTGGTGAGAGCGTCTTCACGATCGGTGTGGACCAGCGTGGCCAGCGTGCGCGCGGCGCCTCCCTTGTCGTCGATCTGGCTGGGGTCGGCGTAGATCGAGTCCACCAGCACCGTCATGGCCAGTTCGCGCATATTGCGGTCGTAAAGTACGCCGCGGCGCGGGGCCACGTCGAAGGTGCGCTGCTGCTGCTTTTCCGCACGCTCCACAAAATCCTGGTGGCGGACGATCTGCAGCCAGAACAGCCGGCCACCAATGGCGCAGACCCACACCAGAAAGAAAACACATACCGCGATGAAACGCGAGCGCTTGAACGGAACGCCGCGAGCGGTCTTCGTCCGGCTGCGAATGGGTTGGGGTGTGGGCATCGAATGCCAGCTTTCAGCCCTCAGCTATCGGCTTTCAGCTCACCTGAGCGTGAGCTGATTTCCTTTTCCTGCCTCTTCGGTTCTAATCGTTCTCACACACTTCGTTCTGCCGATGCCTTGCTGAGAGCTGATAGCTGACGGCTGTCGTTAACGAACACTGGGGGAGGGTGAAGCGTTCTGCGCCAGCGTCGGCGCGCCTGAATCCATGGCGCCGCCGCCCGGATGAATGACCTGTCCCGGCTGCGGCTCGGCCAGTCCAAGCTTGCGCGCGATCTGGTCGATGCGTGCCGGCTGCGACAGCTCAGCTTCGTTCAGGCGCAATTGGCGATTCTCTTCGCGCAACTGGCTCAGCACCTGCTTCTCGCTTTCCACTCGATAGCTGCTTTCAATGGCGTAGAAGTGCTGCAGGCCATAGACCATGACGAGCGAGAAAAGTACGGCGCACGCGGCAGCAAAGACGCGCATTTCACGGATGCGCACCGGGTCGGCAGCCTTGACAAGACGCGAGTTATCGATGCGCTTGGCGATAAAGTACTCGGGCATGCGAACGCGCCGCCTGCGCTCGACCTGCGTTGCCATCAGCTCGGCGTTACGTTCGGCTGCGCGGGCGCTCCACCCCAGGCCGCTCTCAAAAGTTGCTGCAAATGCCGCCATGTTCGTTCTCCTTCGTCGAGCAGGAACGTCCCTCGTCCCTATGTCCCTAGTCCCTGTTTCGCTGCCACCCTCAACTTCGCACTCCGTGAGCGCGGGTTCCGTTCAACCTCTGCTTCGCCGGCGGTGACTGGCTTCTTCGTCAAGATGTTCCAGACTCCCAACCGCGCGCCTTCCCGCAAACTGTCTTTCGCGATGCGATCTTCCAAAGAATGAAAACTGATAACCACTAAACGGCCCGAGGACTTAAGCAACTTTGGTGCGGCCTCGAATAGATCCCTGATCTCGTCCAATTCGCGATTGACGTAAATGCGCAGCGCCTGAAACGTTCGCGTTGCCGGGTGAATCTGCACGAATTTCATTGGCGGAGCGGCTGAAGCTACGATCCGGGCTAATTGCGCCGTCGTAGCGATCGGCCGCCCCCGCACAATGGCTCTGGCGACTGTCCGCGACCTCCTTTCCTCACCATATTCGTAAATAAGATTTGCCAGCTCGCGCTCGCGCATCTCATTCACCACTTGATAGGCAGTCGGCCCAACGCGCGTATCCATACGCATGTCCAGTGGACCGTCCGCCTGAAAACTGAATCCCCTGCGTGCCTCGTCAAACTGCAGGCTGCTGACTCCGAAATCGGCCAGTATGCCATCTGCCGATCCCGGCGCAACGTGCTCACCGATCCGGCTGAACGTCTCGCCGACCAACTCAATCTGCGGCGCCTGGCTGCCCATCTCTGCTCGGACCCGGTCGAGCCTGGAAGCGGAAATTTCCAGCGCCTCAGGATCGCGATCGAATCCAATCAACCTGCCCGCAGGTCCCAGCCGTCGAACAATGCCTTCGGAATCGCCCGCAAGGCCGACCGTGCAGTCAACGTACGTGCCCTCGGCCCGCACGCTGAGGAATTCCATCACCTCTTGAAAAAGAACCGGCACATGGCGAGCTTCGTGCTGCGTCATGCGCTCCCCTTAGGGAGTTCCGGCCCCACCGCGGGGCCTGAGCACATCCGAGACGCGATCCAAATCCGCGTCTGTCACCGCGCTGGCTGAAAGCGTCTCCGCCAGCATCTCGAGGTTCGTCACTTCCAGATAGGTGATCTTGCCCATCACCAGAACCTCGCCTTCGAGCCTGGCCGCGCTGCGCAGAATTCGGGGTAGCGAAAGCCGCGCCTGTTTGTCGATCTCCGATTGCTGGCCGTAATAACTGGTGAAATTCAAGTACTTCTTCACTACCGGGTCCGTGTTGTATTCCCCCAGCCTGGCTTCCCGCTTCTCCCACTCTTGAAGAGGCCAAATCTCCGCGCTCTTACCGTTGGGGCTGGTCACGTAAAACTGCTTGATATTCGCGGCGGCCACCAATTTCTCGAAATCGGTCGGAAACTTGAGCCGTCCCTCCGTGATCTTGGCTTCGTAGCTACCGCGAAACATGACGATACCCTTCGCTGTCCCTCGGCTCGCCGGCTGCCCGAAGCGCATGCTTCGGCTCCCGTGGACTTCCATCATTAGCCACTCTGGTTCCGCGCACGCTGCGGATCGCAAATTCCGCGGCAAAGGAAATCGAACCGAGTAGACTTGGAGCCAGGGCAGTCGATCGCCGGATAGGCGCCTTGCCCGCGGAGAATGTGTCCAGAAACAGATTTCCAGACGATTCCGGACCGCTCCAATTTGCTCCAGTTAATTCCATGAAGCCGATACTAACCCGGTTCTCCCCTGCCGCCAAGTGAAAAAACGGTGGAAAGCGCAGGAAAATCAGGGTTTCTGGGCAAACTTCGACTAATAGATTTAGAAAATCTCCCGACCACAAGATATGGTGTTTACTGCTCTGATTCTCGGGCTGGACAGGCCGGCCCGCTTATGATAGGAGAACAAAAGGCGAAAGCGAAGCCTAAACCCCGGGTTGGAGATCATGCCGTCCGATTTCAACTTACTTCTTGGGAGCTGTGGCGTGGGCGGCCGCGTAGGCCATCAGCGCCGTGAAGCGGTGATCGCCTTGCAGCGGTTTCAGGTCCGGGTCTTTACTCATATCCTTGATGACCCAGCCAGCCAGCCCATGATCGACTGCGTCGCGCAGCAGGTGAAGCGCCTCGTCGCGGTTGCCTTCGCGGAGCTTTAGACAGGCGAGGTTGTAAGTGCTCAACGCGGAGGCCGGATTGTTCGGTCCTAGAACGCGCACCTGGGCGGCGTGGGCCTGCTCGAGCAACTGCTCGGCGCGGGCATAGTTGCCGCTGCGGGTGAGAATCTCGGCGAGATTGCTCATGGCGGACAACGTGAGAGGGTGATCGGGCCCGAGCAGGCGCGTGCGCGCGGCAACGACCTGTTCGCCCAGCGACTGCGCCTCGTCGAGCTTGCCTTCATCGGTGAGCACGGCGGTGAGGGTATTCATGATGTGAATGGTTTCCGGGTGGTCGGGACCGAGGATGCGGCGCTTGGCGGCGAGGGTTTCGCGATCCAGCGCTTCCGCTTCGGCGAAGCGGTTTTCCCTGTAGAGGATGATGCCGAGATTCTCCGCCGCCATCAATGCGTGCGGCGAGTCGGCGCCTTCGGTGCGGCGAAAAATCGCGAGTTGCTCGCGATCGAGACTCTCCGCCTCGGGCCATTTGCCCTCTCCGAGCAGGGCCAGCGATAGGTGATTCATGGCCGAGAGAGTTTCAGAATTCGAGTCTCCTAGAGTCCGCCGGCGAGCGTCGACCACCTGGCGCTCCAGCGCCTCGGCCTCGGCGGAGCGGCCCTCCTCATTCAGAACGACGCCGAGGTAACTCATCGCCGCCAGGGTGTTCTCGTCCTTTGGGCCATAGCGCCGCATTCTGATGTCGAGCACCTTGCGTAGCTGGCTCTCGGAGTCGTGATAGCGGCCAAGTCGATAGAAGATCCAGCCTAGCGCCGCCTGCGACTTCAGCGTATCGTCATTCTCCGCGCCCAGGTGCTGCAGCCGGATATCGCCCGCCTTGCTGTAGAGCGACTCGGCGCGCTCGTAGAGCCCGAGATTCTCGTAGACCAGGCCCATCACCATCATCATCTGCGCCTGCAGCTCGGGATCTCTTGCCAGCCCGGTTTCAATCTGCCCCGAGGCCTTATCGAGAATCTCGCGCGCGGTGACCTGGTTGCCGCGCGCCTGGCCGGGATCGGAGACCTTGAACATGTTGGTCATGAAATCTGTGATCCGGTTGGCGCGGTCGCGCTCGCGTGTGATGCGGCGTAGCTGGACACCTTCCACGACGGCAAAGGCAGCCAGCAGGACGACGAGCGTTCCAACCACGCTGACGGCGAGGCGATGACGGCGAATATACTTGCGTGCGCGATAGCCCACGCCGGCCGGTCTTGCCAGAACCGGCTCGTGATTGAGATGCCGCGTGATGTCCGCGGCGAGTTCGGAAGGAGTTCCATAGCGGCGCGCCCGATCCTTTTCGAGCGCCTTCATCGTGATCGAGTCGAGATCGCCGTGGAGCAGGCCCTTCAGGCGCTTCGCCTCGGTGGCGCGCAGGGGCGCCGCCGTGCCCGCCAGCTCCTTGTCCGATCCCAGGCGCGTGCTGGGACGCGGAGGATCCTGCTCGCGAAGCTGCCGCAGCACCTCGTCGAACGGCTGCTTGCGCCACTTTTCGCTGTCAAAGGGAAGCGATCCACTCAGAATCTCGTAGAGCACTACGCCCAGCGAGTAAACGTCAGTGCGCGTGTCGATGTCGGCCCCTGCAGCCTGTTCCGGGCTGATATATCCAGGCGTGCCGGCGATGCCCCAGACGCCGGTGAAGATCGACTCCCCCGCGCTGGGAGGCCGCGCAGTCTCCTTGGCAAGGCCAAAGTCGATCAGGCGCGGCGAAGGCCGCCCATCGACCTCGACAACGAGAATGTTGGCCGGTTTCAGGTCGCGATGAATGATCGCCTTCTGGTGAGCGTGCTGCACCCCCTCGCAGACCTTGATGAAAAGTTCCAGACGTTCTTCAATCGACAGCTTCTTCTGGTCGCAGTATTTCGTGATCGGTTCGCCGGGAACGTACTCCATTACGAAGTAGGGCTGCCCCCCGGGCGTGGCGCCGGCGTCGAAGACTTTGGCAATGGCCGGATGATCCATCAACGCCAGTGACTGGCGCTCCGACTGAAAGCGGCGCAGGAGCGCCTCATCGAATGCCCCTGAGCGAATCAGCTTCAGCGCCACCTGGCGCCGAATCGGCTCGGACTGCTCTGCGAGCCACACTTGCCCCATTCCTCCTTCGCCGATCTTCCGGATAAGGCGATAGGGGCCGACTGACTCGAGTGACTGAGGTTCAGGGGACGCGGGAACTGCCGGACGCGAGAGACCATCCGACTCCTCATAGGCGGCAAGCAGGGATTCGATCTCTTCACGCAGGGAAACGTCCGGGCCACAGGCCTGGTTCAGGAAACTGCCGCGATCCTCGGGCTTCCGCTCCAAGGCAGCGTCAAACAGCTCCTTGACCCTCTCCCATTGCCCGGTTTTCTCCACGCAGGCTTCTCCCCACTTCACGCGTAAGCCACGCCTTGGCCATGTTCCAGTCGCGTTTGACGGTTGCCGGAGAAATCTTCAGCGCCGCCGCGGTTTCTTCAACCGTCAAGCCCCCAAAGAAGCGCATCTCAACAATCTTTTCCTGCTGCGCATCGCGACGGGAAAGCCTTGTCAGTGCACGGTCCAGCTCTACGAGATCCACGTTCTGCCGTTGGGGGAGATAAAAGCTTTCGTCCAGTTCTACTTTGTACTGGGGCCCGCGCTTTGCAGCTGCCCGGCGCCGGGCATAATCCACAAGGATCTGCCGCATCAATTTCGCCGCAATGGCTACGAAATGGGCCCGATTCTCAATCAGCCGGGGCCGGTCACCTGCCAGACGGAGATAAACTTCGTGGACGAGTTCCGTGCTTTGTAATGTGTGGTCTGGACGTTCGGCCCGCAAACAGCGGTGCGCCGCTCCGCGCAATTCCTTATAAACAAGAGGAATAAGCGCTTGCAAGGCATCCTGATCCCCGCTCCTCCAGCGATCGAGCAATAGAGTGGCCGAAACCGATGGCTGCGGCACGCGGGTGACCCCCTCGGGGTTGCTTGCTGATTTTGAAGATAGCCTCCAGCCGGGCCGGAGTCAACGCAACGAGCTTCCGCCCCGGGATGCACCCCGATACAGACCCCCAAAGGATCGTCTGTTTCCTTCTGGATCCAAAGACTCCAAAAATAATTGAGCTCATTTCTCCCGCGATTGCGCAACTAGTAGGTGAAAGCCGGCTTGGGAGCGCGGCTCAAAAAGTTCCGGGGGGGACTGAACCGCGCTCTCGGCTTTCCTTTCCCATTCCAGCCCATCAGGAGGTCTCAAAGTGACAATGCATCTCGTCTCGCCCGCAACCTCGTCCTTCCGCAGCATGCCGGTCCGCCTCGGGGTTCTTGCCTTGGCCGTTGTCTTCACCGCAAGCCAAACTCCGGCGCAGGGCCCGATTCCCCGCAGCGCTGACGAGGCGCAACCCGCTGCAACCGCCCAGAGCCAGCAAGCCGCGACGCCAGTTCCGGCGACCGCCGTTCAAGCGTCACATATAACGGAAACCTCTGCGCTGCCCGAGGCGCCCAACACGCCGGAAGAGCAGGCCAGTGTGGTCAGGCCTCTCGATATCAAGGCCATCATGGACGATGCCGCACAGGCCAGCCAAAGCCTGCAGCCCACGCCGGCCCCAACGGAAAAGCAGCACCAGACACATCCGGCGTGGCTCGTACTCAGTGCTGTAGGCGCCCTCGGCGCGACAATCGGCGCTATGGGTCTCTCTAAAGGAAGTACAAAGGGTAAGCCAGTTGCGGCGGGCTTTATCGGAGTCGGCGCGGGCCTTACTGGACTCGGCCTGTATCTCACGTTTAAATAACGAAACGGCTCATCAACAACCGCAATCGAACGAGAGGGTTCCCGACTTCGCCGGGAGCCCTCTGGCTTTTTGGGCGGCATTACCAAGCAACCGCATTAGACTCAGACCATCTGGAATTCCGACGATGAAAGCGGGACGATGAGCTTGACGGCAGGCAGCACAGGAATTCACTACGCGGTTTACGGCGCACACGATGCCGAGGAGATGACCGGGCTTCTCGCCGATGCCTTCAGCCGCCGCGATCCCCTTGCGCTGGCGGCGGGAATTACTGCCGCAGAGTTTACCTCTTTCGTGGGGACGTTGTTGCCCAGGGCGGCCGAAGAGCGGCTGTCGATTGTCGCGCGCCTGAAAGAAACCGGCGAGATGGTGGGCGCGTTGCTAACCAACGATCCAGCATTCGATGCCGGCCTTGCGACGGCGGCGCTGGGCCGGAAGTTTGAGATGGTAACAAGCATCCTGGGAAAACTGGCAGCGACCTATCAAGCGGGAAGAGAGCCGGCGCCCGGCGAGACGCTGCATCTTTATCTGCTGGGAGTTTCGGACCGGGCAGCCGGAATGGGTGTAGGACAGCGGCTGATTAAGGAAGCCGTTGCGCACGGGACAATTCGAGGCTACGAGGTTGCGATTGCGGAGGCGACCAACACGACATCGCAGCACATCTTTCGCAAGCTTGGCTTCGTTGAGCGGGTCAAGATTTCATATCGCGATCATGTCTTCGACAACCGGCATGTGTTTGCGGAGATTGCCGAGCATGGAGGACCGATGCTGATGGAGAGGAAGCTTAGCCCTCATCATGCGACCAAGGTCTAGGATGCGCGGGCTGACTTCGCGCGGTGCCTCGCACGATCGATGACGATACGCAGGAGATAGGCAAACACAAGAATGTTGATCGTCAGCAGGCCGACACGAATCCAGGTGATTCGGCGGATAATCTCGAAGATCTCCCACGGTAAAAACGAGGCGGTAATCGCCAGTGTCAGAAATTCGCCCCAGGCTTTTTCGAGATATAGCCCGATCGCCTCGATAAGCGTAACGGATGCATAGCAGTCGGCCACAAACCCGATCCTGCGCAAAACAGGATCGTTGATCAACGAGGCTTTCTCCAGGATGAAATTAACCAGCCGGGACTCCGGGTTAAAGCGGAGGTGGTGGGCCAGCGCCTCAATCTGGTCGGCGACGTCCTTGTGCAGCAGCCGGTGCGCTCCCATGCCGATGGCGAAAAACAAAAGGGCGTGAAACAACTTATAGACCGCGATCAGCATCAATACGCGGTTATGATGCTGTCCTCCGGCGCGGCTGAAAAGGCGAAAACGTGACATGATGGGCGGTGATCGGCTGCTTTTCTCCAGAGTAAACGATGAAGACCATCACGCGGCTGCCTCCGCGAGCCCAATCAGCCAAGTAAGTGCTTAATTTAGCGGGAGTTATGGTCGTTTAATTAGGTGACCCAGATCACATCCTTAAACGCCGATCCACGAAAAACTTTTTGCATCGAGGTCGCCGCTATGGAAACCACACTTCGTAATCTCAGAATTCAAACTGTGCGGGCGCAACTTTCAGCGCTCGAAACCGAGTGCATCGCACTGGCACACTGGCTCGACAACGAAAATCCCGCCGACGAAGAACGCGCCGCCACCGCGTACCAGTGGAACGAGGCGATGCAGGAAAGCATTGAGCTGCAATCGAAGTTGGATAAGCTGTTGGCGTTCAGCCACGTGACTGTCCACTAGCCAGGTCAATCCATACTTTCCCCACTCGGCCCGCTTTCCCCAGAATGACGGCGGGCTCACCTTCTCAGGTGCAGCAGCGCATCGCGGTCGACGATTTCTCCGTTGAGGACGATGGTTGAGATGCGTCGCGCATTCCAGATATTGACCGTGGGATCGGCGTCAACCGCGAGAATGTCAGCTCGGCGGCCGGAAGCGATCTGGCCAAGTTCGTTCCAACCAAACTGCAAAGCGTAATTATTGGTAGCCGAGGCCAGAGCTTCGCGCGGCGAGAGACCCAGGCGCACTAAGAGCTCGAGCTCTGTGTGCAGCGAGATGCCCGGCATGGTTCCCATGGCGTCGGCGCCCGAGCCGGCCAGGTAATGGGGAAAGTCGCTGAAAATGGTCTCGTTGATGCGCCAAAGGCGTAATGCCGTGAGTCCGGCCCTTTTCTGCTCGTTCTCTTCCAGGTAGCGCTGCCCAACGGCAGGCAGATGCCGCGCCCAACCGGGAAGCGGAAACACCATCTCGCCGGTTTCGGAGTCTGTGGGATGGTACATCCTGCCCGGATCGAGGAGTTTCGCAGCAGGTTCCTTCCATAAATTGCGATGGCCGGGCAGCTCCACGTATTCAAGGCTGAAGTCGGGCATCAACGCAGCGCGATGGGCGGCGAGAAAATGAGAGTAACTGCGCAACCGCGCGTCGGTGGGCGGAACCCGCTCGGAGTAGTCGTAGGCGGTTAAGTAAGAAGGGCCGTCAGGATCGTCGACCAGCGGCCGTTGCAACTCGTCCGGAATGACGCCCAGATTGTAGCGGTCCATCCCCACCAGCGCGTCCACGCCAGCCTCGATGCCGACAGGATAAGGCGTTGCGACGAATTGGCCGTATGTGGTGAGGCCCAGTTCGTGTGCGTGAGCAATGATCCACTGCGAATTGGCCGCGGTCAGATGCGCCGTTAGTAGCAGAACGCGCGTCCCCATGTGCGCCGTGTCGGCCATTTGGCGGGCAGTATCCTGCGGGCTCAGCTCCACTGGACTCGCGCCCTCGCGCAGCTTCGACACCCACTCCGCATGACGCGCCAGCAAGCTCCAGTTGTCGGTCACGCCGATCGAATCGATGGGATAGATGTGGGGACTGGGCTGCGCGCTCGTATCGATGAATCCGCGCTCGCTGTCGGCGCGCGCCACCACGGTCGTCACGCCCATGTACAGATTGGCGTTGGCTTGGGCCTGCGAGTTCATGCCCGCAAAGCCATCCACGAGTCCGGGGATCAGAAATTTCCCGGTGCAATCGACGATGCGCGCGCCCTTGGGGACCGTCACCTGCCCCGGCAATCCAACATCGGTGATGCGGTCCGCTTGAATGACCACGATGGCGTTGGCGAGATCGCGCGCCGAGTGGCCCCAGTCTGTAACGTCCACCACCGTGCCGCCGGCCAGGACCAGAGGCGGTTCAACTTCGGCTTGCGGGAAGGCTGGCTGGGCCGCGAGAGCCCATCCAAGCAGAAGCAGAGCCGAAGAAAAACCATGAAGCCGCATTGGAGAATCTGTTTGATTGTCGCATAGCCCGGCGAGGGCGTTCGTTCCGCGGTGGTGAGGAAGCTTGGCCCGGTTTGAACAGGCGCGGCTTCACAGCTCGCGGAAAAAAACGACGCCTTGAAAGGGCACGACTTTAGTCGTGCCGTAAATCGAGCAGAATAAGCGCGGCTTTAGCCGCTGAGGGATGGCTCTCCTTGCCGCCGGAGACTTTTCTCAATCGGAGCCAACGCTGCAGCCGCAGCAACAATCAAGATAGGAAAACACTCCAGCGTATACCGCGGCTCCGGGTTCTCCATTGTGCCCAGGAGCACCAGACGCATAATCAGATACCCGCCCGGCATGATGGCCAGTGGAACGCGTCCGCGAACCAATGCCCATATCGCCGCGGCCACGTAACCCAGGTTGACCAGCCCAAGAAAAATCGCACCCAGACTCTGCCACGGATGTTCGCTCCATCGCCACCAGAAAACCTCCAGGTAAAATGCCTCGGTTCGCGGGCGCAGCAGCATGTCGGCGTCGCGGAAGAGGGGAAGCGCAACGTAGTAGCGGATCCGATGCGCGCGAATCCGCTCCGCCGCAAGAGCGGCAAATCGCTCATCGAGGCCCGCGGAGATTTCTTTGTCCTGGTTGTACTCGGCGATGAGCGCCAGCGTGCGCTGGCGCTGTTCGGGAGAATCGAAAGCGCGTGGCGTCAGATCGGCGAGATCGATGGGGTCCGAGCCGATGGCCCAGAAGACGTTGGCGGTGGTCACGTACTCGACGCTCCAGGTACGCAGCCAACGGTAGAATCCCTCGTTCGCGCGCTCGCCGGGGCCATTGAGATAGCGCGGCGCGAGAGGCTCGAAGACATGAAACTGTGCCCAGTTGCGGACCGTCCACGGAACCAGCGGCAGCAGCGCGATGACGCCGTAGAGCGACGCCACGATCGCTGCCCGTCGCAATGCCGATCGCGTGGAGCGAGCGCCGCGGCTTCGAAGCACATACCAGGACAAACCCGCAAGAATGGCGGCGAACAGCAGCACACCGTCGGGGCGAAGCAGCATAGCCAGGCCGGACGCGCAGCCGGCAAGCACCAGCGCCCAGTTATCGCGGCCGCCTTCAACCTCCGCTGCAATCACGCGGCCCGTTGCGTAGATGCCGAGAGAAACAGCAAACACTGACAGAGATTCGGTCAGAGCTGTCGCCGCATAGACAGCCGTGAATGGGCACAGCATGGCCAGCGCCAGTGCGATCTCAGCGGCGCGCGGCCGCACGTGGCGGCGCGCGAAGACTGCGAGCAGCAAACCGGCTCCCATATCCGCCGCCGCTTGCGCCAGGAAAACAGCGTTCAGCCATGTATGCGGCCAGGTCCGCGCAAACAACTGCTCAAAGACAGCGAGAAAAATCGGATAGCCGGGCAGCCGGAACAGGCTCGGCGAAATGTCCGATCCCGTGCCCAGACCGTAGATGCCGTGATGCAGAAGATTGTGCCCGAGCTGCAGATAGTCCCATGTGTCGGGGTCGATAGGACGAGGAAAGTAGATGAAGACCAGGCGCAAAACTAGACCCGCAGAGATCCACAACAGCCACCGGCGCGGCAGCGCGATCAAGCGGATGAAACGGGGCATGGTTGGAGGATACAGGACAGATGTCGGAGATCGTGGTCAGTGCTCGGAAAGGTGAAAAGGCTCAGCATGGATCCAGTATTTGAGTACAAATTCGCGAAAGGAGGGAGAAATCTCAATGGCCCCTTTTTTGTACTCTTTGTAATCCATGTACCACACTGACCCGAACTTGAGGCTCACGCAGAGATCTTCGCCGCTATGGCCGAAAGCCAAAGAGATGTGTTGCTCATAGAATTCCTTCATCTCAGGAATTTCTGCGTACGTTTCCAGCATGGACGCGCGATGGCGACCAATCGGCCGGAACGGGAGCATGCGATCGCTCGGGTCAAGAGAAACAGACATGAACCCGTCAACCTTCAAGTTGTCCAGATCGTCGCGGGACGTTTTGTGTGCCGGATTCCCGCAGGACATGATGCAGCCCTGAGGACTCCGGCTTCCGCCGTTATAGCGGAGGTAGAACTGAACGAGATCGTCTTTGCCGGGAAATGAAGTAGCAAAGATCGCGTCGATGTCCGCTTCAGAAACCGACGGACCAACGATCGCAAACCGACTTCCTGCTTCTTGAAGGTTTGGCTCTTCAAACATCCGCACCCCGCTCGTAGAGCAGCGTAAGGTCTCCTAAGTAGTCAAATACCATAGCTGGTCATCCTGAGCGGAGTTTGCTGCGCTTCTTGCGGCAAACGGAGTCGAAGGACCTGCATCTTGGATACTCGTATGATGTCTCAACAAATTTCTGAAGCACGACATTAGCTGGCTACCAGTGCCGGCCTGCGACGCGACTTGAGCAGCGGCAGCACCTGCGCAAGCGCAGCCTCGACGGTCAGGCCGTATTTTGCGCGCAGAGCGTCGACCTTGCCGTGCTCGATGAACCGATCGGGCCAGCCAATGCGGACGACGGGAACTGCGCGGCCCATCTCGTCTAATTTCATTTCTTCTAGCGCTTCGACAACCGCCGAACCAAAGCCGCCCATCTTCACGTGATCCTCAAACGTGACGAAGGCCGCTGCACGCAGTGCATAGCGCGCCAGCAATTCGCGGTCCAGCGGCTTGATGAATCGTGGATTGATCACCGCGGCCGAATAGCCTTCGTGATCGAGCGCCACGGCAAGTTCTTTAGCCAGCGCGATCATGGGGCCGAGGCCGAGGATGGCAACGTCGGAACCGTCGGAAAGCACTTCCGCTTTGCCGATGGATAGAACCTGCGCCTCCGCTTTGCGCGCAACTCCGGCAACCGCGCCCCGCGGATAGCGGATGGCACTCGGCCCGGCCAGCGTCAACGCGGTCTTCATCATGTCCGCCAGCTCGTCTTCGTCCTTGGGCGCCATCAGGACGATCTCCGGGATGCCGCGCAGATAGGCGATGTCGAACAGGCCGTGGTGCGTCGGGCCGTCGTCGCCCGACAGGCCGGCTCGATCCATGCAGAAAAGCACCGGCAGCTTCTGCAGGCAGACGTCGTGAACTACCGGGTCAAAGGCGCGTTGCAGGAAGGTGGAGTAGATGGCGCACACCGGCCGGTAGCCGCGCGTAGCCATGCCTGCGGCGAAGATCACGGCGTGCTCTTCAGCGATGCCCACGTCGAAGTAGCGCCTGGGGTGGCGCGGGCGGAAGAGATCGAGACCTGTCCCGTTGGGCATGGCGGCGGTGATGGCCACGATGCGCGGGTCCGTGGTGGCCATGTCAGCCAGCGTGTTCGCAAAGACCTCGGAGTACGTCGGCACGCCCGCAACAGTTTTGCCTGTTTCCGGATCGTAGGGGCCGAGACCATGGAATTTCTTCTGCCCGTCGATAGCCGGCTGAAAGCCCCGGCCCTTTTGCGTGAGCACGTGCAGCAGAACAGGGTGATCGAGCGTCTTAAGGAACTTGAAGGACTCAACCAGCAAAGGAAGATTGTGGCCGTCGAGAGGACCGAAGTACTCCAGGCCAAACTCCTCGAACAGAATGGACGGCCAGAGCATGCTCTTTGCCGCTTCCTCGGCGCGACGCACAACTTTCATCGCCGTCTTGCCGCCGAAGCGTTCGATCAGCCGCGTGGCCCGATCATGCAAGTGCTGATAGTGTTCGTTGGTCACGATCCGATGAAAGTAGCGAGCCACGGCGCCCACATTGCGGTCGATCGACCACTCGTTGTCGTTCAGTACCACGATCATGCGCTTCGTCTGCTCTGCGATATTGTTCAGCGCCTCGAACGAGATTCCGTTGGTGAAGGCGGCGTCGCCGGCAACGGCGACCACGTGCTCATGGCCGCCGGCCAGATCCCGGGCTACCGCCATCCCCAGCGCTGCCGAGAGCGCTGTGCCTGCGTGGCCCGCGCCATAGCAGTCATGTTCGCTCTCCGTCCGCAGCATGAAGCCATTCAACCCGCCCGGCTGGCGAATCGTGTCCATGCGGTCGAGGCGCCCGGTGAGCATTTTGTGCACGTAGGCCTGGTGGCTCACGTCGAAAAGGATTTTGTCTTGCGGAGTTTCGAAGACCGCGTGCAAAGCAATAGTGAGCTCGACCACACCAAGATTCGGGCCAAGATGCCCGCCTGTCTTCGACAGGGTCTGGATGAGGCACTCGCGGATCTCCTCGGCCAGCTTGCCCATCTGTTCATAATTCAGGAGTTTCAAGTCGGTAGGAGAATGAATCGATTGGAGTATCGATGCCATGAACTTCCTTCCCCCGGAAACGACGGGCCTTAAAAGGAAAAGCCCGTGCGCCAAATGCCCCTTGAACGGGGCCTTCAATTCAACGGCGTCAACTGAAACCTTGATTCCACTAAAACTAGTGAAATGTCTCTCAAATAGCTACGCGCAAGAGATGGTCATCCTGAGCGGAGTCCCGGCATTCCGGGACGAAGTCGAAGGACCTGTATTTTGGAATGTTTCGCGTGTGCCAACACAACACCAGTATACTTCGCGCCAAATCGCGACCTGTTAGACGCTCGTCCGCGCTTGTAGTTGCGCAGCGTCCAAGGCAGGGCGCTCTCCAAAACCGCTATACTTTGATCGCGATCGACCAAGGCGGGTGCGGAATGCGGAGATGCGCGATATTGCTGCTTTTCGCCGGATTCTCATTCCCGGCAATGGCGTCCAAATCCCTGCCGGTTGAAGAGTTCGAAGACTTGCTCGCCAAGCTCCAGAACAAGCCCGACGCGCGGGTCGCGCAGGAGCTCGCGGACGTCGAGCTCACCGAACGGGTGAGTCTGGAACGGCTCACCCAATGGGAGAAAAGCTTTCCAGGAGCCAAATCCCACGAGGCTCTCATGCGTCTCGCGGACTCAGCCGCCTTCCTGAAGACTCCCGCGTTAGACCTGCTTCGCATCGCGCCGCCGGATAACGACACCCAGGAGAAAATGCTCGCTCTGGCATCCGACTACGTAAAGACCTCGATGACGCGGTTGCCGAATTTGTCCGCGTCACGCGAGACGACTCACTTTGAAGATGCCGCAGCGGCAGGCAGCGCGGCAGAATGGCACATCGGTTCGCTCGGAATCTCCCCGGGCAAGACCGAGTCGAAGCCGCTGCACGGCACGGGCAGTTCGGTCTCCACGGTGACCTATCGCAACGGAAAAGAGGTGCCTGCCGAAGAACGAGCGATCCATTCTGAAAATCGGCCGCCAACCGGATTAACAACCAGCGGAGAGTTCGGGCCTGTTCTTGCCGTCGTCATTGGCGATGTCGTGCGCAATCAGGTCACCTGGAGCCATTGGGAACAAAGCTCGGGTGATCCGATGGCGGTCCTCACTTACGCCGTGCCTGAGGACCATTCCAACTTCGAGGTGCAGATACCCGTCGGCGCCAGGATCGAGAACGTGTATCCGGCTTATCATGGCGAGATCGCAATCGACCCCGCGACCGGCGGCATCTTGCGTCTCACGGTCGTGGCCGACTTGATGGGGCCATACCAGTCGATGCAGGCGGCCATCGTGGTCGAATACGCGCCGGTCGCCATCGAAGATCGCACCTGCATCTGCCCGGTGCACGGCGTAGCGCTCTCCAGAATCCCCACGCCGGGCGCAGCCCAGGGCGAGCACGGCGGCGCAATGCAAACGCAAATGAACGACGTGGAATTTACTCACTACCATCTGTTCGGCTCCGAAGCGCGAATCATCGCCGGCGACGAGGGCCATGCCGGCCAACCCACGCCACCTGCAAACGCCAATGCGACACCAGAAGGCTCGCCGCCAGATTCCCATCAGGTGGTCAGCCCGGCAGCGACCGTCCCTCCTGCCGTGCCCGCAACAGCCCCGCCAAAGCCCTAGGAAACGAGTTGTGGGAGCCCACTGCCTTCACTCCTTCACTGCCTTCACTCCTTCACTTCCTTCACTCCTTCACA
>Ga0187851_10001776_pt1 | contig 20207 bp, 10 predicted proteins | sample June2016WEW_6_10_FD_132997 | JGI IMG/M metagenome (GOLD analysis project Ga0187851, IMG submission 132997) | Peatland microbial communities from SPRUCE experiment site at the Marcell Experimental Forest, Minnesota, USA - June2016WEW_6_10 | ecosystem: Environmental > Terrestrial > Soil >...
AGCATGAGCTGACGTAGTTCGTTCACAGAGAATCCTCCTTCTCTGCGAACCAAACTATCCCGATAGCCGCAAAAGCCGGTTCAGCCGCACGCGGATGCGTCCGCCGCCGCAGCGGCTTCGTTCAAGTCGGCTCCTCGGTATCAATGACAGCAGAAGTCAGAGGCGCCCAATGGAAAACTCCCAAAGGAGAATTCCAAATGTGCAAATCCGTCTGCCCGGCAAATCTTGTACCAGTGGCAATCAAGCAAACAGGCCGTTTGAAGGGCCCGGAAATGCTGTGCCACTTAGCTGGTTAGTCCCAGGCCGGACAGAGTTTTTGCGACGCAAAAGAGTTCTCAGGCGTCAAAAGGGACGCATTCCATATTGTTTTCTCAACTGTTCCTCGAGCCGTCCTTTGCGAGTCTTTAGGTCGGATTCCAGTTCCGACGGCCAAGGCTCCGTTTCAATTCGGCCGGGGATTCCCGTTTTTCTCCAAAGCTGATAGAGGGCTATGCTTTGCGACTCATGACGAAGATATTGATCGAAACTACTCGGCCAGTCAATAGCAAGGTAAGGCTTCGTACGCAGCAGCTCGCCAATTTGCTGCATCAGAGGAACAATGAAATTGTCTTCAAAGTGTTCAATTATCGTGACCCAAGCTTGTCCAGTTTCATCAATTAGACGCTGGTCCTGCATCGCTTGAATGTGTATTTTCTTCTGCACTAGCGCGAGCAGCGGTTCGTAGAATTCCTCTACTTGCTTCTTCAAGAACGTCCTCCGTTCATCTCGTGATTTTGCATATTGCTGTTGGAAGAAGGTGACAAACCAGCCAATACTTGCCACCCCAGCTCCGATCAGTGCGGACTGGAGTTTTTCGTCGACCATTGCAATACCTCGCTACGTTTTGCGTTGATGCTACATCCTCAGTTGCGCGATGAGCGAAAAATTGGCGCCTCCAGGGCACTCAAAAACAACAGAGAACGATCGGATTCAACACTGAACCCGCAACGCGATCATTCTAGAATAGTTATTTTCACCGAAGTCCGACAGGTTTCAAAATGCGCTGGAGTTTGGTTCAGGACCATGTTCTCCACCCCGGAATTCTTTTGGTAAGTCTTCTGTTTTCAGCCCGGGGTTTCCCGCCACCTGTTGAGCTCTATTGAATCTGGAGGATCTGACAACCGCAGAATCGACTACAGTCGCACGTCGAGAATCGCTTGGCGTGTTGAAACGCCTTGAGAATACTGGATCTACAGGGATGTCCTGCAGGCCGAGCACCTGGGTTTGCACCAGAGACTCTACCGCTCAAAACGCCAATCAGCGAATGGCAGCGGCAACCGAACCCGATCAAGCAGGCGCTAGCGAGTCTCGCTGGCCCACTGCGTTCCGGTTCGGTAACCTCCCTTGATGGTCCTTGCCAAGGTTGGCAACACGGCAAATCATCGCATTCCAAAGTCCCAACGGGTACGATTTCCTGGGTCCCAAGACGACCGCCTCATTACGGCCACCGAATCGAACTTGCCGTGGTTGGCTTTAGCCTCCGGATCCTCTTACGGCCTCGATGACCTCCAAGCGAACCAAAGCGTGACCTGTTTTCGGTAAAAAACGGCAGCGCCCTCTTACCAAAAGAAGCAATTCTTTCAACACTTGAAATAATTCACCACATGCATATGCACAAAATTTCATGATGCGTCGGTCGTTACCCTTCTTCTTGGGATGTGAGCAAATTGGCCGCCACCGAACCAATTGCGTAACCTACATCATCGATAGCTGATGGAGAGAAGCCTTCCGCCTCAACGACGTTCCAAATGAAATCCTTGATGTTGCTGCTTGCAGGGTTTAACAATTGTAATCCTCATGATTTCTCCCATCGACTTTTGATGGCGCATCCCCAAGCGCTTGCACGATATGCGAACATAAGTTCGACTGTATGTCCTATTAACACAATAATAAACAGAACTGATTACCTGAAAATATTGGTTTGACAAGCAGCAATTTCACTTGACATGACGCTGGAAACCGATCTAAGTTCTCGCGTAAGACTTTGGGGCATTCTCAATCCAACGTTTACTTCTCCGGTTGACTCCGGGGGAAACCGTAATCCTCGCGCTCGCTTCCCGATAGCTGAAACAAACGTACGCGGCTCGGTCTCAGATCCTGAATCGGCCTTGTGCCAGGATTCTGATCGGCGCCACACGAAGATTGGAGTATTACTATGCGAATTTCATCATTGTTCCTGGCAGGAATCGGCATGGCTGCATTGAGCGCGTCGCCTTCGGCCCAAGAGTCTGGGGACTCAGCAGCACAGGTGGCTTATACTTCGACAACCCGACAGGGCACTAAAGCGGGCCAATACATCGTCGAGATAACGAACACGAGCAATGCTCTGATTCAATGCGACATTCAGTATTCCGGGCAAACCTCGATGGGCGCGGACCGAAGTGGCGAGCGAGCCCTGTTCGTGCCCGGTGCCGGAAGCGATGGAAAGCCGGCAGTTCGGTCCACTCCGTTTGCGGGGTTTCGCTCATTCACAGCCACAGTAAACTGCGCCGCCCGATAACAGGCTTCACGCAAAGGAGATTCCGTGCGTCTTTGGACTGTTTACAGTTTAGTCTTTTTCTTCGCCGCAGGGCCATGTGTTTGTGCTCAGATGCCGCAGCCTTCTGTTCCCGACAATGCCCTGAATTCGACGAACACGATTGGCTTGCCGGCGAGCGCGAGTCGAGAGGGCACGTCGGAGGTCGTGGATTTGACAAGTGGCGCTCTCAACTTCTTCTTGCCGGCGGTGACGCTGGCGCAGCGCGCCGGTGCAGCCCCGCTTGAGCTTGGATTCACGTACGACAGCAATCAGATGAATTTTCAGGAGAATGTGAACGTTACGGCGTCAAACTATGGGCCAGATATGGGCATATATGATGGACCGGCTATCGGGACCATTGAAGACTATATCTCGTATAGTGAAGGCTTTGCGCCAACGACGTTTATGGGCGGTCCTCTCGATCTAAACATTCCCCAACTTGTCGCTTCAAAGGAGTACGAAGGCGATTGGCTAGTTCAAGGCGAAACTCTGGGCACACGATTCTGCCTCACAAACGTGTATTTCAGGGACTGGCACGGTTCAGCGCACGCTTTCCCTTTTGCTCTCATTGATTGCACTCAGGAGGAAGCGAACGCCTTTCCGGGGATCGGCCTGATCCTGCAGGATAATTCCAGCGATGGACAGTTCTACCATCTGGACACTTCAAACCGTTCCGACTACGTTGTCTATGCCCCGGATGGAACCGTCTATCACTTCGCCAACCCGAATCTGCTTTGCGGATCGAGCTTTGGAGGAAACTGCAGCGCATCCAGCGATGGGTCGTTTGAGAACTACCTGCACATGCAAATGACATCGTCCGTGGACCGGTATGGGAACACAATGACCTTTTCCAATGGAGTGCTCACAGATACGGTGGGCCGACATATCGCAATTACCCAGCGCACCTACGAGGTCCCGACTGAAATAATCCAAATTGCTTATGACGACTCAAATGGCAATTCCGAGACAGTGACCTTAAGAAGCCAGCCGGTTACGAGCCAGGAAATGGCCTATCCAACAACAATCCCGCAATCGACTGGCACCGATGAAGGACCCTACTTCGGAGGGAACGGGAAGAACAGCAATTGCATCACCCTGAATTCCGAGTCACCCCCCGGGCCCCAATATTCTGTTTACCTGCCCAATGAACCGAGCGGTTGGACTCTTCCAGCCGAGACACCCAGCCGGAATTATCCTTCACTGTACGTGAACTACTCGAGCACCGGCCAATCCTATCAGTTGCTCTTCGACTCGTTCGACCATCTTCTGGAGATCAAGTATCCGGAGGGCGGATACCACCGTTACGACTACGCAATGGATGGACCCTTTATGACGACAGGAACACTTCAGTGTAATATGTTCGTTGCCGAAGTGGCTCATCGATACGAATGCACGAGCACCTCAGGCGCCTCCGGAACGTGTTCTACGCCAGAGGCCGTCACGACATATACCGGTAATGTCGAAGGTGACGATTCATTCAACCAAGAAATGATTGTGCAACATCCGGATAATTCGGTCGATGAGCACTGGTTTGGCAACGGCGCTCTTCTTGCAGGCGACTATTCCACAGGAATCGAGACCGAAGTTGACCAGTATTCCTCTAACGGAAACACGCTTTTACGTAAGACGCAGAGCTATTTCCCAAACAGTGGTGTCGGCGGTGTCGTCCCGTTTCCGAGTCAGGTGACAACCACGGTGGAAGATGTCCAGCCGGCGATAAGCTCCACAACCTATTACTCATACGATTCGGTTCCCTCCTCGATGGATCCGATTGGAAATTCCAGCAACCCCTTTGTTTATACCAATAGTCGATTAATCGGGAATCCGGTATCGACAACTACATACGATTACACCGGCACGCTAATCAACTCAAAGACGCAAAATTGGTTCTATCTGGCGAGCCCGCATCTGGTAAGCGAACCCAATGCGACAACTACGATTGACTACATCCAGAATAAGCAAAAGACCGTTACCCTAAATCATAATTCTGCTAACGGTTTTGTCACTGGCGAGACACTTAGCGGGACCAACGTTAGCCCTCTATCCTACGTCTATACTCTCGACGCGTGGGGACGGCCAACTGCAATTCAGGACCCGAATAACAACGTTACGAAATACAACTATTCGGATAGCTGGGCGAACAGCGGTTGTGCTCCTTCGGGAAATTCGTATTCGTATTTGACCTCGGTGACGAACGCCAAGAGTCAGACGACGTCCTATAAGTACGACTCCTGCACCGGGCAGCTGGCCTCATCTCTCGATCCAAACAATGTCACGGTAAGCCTGCAATACGATGAAACGTCGCGAATTACACAGCGGGAAGTGACTTCGTCGGCCGGCACCGCGAATTTGCTTACGGTAACGTACCAGGATGGGCCCGGGGGCACGATCACACGGACCGAGTCGGCCTCGCCGGATCCAAGCATCGTGACACAGTACAGCCTGGATGGCATCGGCCGGGTCTTCAATCAAAGCGTGCAATCGGACCCGGATGGGGTGACGCACGTAACGACTACCTTCAATCCAATGGGCCAAGTGCAAGCTATCACGAATGCATATCGCAGTACGAGCGATCCAACATACGGAACTACCAGCTATTCCTATGATGCTCTCGGACGAAAGACGACGCAAATCAATCCAGATGACTCCGCGCAATACTGGTGCTACGACGGTGTTGCCTCCGCGGGCCAGCCCAACTGTCATTCGAACCTGACCGGCGGAGTCGGGGAGTGGGTTGACTATGCCGACGAGAGCGGCAACGACTGGCAGCAGGCTACGAGCGCGCTTGGCTGGCTGACCAACGTGGCAGAACTGGGTTCACCGTCGCAACCGTTCAAGCTATTGACAGGTTACAGCTACGATGGCTTCGGCAACCTGATTGCCGTGAATCAAAATGGCCAGTCAGGCGACACTGCAAGGACGCAACGGCAGTTCACTTACGACGGGCTCTCGCGGTTGATTACATCGTTCAATCCGGAGACGGGAACGATATGCTATGGCCAGTGGTCGGGCAGCAGTTGCGTCAACGGATATGACGGCGACGGCAATCTGCTGCACAAGACCGATGCGCGAGGCATCACCACTTCCTATGGGTATGATGCGTTGAACCGTGTGACAACCAAGACCTATTCAGATGGGATCACGCTTTCGTCCTGTTTTCAGTATGACTCGGCGTCGGCTACGAATGGGATCGGCAGGCTGGCGGCGGAGTGGACGCAGGCCGGCACCTGCCCGGCGACGGCCCCAACCTCCGGGTTTCAGACTTTGCGTCAATTCGCCGGCTATAACGCGATGGGCCAGGTTACCAACGAAACGCAGTGCACACCGAACGCTTCCGGGCCTGGCAGTTGCAGCGCGTCTACTCCCTTTGCGCTGTCCTATTCCTATGACCTGGCAGGTAATCTTTCCTCTTACATCAATGGAGTCAACAATGTGCCGGTGGTTCAAAACGGATCGATCGCGTTTACGCTGCAGTACGACGGAGCGAGTCGGTTGTCCAGTCTCACGAGCAATTGGAACAACAGCCTGCATCCGCCAAATCTATTCACAGCTGACCCCACCAACGGCTTTACGGCAGCTGGGGCACTCCAGAATATGCTTCTGGGCAACAACATCGTTGTAAACAAGACCTACGACAACCGGCTTCGCACAACCGGAGAGACCGCGACGCGCCCATGACCGACCGGAGTCGAAAAAACAATTCGCGCCGACATTCATCGCAGCGCAGAATGCACAGCGTCATGGCCGGTTCATGGCGATTGAGCGGAAAGGCGAGCAATCAGTGAGGAATGCATCCAAAGACGGAACCTTCGCTCTTTTGAAAGTCTCGGTGCTGACGTGCGCGCTCCTGCTACCGACACTGGGCGAATCGCAGCAGTCTCAGCCGCCTTCGAATGGGACCGCACAATCCGCGCTCCCGTCGATGCCGCACATGTATTGGCATTTTCTTGTTTATCAGAATCACCTGGATACCGTCGCGGCAGCTCAGGCGGCGCAGGGAAACGACGCCAGCTTCCTGCGCAACCATTTCCAGCTGAAGCTAGGATTTTCCGATGCCGGATTCGCGCCCATACGCACGTCGTCAGCGCGACTGACAGCCGAAGTCCAGGCTCTGGATGCAGAGGCCGCGGCAATCAGGGCTGCCGGCCAGTCCCCAACCAGCACGGCGCAATTGAAAGCCCTGGCTGCTGCGCGGGAAGCCGACATCAATGCTGAAGTGGCATTCTTGCAGCAAACACTGTCGCCAGCCCAGGTGACTGCCTTTGAAGCGTTCCTCACGCAACTGTTTTCCACCAAGAGCATTGTGCAACTGCGAAACCCCGCAGCCGGACAACCGACTTCCACGGGGGTGCAATAATGACCAGCCCGATTCGTCAACACGCATGGATTGTCCTGTTTTCGATCGCCGTTGCCAGCGCCCTTACTCCGTCTGTGGTGCGCGCTCAGTTGTTCAGTGGCCCCAGCATCGACGGATGCAGCACCCAGGGCGTGGACTCTACAAACGAGGTCGACATTACGGTCTGCGTCTCCGGCAGCTCGTCCGGACTCGATATCTATGCAGAGACAGACGGCGGCGACGACTACCAGACTGTCCTCGAAACCGGCGCCCAGCTGGAGGTTTACGATGGTAATACCCTGGTGTTCAATTCAGGATCCAATTACAGCTCGTATGCCTATGTCTATCTGACTCCGCACATCAACGATGTGTACACGATCAATGGCCTGGCGTATGAACTCTACGATCCGTCGCAATCGGGAGATTTTACAGATGCCTACTGGATCAACGTCGGCACCGATACGATCGAGGCACAGATCTTTGTAGAGCCCGTCATCACTTCAATGAGTGTTCATGGGGCCGGTGTCGGAACCCAAGGCAGTTTCACGATCACGGGCACCGACCTAGTCGATTCCTCTGGCGCATCTCACGCCACCATCAGCGGCGGCGCCACGGCATCAGTGGCAAGCGGCGCCACGGCGACCCAGGAGTCGATCAATTATTCCATACCGTCAAATGCTGCCTTCGGCCCGCAGACCCTGACCATCTCAAACAGCCAGGGCAGCGGAACCGCGGCCTTTTTGTTCCAGCAGAACCCGGTCATTGCATGGCCGGCGCCGCAGCCGATCGGCGCCGGAACCCCGCTCTCCGAAATACAGTTGAATGCCATCGCCAACGTTCCCGGCGACAGCTTCGTTTATTCACCCGCCGCGGGTGCGGTCCTGAGCGCCGGAACACACACGCTCTCGGTCGTCTTCACGCCCACGGACAACACCGACTACGCCACGGCCATAGCCAGCACCACCATCGACGTACAGGACGCGCCTGTGATCGACTGGCCCACGCCGGCGGCGATTAGCTATGGCACCGCCCTGTCCTCCGCGCAACTCGACGCCAGCGCCACCTACGGCGGAAGCAGCATCCCCGGCACGTACGCCTATTCGCCCCCGGCCGGCACTGTGCTCGGTGCCGGACTGCAGACGCTCACCGTCACCTTTACGCCTTCCAACCAGACCCTGTACGGCGTCCTCAGCGGCAGCGTGACGCTACTGGTCAACAACACTTCCACACAGCCGGCGTCCATCTACTCCTACTGCATTCCCGGTCCGTCGAACCCCAATTGCAACTCCGCGACCTCCGGCTATGCGCCCAACGGAAACATCCTCAGCTATACTGACTCCGTTGCCGGCGCCTGGAGCTTGGGCTACGACGCATTGAACCGGCTGACCTCGGCCTCCGCCACTGCCGGGTACTTCTCCAATTTGCAGATAGCGTGGGGTTACGACAGCTTCGGCAACCTGAAAAGCGAAAGCTTCGGAGGAAATCCGCAGATTTCGATGCCCACGAGCAGTTCGGCGGGCTACAATGCAGCCAACCTGGTCTCTTCCAGCAGCCTCATGCTGGGCGCCGCGCTGCCCTACGACGCGGCGGGCGATGTGACCCAGGATAATAAGAACGCGTACCTCTACGACGCCGAAGGGCGCATCTGCGCCGTGAAGGTTCTGCCCAGCGGCCCCATGACCGAATACATCTACGACGCCGAGGGAACGCGGGTGGCCAAGGGAACGATTACGAGCTGGAGCTGCAACAGCGCGCAGAACGGCTTTACACCCACCAGGTCTTACGTGATTGGCCCCAACGGCGAGCAGTTGACGGAGGAGACGGTCACGAGTGGGCAGAGCGCCTGGGCCCACAGCAACGTTTACGCCGCCGGGCAACTGATCGCCACCTACGATCAGGATCCCAAGAGCAACACCCAGGCGCTGCACTTCCAATTAGCGGACTGGCTGGGCACGCGGCGCGTGCAAACTGACTACGCGGGCAATAGCGAAGAGAACTGCACCAGTTTGCCATTTGGCGACGACCTGAACTGCCAACCGACCACCCTCTCCACCGCAGACGACGCTACCGAACAACACTTTACCGGCAAAGAACGCGACGCCGAATCAGGCAATGACTACTTCGAGGCCCGCTACTACGGCTCTACGATGGGAAGGTTTTTGTCTCCGGACCCAGGACCATACCTTGTTCCCGATCCCCAGAGTTGGAACCGCTATGCATATGTTCAGAACAATCCTCTTCGTAACACGGATCCGACAGGAAGGATTCTCCAAATCGGCGGTGAAAGTGGCCAACAACTCGTCGATATGCTTTCGAAAAAGTCCGGTTTGCACCTAGTTCCCGACAAGAAAGGGCATTTGGAGGCTAAAGGCAAGCGCGACAAGAACGGCACCAATGGAGAACTTGCCAAGCAGATCCAACGAGCAATTTCGTCCGACAAGGTTGTGAACATTACCGCTAACCAAGGTGAGAGTCCCACAAACAACTTTTTTGACGACAACGAAACGCGCACCGTTGACATGTCTGATTTCTCAAAAACTGACTCGCAAGCGCCGGACCTTGCAACCGTATTGCTCGATCACGTTATGTCTGAATACACGGATATGGCTGAGGGAAAGGACTTTTTTGACGCGCATCAGGAGGCCCTAAAGTCCGAAGCCAAGGCCATGTCCGACGTCACAGGGCATAAGGAAGGGCCTGTCCAACACATCGATGACGCGAACCCGCTGATGAAGTTCGTTTATTCAACAGTCCAGTACAATGTGCTGATAAAAGAGGGACCGACCGGCACGACGGATATCGACACTGTGACGAAAGTACCTGTTGAAGGAGACAAGAAGCCATGAGGATAAAACCTTGGACAATAGCGATTTTGTGCGTCGTCTCGTGGTTTACGATTCCCACCTTCGCTGGGGCACCGCGCTCTAACATTCTTGTTTTTCAAGGCAGAATTCTCGAATTGAATGTGCCTCCCTCAATTCCCGTTTCCTGCGGCGTAGCTGCCCCAAAGACCCTGCTTAAGTATCAGGTTGAGCGAGTATATGTAGGCGCATACACGAAAGCCGAAGTCCTGATCGATCACTTGGCTTGTGGGCAATCGGGGGTCGGGGCGCTCCACAAAGGCGACCAAGTCATTGTTATCGCAAGAGAGGCTCTACGAATGGATGAGGAAGTGGACTCCCTGCACTTGCGAATGAGTGAAGGCGGGACACATCAATACTATCTTGCATTATCGGTAGGAAAACAGATCTATAGCTCTCAAGGATTTTAGCCGGGATAGCGATACGATGCAAGCGTCCGTTACAACACGACTGCTGGATACATCTATGACGCTGTCCGCCGTTTGTCTCTTCAGCGCAGCGTCCGGCCACCGACCGATTTCTACCGGCAAAGAACGGGATGCCGAATCAGGAAACGACTACTTCGGGGCCAGGTACTAAGCAAGCTCAATGGGCAGGTGGCGAAGTCCTGATCCGCTGATGGCGAGTGCGCACGCGAGCAACCCACAGACATGGAATCGATACGCCTATGTTCTAAACAACCCACTCCGTCTCATTGATCCGAACGGAATAACGTTCGACCTTTTTATCCAGATGCAGCCGTAGCACCAGACCGAGCAAGTCCGCCCTGTCACCTTACTGATTTAAGGTGAAAAAGTTCTTGCGCGTAAGCGACTTATACTCCGTAGGAGTACTTAACGCTGCCATTACGAGATAGTTAACAGGCTGATTACTCTGAACATATCAATGTGATAAGCAGCGATTTTGCTTGACACGCAATCCGAATCGATCTACGGTTTCGCCCAAGAACTTTGGGCTCCCTCGTACCGCAATCTACTTCTCCGGCTAAATCCGGGGAAAACCGTAGCCCTCGCGCACACTTCCTGACAGCTGAAACAAGCAACGTGTGCGACAAATCATTAGTTAACGACTTTTTGCGAGCCCTTCACTGAGACATTGAATGCGTCTCACACGGAATCTTACGTCACTTGCCCGCCCGGCGGGTTGCGGACGCCAAAGGTGAGTTGTGTGATTTCTAACTCCCTAGTCCGAGTTACGTTGATGGCCGCGGTCATTGCCGTCTCTACTACGACGAACGGCGAGCTTTTTTTTCCATGTTGTATCCGAATGCAAGAAAGGATGCCCCGATGACCCCAACTGCCAAACATTCGCTGTGCTGCGTTCTGGCCTTGGTTCTCACCTCTCTGGCTCCAGGCTTTGTCGGTCTGCCCGCTGCCGCTCAGACTGTCGTGCCGTCGGACCCGAACGTGGATGGCGGTACGCATCCGTGGGGCAGCTACGACGGGCTGCACGAGAACATCAGTCTAATGAGCGGCAACCTGTCGTTCTGCATCCCGCTCGTTTCGCTGAAAGGGCCGAACAAGCACGATCTGAATGTCCCGCTGTGCTATAATAGCCAGTTTCTGGAGGCATACACTGTCGGCTCGGGTGTGTCCTTGGGCGACACGATTCCGTACTTTCCGTGGACTTGGGCTTCTAACACGCCGTCCGGCTACACGACGCCGCCGATGGGCGTGGGGTGGGCCTTTTCTGGAGCTCCGGCTTACTACATGGCTGAGACGCCCTTCTATTCCTCGGGCAGCACGCCCGTGTGGTTTATGCCGGATGGGGCGAAGTATTCGATGCCCAACGGGATAGGGCCGGACACGCAAGGAGCGGATCTATACGCAATGTCAGCCAATGACGGGCCGTTGTATACGAAGGACGGCACTAAATTTATCCAGACGACAGGCAGTTCCTGCCCGCCCGCGGGATGTTTCGAAGAAGTGTTCCCTGATTCTGGATCTGCCTTTCCCATTACCTGGACAAACAGCTCAATCACCGATCTTATCGGTAGAACCGTCACTGTTCAGACCAGCGGGTCTGGATTTTCAGGGTCGACGAAGACCTCTTCGGCGGCATCCATCGCTGTTCAGTACCCAGATTCAAGCGGAACGATGCGCACCGTCACGGTTGTGATGCAGACGATGCAGTTCACCTGCACCGCGAACGCTCCTGGGGCTTACACCGGCGGACCGGACGAGGTCGGCAGCGGGGGGACGCAAACCAGCAGCGGCACGTACGTCTCATCGGGCGCGATCTATTCGATGCCCACTGCGGTGATCCTGCCAAACGGCCTGACCTACACTTTCCAATACGATACCTGTGGATTGCTGCGGAAAGTTACGTACCCTACCGGAGGGTACACAAGGTACGACTACCAGGCGGAGCCCGAGACGCTTTCATACGACAATGGTCTTAATGAATTGACTTACTACGAAAACCAAGTCGTCGCTAAGCATGTCTGCCCTTCTCCGGCCATGACGCTTGGCGCCACCAGCGCACCTTCCGGTGATAACTGCCCCGTTCTCGAGCAGACGACCACTTACACCCCGACGGTCTCCTACGCCAACCCGTTAGAAGGCGACAGCAATACTCAGAACGTCGTCATTGATCCTGTTGGGAACAAAGTCGTCTACCAGTTTGCTGTGCCCATAAACTTTCAGGCCGCTATGCCTGCGGTCGAAACCAGCCGTCAGTATTACGACGCCTCGGGCAAACTCTGGAAGACGGTGACCACACAATACTCTGATACGACGGCTCCCGGCAGCACTTTCAATAGCGGGACAGCTTTCCCACGCGTTCCTACCGTTCAAACGACAACGCTGGACAACGGGATGGTTTCTCAGGTCCAGTGGAGCTACGACCTCTGGAATCCGTACGGAAACGACAGCGTGATGACCGAGGAGCGCGTGTACGATTATGCCCAGGGTACGCCGGGGCCACTGATCAAAAAAACGGACTACACCTGGCTGCACCGTGTGAATCCGAGCGCCTATGGATGGCCCAGTTTTGGGGGCAACCACATCTGCGACCACAAGGCCAGCGAGACCGTCTACGATGGAAGCGGCAAGGAGTTGGAAGCGACGACCTACGTGTACGACGGCAACAACGGCGGAGGGCCAGGTCTTCTTTCCTCAGTCAGAAAATGGCGCAGCACGGACGGCGCATGGCTGACGACCAGCTATCAACACGGCTGGTACGGGAACGTCACACAAGAGACGGACCCCAACGGCAATGTGACCAATTACAGCTACGCCGACAATTACGCGGGCGGCTCGAATCCGGGCACCAATGCATTCCTGACCAAGACAACAGACCCACTGGGCCACGTGACGCAGAACCAGTACTACTATGGCAGCGGACTCGTTGCCGCAACATGCGGCGAGAACTTCACGGGCACCTGCGCGACGGGGCTAACTTCGGGCGCCGATTACGCCAGCTACACGTACGACCTGATCGGCCGCAAGACATCGACCACCACTGGCGACGGAGGCCAGACCACGAACTGCTTCAGCGATTTAGGAGGTTCTGGTTGTTCCGCCCAGGGATATCCACTGCAGGTGACATCAACCGAGACGATTGCTTCTGGGGTCAGCAAGGTATCAACATCCATTGCAATGCACCCGATCAACGGTTTTCCCGCGGAGACAAGCCAGTTGAATTCCGATCCCAGTTGCCCGGGCGGGACGGTAAACGTGGATACCACCTACGATGCAGACGGCCGAAAGTGGACGGTGACGAACCCGTACTGTTCTTCCAACCCCAATGCTTCTACTTCTGGCACCACGACCTACGCGTACGACGGGTTAAGCCGCGTGATCCAGGTCACGCACCCTGACAACACGTCGGCGAACAACACCTACACCGGACGAGCAGTCCTGAGCGCCGATGAAGGCAACGGCGCGCACAACGTCTCGCGCATCTCGCAAACAGACGCCCTGGGCAGGCTCATCTACGTTTGCGAGGTCACTAGCCAGGAGCAGCAGGGAGCGTCGAATAATACGCCCTCCTCATGCAACCTCGATGTCTCCGGCACCGGCTTCCTGACCACTTACGGATACGACGCCTCCAACTCCAACGGGCCTCTCGAAAGCCTCACGTCCGTGATTCAGGGCGGAATATCGCGGAGCTTCGTTTACGATTCTCTCGGAGAATTGCGTTCGGCCTACAACCCCGAGTCAGGAACCACGACCTACAGCTACGACAACGACGGCAATCTGATTTCGAAAACCTCGCCCTTGGAAAATCAACAAACGGGAACCGTCACCACGACATATGTCTATGACCACCTGAACCGCCTGACAGGTAAATCCTATTCCGACGGGACAACACCAACGGCATGCTTTGAATACGACAGCACGTCCGGAAATGGAACCGGTCGCCTGACCACCGAGTGGACGCAGGCATCCGGCGCATGCTCGGCCACACCGCCCGGCAGCGGCGTTCTGACGCAGCGCACATTTGCCGCCTACGATCCCCTGGGACGGGTCTCGACCGATGAGCAATGCGCTACACTGGGCAATTGCAGCAGTGTCTATGCGCTCAACTACGGCTACGACTTAGCGGGCGATATGACCTCCTTCAACAACGGCCTAGCCGGAAGCTCAACGCAATTGGCCTTTACCGGCCAATACAATTCCGCTGGCCGGTTGTCGGCGGTCAACGGCTCTGCGGCTCCCGGCGGCCAGAGCACGCCGCTGTTCATCGGCACCGGCTACACACCGGCGGGCGCCCTTGCCAACGCCCTCCTGGGCTCCGGTCTCAACTTTCACCGGGACTACAACAGCCGGTTGCTGCCGATCGACGAAGTTGACACCACTGGCACTGCCCCTGCCAACGCCACGGTGCAAATCACCGGTTCCGAGCAGAAGATGACCGTCTCCACGGGCAGCATCAGCTTCAGCGGAGCAGAACAGTGTTCGGGATCGAATTGCGACGGCGGCTTGTTCATCGTCCAGATCGGAAGCGGTCCCTATATCCAGATTATCTATGGGCAAAACAGCACGGCCGCATCGCTTGCATCGGCTCTGGCAGGCGTTCTTGTCTGCGGTTCCCAGCCGGTCAGCGGAGTGGCAAGCGGCAATACCGTGAATTTGACTAGTTGCACCTCCGGCGCCAACACTAACTACACCATTAACGCCTACGCCAGCGCTCACAGCCCCTCCTTTGCTCAGTACTCCTTCTCGATCATCGCGGCCGGTGCGAACGTATCGAGCAAGAGCTTCACCTTTACCGGTGCCGAGCAAAGCGAGGTCGTCAATGGCCAGACCATCTACGATTCCGGGATCTTCTATCTCTATAACGAAGGCGCCAGCAGCCCGCCGCTCGACATCTTCTACAACCAGACCAGTACGCCCTCGACGCTTGCTCAGGCTGTAGTGCAGGGGCTGCCGCCCTGCTCGACCTCCGGCGAACTTTTCTCGGCTACGGCCAGTGGGCCCACAGTGACGCTGAGCCCCTGCCAGGCAGGCTCCAACGTGTCGCTCGACAGCCTGTTGGACTGGCACTCTTCGCAGTTCTCCACGCCCTCGTTCTACGTTGGTGGCACAGGGACCACTGTCATGATGAACAATCTGACCAATCCGACCAGCGTCTGGGATGCCGGGCAGGTTGCGCTCCTGGTCAACGGCGAGCAAGTTGCCATGACTACCTACGGCCAGAGCTCCACTCCCGCTACAATTGCCTCGGCGCTGGCCTCGAATGTTTCCTCCGGCTCGGCGGTCAAGGTCACGGCCAATGGCGCAAACATTACGGTCACCTCCCTGGACGACGGTACGCAGTCCGATTACAGCTACGCGCTGCAGGTGACATCGTCGGTGCCACAGTTCAGCTCCAGCCCGTCGTTTACAAGCTCGCCAGGCTCCGGCTCGCTCACCGGCGGCACCAACGCTCCGCTGTACAATTGGGCCATCAATTCCTACGCGCCCAATGGCGACGTGCTGGGGATGACGGATTACGTGATGGGCACTTGGTCCTACAACTACGACGATTTCAACCGACTCACCAGCGGCGCGGCAACTGCGGGCGTTGATAATGGCCTGACCCTTGGCTGGACCTACGATCGCTACGGCAACCGCTGGGCACAGAACGCCACTGGCTCCGGCAATGCCTCGGCGGTGCAGCCGCAACTGTCGTTCACTGGCAACACGAATCATGTGGACGGCTGGAGTTACGACGACGCCGGTAACCTGCTCAACGACGGGCGCAATAACTATGCTTATGACGCCGAGGGACGCATCGTCTCGCTCAACGGCCAGCCCACGTATCTTTACGACGCCGAGGGCAGGCGCGTGGCCAAGTACTCGGGATCGACGATCAGCGCGATGTATCTGCTCGATCTCGCTGGCAACCAGGTGACGGAGCTGAACGGCTCGGGCACTTGGATGCACTCGAACGTGTGGGCCGGAGGGCGTTTGCTGGCGACTTACGAGGGGCCGGGCGAATCCAAGCCCAACACATGGCACTTCCACCTCACCGACTGGCTGGGCACGCAGCGCATGCAGACCAACGCAGCAGGCCAGGAAGAAGAGATGTGCTACAGCTATCCCTTCGGCGACGGCCTCACCTGCACCGGCTCCGCCGCCGACTCGACCGAGCACCACTTCACCGCCAAAGAACGCGACACCGAATCCGGGCTCGATTACTTCTATGCCCGGTACTACTCGTCCGACCTGGCGAGGTTCATGACGCCGGACTGGGCGGCAAAACCCACTGCCGTGCCATATGCCGAGTTCGGCGATCCGCAAAGCCTCGACCTTTACAGGTATGTCCGGAGTAATCCGATGCGGGAGACCGACCAAGACGGCCATTGTGAGCCATTTTGTGGATGGCTTGTTGGCGCAGCGGTCGATTTCGTTGTTTCGCACCCAAAGATCGGCGACGCAGTCGAAAAGGTATTCAACTCCTCAAGCGTGAAGGTGGGGATTGGTGCTGGGGTTGGAGTGAAATTGGGACCCGTACAATTATCAGCCAATGCGGACAGCTTTGTGAAGACCCCCGCTATGAATGACACGCAGCCTACGCAAGGCATGGAAGCGCGAGTGGGAGCCAGCGGTGGCATTGCCGGAATCAGCGGAGGGGGGGAGGTCACGAAGCAAGGACAGGAGCCTGCAACGGCCGATGCGTCGATTGACGCAACAGTAGCTGGCGTTACATCGACCGTTGTTGGAACCGACCCCAATGGAGGTGAGACTTCCCTTAGCCTCGGAGCATACGATGGCGTTGGCGGTGAAATTGATTTTTCAACCTCCACCTCTGCACTCGAGGAACTCGGCGGTGCCGTGGTCGACGCCGTCCAAGATGAGGTGGGTGATGCTTTGCAGAGCGTGTCGACTACGGCCGAACAAATTGAAGCGACTAACGGATGTGGTACCGCGGCCAGCTGCGGTGGTTCAGCGCAAGCCGCCTCAACCCCTCCCACTCCACAGAATTAGCGAAAGATTCCCGCGTCAAAATGGGTTCGGAATTGGGGTGAAATCATGTTGGCGTGCTACTTTGAACCTTTGATGGCCCGAGGACTAGGCATTCGCGGCATAAGCCCACTGGGCGCAGCTGGGATGATTGTGGTGGGCGCAGTTCTCGTTGTTCTCGGTGTGACATCGAAGAAGTTCTACGGATTTCGACTTCCAAACAGGAAGCTGACAGATCAGGAATTGGATCCATTAGGAGGGAGAATTTTCTTCTGCGCAATCGGCGGAGCACTGCTATTGCTAGGGTTACTCTCTTTCATTGATAGGTAGGCCGCATTCGTAATGCACGGTTCGACAGAGAACCGCAATTGTACGAGCGGGCACAACGGTGAGGACCAGCACTGAATTATCACCTGTCTCGAATCCGTACGGCTAGAGGGACTTCAACGTGAATGGCTTGAGCGAACGTCCGGCGGCTTTAGGCTCTTACTATCGCCAGGCATGCGGCTCATTGGGGCGCGGGAAAAACGAAGAGTCTCCGTGTGCGGATGGTCAATGGCGAACCCCACCAGACTCTTCAAACGCTGTGCGGCATCCATCGACTCCAATCTCCGTTCGACAACGAGGCGAAATCAATCGGAAATTCGGCCCGATGCAAACCACGGTTCGACTTTATTCTGCTATCGCATTTGGACTGGCGCTAGTTCTAACCGGCTGCGCGACCGAGTCTTTCTTGAATCGAATTGCGCCAGAGACCGTGCAGGAAGCCAAGACCGACTTCGATTACCTTCGCCACGGCCAAAACGACCGGCTCGAAGCCCGCTTGGATCCCAGTATTGACCGGAACACGCTCCGCGCCGAACTTATCCGAATGGCGGCACTGGTACCGCCTCAGAATCCGATCTCGGTAAGAACGGTAGGGGCTCACAGAGTGTGGGACTCCCGGAAGGGCACAGATAAGAGCGTCGTCCTCGAGTATGAATTCCCGTCTAAGTGGCTGCTCGTCGAATTGGTGGTTCATGCTAAGGACGGCAATTCCACGGTTACATCATTCTGGGTCGAGTCGGAGTCAGAATCACTAGAGAGCGCCAACCGCTTCACCCTGAAGGGCAAGACAACACATCAATATGCGATCCTTTCTGCCGCACTCGGCGTGCTCGCCTCAACGGCTTACGCGTTTGTGCTCTGCCTCCGTACCACAATAAAGCGACGTAAGTGGTTTTGGATCATCCTAATCCTGCTTGGAGTCACAAAGCTCTCGGTGAATTGGACAACTGGTGAAATCTCTTACCACCTAGTACGGATATTAATCCCACCCGCTTGGTTGACCCCCGAAACATACGGCCCGTGGACAGTTTCAGTGTCCTTACCGCTCGGTGCGCTCCTCTTCATTTTCGTCCGTAAGCACCTTGAGAAACCTGAAGCTACGCCACCTATAACGAATGATCCGCACTCTGAGACTACTGATGCTTGAAACCTGGGGGAGCCTTGGTGGGACCTGGGAACCTGGGGCAGGTTTCAACGTTCCGCTTTACAATTGGGCCATCAATACCTACGCATCGAACGGCGACGCGCTCTCGATGACGGATTCGGTCATGGGCGCCTGGTCCTACACCTACGACGATTTCAACCGGCTGGCCAGCGGCAATGCGACCGCCGGAGTGGATTCGGGGCTCAGCCTCGGCTGGACATACGACCGGGGCCCCCGGCGACAGGTCTTCGTCGCTGGGGTGGAGGACCGCTACGGCAACCGCTGGGCACAGAACGCAACCGGCTCCGGCAATGCCTCGGCGGTACAACCGCAACTATCTTTCACTGGCAACTCGAATCACGTGGACGGCTGGAGCTACGACGACGCCGGCAACCCTGGGTCCCCGGAGAGCGATTCTTGCTCGACGGGTTGGAAGCTGCTCAACGACCTGCGCAACAGCTACGCTTCGGCATCAACGGGCGCGTGAATACGAAAGAGCTCCTTGAAGCCTGGGGACCGTTCGGAGTTGAATGTGGCGTTCGGGCACGGAGAGCGGTAGCTGTAGTCGAAAGTGTAGCGGTCAATGCCTCCAAGATCATTACGGAACCGCGGCTTTCAATAACGAGGCTGCAAACCATTCAATATAAAACAGTTAAAAACACGCAATTTCAACAGATTTCAATAACTCGCAGAATCTGGTTCGGGACCAGGGGGTCGGAGGTTCGAATCCTCTCTCCCCGACCAATTAAGTGATAAGGCACTTCGTCCGCCGAGGCGAACTCGAGATTTTACCCGCGGGCTCTCGCACTAGCTCATGCCCTCAAAGCGGCTGAGATTCGAATTCTCTTACCTGAATTCTCCCTCCCCGACCGATTCCCTTTTGAATTTCAACCTAAAGATGGTTCCGCGGCCCGGTGCACTCTTTCGGGGCGTATGCTGGCGGTACGTCTGGTTCGACCGATGCAATTGCGTCTTCGGTGGGATTCGGAACCAGCGAGCTGGAAGATATGGCACGATTCGCCCGGGTGATCGCCGTGGAAGTTGCGCACCACGCGACGCAGCGAGGAAACGCGCGGCAGTTTATCTTGAACAGCGACGCAGATCGAGAGGTGTATCTGAGTCTGCTGCGGGAGAATATAGAAAAGTATCGTGCCTCCTTGATAGGCTACTGCCTGATGTCCAATCATGTTCATCTAGTCATGGTTCCTCACCAGGCCGACGCACTGGCAAAGGCGCTCAAGCATACCCATGGAAGGTATGCGGCTTATTGGAATGGGAAGTACCATTCTAGCGGGCATGTGTGGCAAGGAAGGTTTTATTCCTGCCCGCTGGATAGACCGCATTTGTGGGAAGCATTGCGTTATACGGAATTGAATCCGGTGCGGGCGGGAATGGCTGCGGAAGCGGAGGCCTGGATCTGGTCAAGCGCCGCGGTTCACTGCGGGACGACGGCAGCAGAGGGATGGCTGGCGATGGAAGAATGGCAGGGACGATGGGATGTCGCCAGTTGGAGGAATTATCTTGAAGCCGGAGAGACAGAATCGGAGAGAATGGCAGTGCGTCAGAGTACGCACACTGGACGGCCGCTGGG
>Ga0187851_10001777_pt1 | contig 20206 bp, 16 predicted proteins | sample June2016WEW_6_10_FD_132997 | JGI IMG/M metagenome (GOLD analysis project Ga0187851, IMG submission 132997) | Peatland microbial communities from SPRUCE experiment site at the Marcell Experimental Forest, Minnesota, USA - June2016WEW_6_10 | ecosystem: Environmental > Terrestrial > Soil >...
CTAAAAATTTTTTTTTATATAATTAATAATTATTAGGGGAATAATCCCATTTTTTATGTTAATTTTGGATATAAAACATTGGTTAACGGAGTTAAATTTATTTATATGTGAAGTTATAATAATAATATTATAATGATAGGTTGTGATTTTTATATGTCTAATAATGATTTTAATGGTAAAGCACTTTTTATTGTAAGTAATACTGCTCAAATAGAAATGTTTAAACGTATTATAAGGGATATTAAGGACTTTGAAATTAAATTTATTAATACTGAAGTATATTCTATACTTGATGATATGGAAAAGTTATTAAATAAATATGGTTTTGATTATGAAAATATTGATGATTGGAGTTTGAATTCGATTCATACGATTTTAGATAATGATCAACCGAGTATCATTGTTTCAGCTCATGATCAAAGTCCGGTTGATATATTATTCATTAAAGCTGGTAATGAACGGGGTTTACCATCTTTAACGGTTCAGGAGGGTTTGCTTGCAGTAACTAGATTTGTGAATAGATCAGCTTCTGATAAGATAATGTATATGTCTAAAATGTCTTTGAGAATGTTGAAACTTATTTTAAATCCTTATCGTCCATTTAAATATAAAACTAGCCGTTTAAAATTTGAATTAATATATGGGCGGGGTTACTCGTATGCGTATGGGCATGGGGATTCCTCTAAAATAGCATTGTTTGGGGATTCTACTAAAAACATGTTAATTAGTGAGGGAGTTCCACCTGAGAAGTTAATGGTTACGGGTAACTCTAAATTCGATAATTTATTCCAGTATAAGGATCCTAATAAAAAGAATTTTTACCGGGAAGAATATAATGTACCCGTGGATAGGAAGGTTGTTCTTGTTTTAACTCAATGGTTTGTGGAGTCTAGAATGTGGACTGTTGAGCAAAGAAAATTTTTTGTTAGTGAGATTGCTAAGGCATGCGGTAATTTAACGGATGTTCAGTTGGTTTTTAAACTTCACGCGCCTCATGAATCGGAGGTTGATTATCGTGAAATTTTGGATGGTGTACCGGTTTCATCATTAATATTTACTACTGAGCCGATTCATGAGATTATTTCCATGGCGGATGTTGTAGTTAGTGTTTCCAGTACTGCTGCTTTGGAATCATTGGCTCTTGATAAGCCAGTATTGATTATTAATTTATATGATGATCCGGGTTCTCTGCTTTTTAAGGATGGTGGAGTTTTATATATCGAAAAAGCTGATATGATTCAGTCTTCTTTAGAGAAATTAGTGTTTCATCCGGATGATTTTGTTGAATGGGATAAGATGGAGAAGTTTGTTCGTGATGAAGCTTATATTATTGATGGTAATGCATCTAAAAGAATTTCAAATTTAATCCGTGAAATGGCATTATAATGATTAATTAAAATTTCCTATTTTTTTTTTAGAGAAAATTTATAATGATATAATAATTATTTACTGTTATATAAAGGGGATGAATTTTATCAATAAAATGAGTATTAATAATTATAAAATTTACTTGTATAAGTATTATTTTAAATGGATTTATTTTAATTATTATTTGTTTAATAGAAATAATTTATTATTCGATATTTACGGGAGAAAAATAGTTAATAAGCATATTTTATTGAGTATTAACCCTCAGGTAATTGAGTATGCTATTCCTTGGAAAATTTTTTTAGATAGTAGGATTAGTGTTAATAATTTACGTGCACCTGAAAATTTTAATGTTGCTAAGGTTGCTGGTTGGTATCGTCGTGTTTTTAGTTTTGATTATAATACTCCTGATATGTGTACTATTATGGATGGTGGTTGGGATGATTTAACTTTTTTATCATCTTTTAAGGATAATTTAGCTTGTAATGCTTTTAAATCTGTTTTTAGAGAGGGTGTTGATTGGAAGGATACTAAATATTATGATTATTTCAGTAAGTACGTGTACCCTAATGGGGATGATTTGAAGGCTAGATTAGAGTATAATGAGTTTTTATTTAATGAAATAGAAAGGGATGGTTTTAAGAGTGAAGTGATTCCTAAAGAGAAAGAATTTATACATCCGGAGACACCTAGACATTTGAATCAGGAAATTAAAGTAGCATTGGGTCGGGATAATGAACTGATCTTTGTGGATGGTAATCATCGTTTATCTATGGCGAAAATTTTGAATTGTAAGGAAATAATTGTTAGAGTTGTTCTGGCACATCCGGAAGCTGATTTAAATAAATTATTAAAATAAAATTTTATATTTTTTTATAAAGTGTTTTATTTTTACTAATTTCTTTTGATGGGAGAATTAAATTCTTGAAAAACTTAATTTCTCTTCGTGTTATCCCTTTTAGAAGATACATTATAATTAGATATAATATGGCTGAAATTATACTCAGGATTACTATATCTATTAATCCGACTGTTTTGTTAAATAATACGTTTGGTTTGAATGTTACTAAAATAATTGACATTAATATTGATGCTAATGTGCTTTTAATTATGAATTTGTAATCAATTCTATATTCAAAGTTTTTGAGAGCGTATATGAATGTCATCATCAGAGCCACTGCATAGGCGATTAGAGTTGATATTGCAGCTCCTATAATTCCAATGTATGGAACTAATAATATATTTAAGCCTAAGTTAAAGAATGAGGCGAAAACCCATATTGACGCGTTTATTTTAGTTTTTTTAGTTAAAACAATTATCTGGTTGAAGTTATTGTTAATTCCATATAATATTGTACCGAGAGCTACGAAGGGAGTAACTAAATAACCACTTGAAGCTATTTTAGGGGTTGTTAATATAATTAGTAATGGTTGTGATAATATGCTGATAGCGAATGCGGTGGGTATTGCTAATAGGAGGAAGTATTTGAGGGTGTATTTAAGGAAAGTCACTACTTTATCCATTTCACCGTTATCATAATATTTTGGGAGAACCGTGGGTAAAATCAGGGCGAATGGAGCGGTTAGCATTAGGATTATGTTACCTAACTGGTATCCGGGTGAATAGTATCCCACGAAAATGGTTCCTAATAGTATTCCAATTACGTAACGGTCACTGGAGTTTATAACCCAATAGGATAGGTTGCCTGGAACTGTTGGTAAACTAAATGAAAAGTATTCTCTTATTCTCTGGAAATTAGGATAGGATACTCCTATTTCAAGCACTATTAGTAGGAACATGATTATATTTGATACTGCGAAACTAATTAAATATCCAAATACCACACCGGATAAGCCTTGTTTGGTTATGAGAATGAAATAAGCAGCTAATATTATTACTAGATAAGTTTGGGTTATTAGGAAGATGGAATATAATTTCATTTGTTTGAATGTTCGGAAATAGTTGAGGAATAGTGTGTTCAGGCAGGCTAGAATTATGATTATTGGTAATAAGTCAGCTATGTATAGGTTACCTCCAAATAATAAACCTGCTAGGGGTTTTAAGAATAAACTGGATATTAATGCTGCAATTACACTTACAAAAGTAATGATTGTGATGAGAGCGTAAAATTCTTCTTTAATCTTATTTTTATCATTTTCAGCTGATAGGAATCTTACCATTCCCCAGGGTAATCCGAGGGGTACTATACTAGTTAATAAGCCGATAGTTACGGTGAATTGAATCCAAATACCGTAATTACTTGCTGAAAGATTCTTGGTGAGTAATGGTAATAGAATGAATGCGCTTAGAGCCACTAGAATATTGGTTACTCCAATTAATAACATTCTTTGAGTATAAAGTTTATATTCTCTCAAATAATCACACCATCACCTATTATCCGAATATGGGGTTTTCTATATTTTATTATTATCATTATTCAATATTAAAAAAAAATAGTATAAAATTTTTTATAAACTTCTACTCTATCCTATTTTTATTTATTATCCATTTATTAGTAAGTCATCATTATTTTTTTTTTTTAGAAGTTGATTATTCATAGAATTATATAAAAAAATGTTTTTAGAGTTTTAATCTAACGGGGAATAGTAAATATATTATTATAATTATAATTTAGATATTATATTATTATAATTATAATTCAGTTATTATATTATTATGGAGTGATTTTAAATGGATATTTTAGCAGTAATACCTGCGAGAGGTGGAAGTAAAGGAATTATTAGAAAAAATCTTAGATTACTTAATCTGAAACCTTTAATTTATTACCAAATTATTAATTCACTTGAAAGTGAATTTATCACTGATGTAGTGGTTACTTCGGATGATGATGTTATTTTAGATTATTCCAGTAATTTTCCGGTTAGTTTAAGAAGAAGGCAGGATAGTTTTGCTGGGGATAATGTTACTTTGGATCCGGTGGTTAATGATGCTACAGTTTATATGGAATTAGAGAATGGTAAAAAGTATGATGTAGTGGTAACTCTTCAACCTACTTCGCCATTATTATCATTTAGAACATTGGATAATGCTATTAAAAAATTTATAGTTGAAGATTTGGATACATTGATACCAGTGGTGGATGCTACGCATCTTCATTGGAAAGAAGAGGGTAACACTTTAATTCCGGATTATAGTGAGAGATTGAATAGGCAGTGGCTTCCACATAAATTTAAAGAAACTGGCGCTTTTTTAATTAGTAAAAGAAATTTTGTAAGTGCGGAATCAAGATTTGGAGAGAAATTAAATATTTATGTTTTAAATGATTTAGAGGGATTGGATATTGATATGGATGTGGATTTTTTAATGGCTGAAGCAGCTTTAAAAAGATTGAAAATTACTTTAGTGGTTAATGGAAATAAAAATGTGGGTATGGGTCATATATATCGTTCTTTAACTTTAGCTGATGGATTTTTGGGTCATGAAATAAAATTTGTTACTTTAGATAGTGATCCAGCTTCAATAGAATTAATTAAAAGTAGAGGATATTCTGTTATAGAATCTGATAAAGCATCAATATTGAGTGAATTGGATTCATCTATAATAATAAATGATATATTAGATACTGATGTGGATTACATGAGGAAATTAAAAGATTCCGGTAGATTTGTAGTTAATTTTGAAGATTTAGGGGATGGATCGAAGTTTGCTGATCTGGTTTTCAATGCATTGTATGCTAGAACTAATCCTAAATCGAATGAAAGGTTTGGTTATGCATATGAATGTTTGAATGAACAATTCTTTTTATATTCTCCTATAATATTTAAGGAGTCACCTGAAACGTTATTAGTTACTTTTGGTGGTGTTGATACAAATAATTTAACATTAAAGATTCTTGATATCGCAACTGAAATATTTGAGGAAACTACTATAAATAAAATATTAATTATTTTAGGTGATGGTTATTCTCATGAAATAAATGTGGATGATATTAATCAGAAATTCGAATCAACGGTTGAAATATGTTTTAAAGTTAAAAACATGCCTTTATTGATGAGGGATGCTGATATTGCCATAACTAGTAATGGTAGAACTATTTATGAATTAGCTTTTATGGGTATTCCCACCATTAGTATTGCTCAAAATGATCGGGAAACTTTACATGTATTTGCACGTTATAAAAAAGGAGTGGAATATTTAGGTATATCCTGTACTGTAACTAGTGATGATATATATCAATCTGTTAAGGAATTAGTAGTTAATAATGATTTAAGATTAAAGATGCATCTTAAACAAAAAGAAGCTTCAATTGTATTAAGGAATGGATTGAATAATATAAAGGATGAGATTACTTCAGAATATTGGAAGTGGAAGCATGAATATAAAGAAATTTAAATCTTTTGAATTGAATGATTTTAATAGGCCTTATATAATTTCGGAAGTGGGAGTGAATCATGAGGGAAGTTTGGATAAGGCTAAACAGATGATTGAAGAGATATCTAAAGCGGGTGGTGATGCTGTAAAATTTCAGGCTTATAAGGCGGATACTTTGGCTTCTAAGTATTCACCAGCTTATTGGGATACTGAAAAAGAAAAAACGGAATCACAATATGAATTATTTAAAAAGTATGATAAATTCCAGAAAGAGGATTTTATAGAATTAGCGGATTATGCTAACTATTACAATATTGATTTTTTAGTTACACCATTTGATGTGGAGAGTGTTGATTTTTTAGATCCTTTAATCCCGGCTTATAAAATAGCTTCAGCTGATATAACTAATAAACCATTTCTGGAATATATAGCTAAAAAAAAGAAACCTATACTATTATCTACGGGAGCTTCCAGTATATCTGAGATTTGGCGGGCTGTGGAATGGATTGAAAGTATGGGTAATACTGATATAATATTACTTCATTGTGTTTTGAATTATCCTACAGCTTATGAGGATGTTAACTTGGGTATGATTGAGCATATGAAAAGAATTTTCTCAGATAATATTATAGGTTATTCTGATCACTCATTAACGGATAATATGAATGATGTTTTGGTTACAGCATGGCATTTTGGTGCAGTAATTCTTGAAAAGCATTACACGTGGAATAAAAATTTACCAGGTAATGATCATTATCATGCTATGGATTATAATGATTTAAAAATGCTGGTTGATAAATTTAATTTTAATAAAAAGATTTACGGAAATTTTCATAAGGGATATTTGGAGAGTGAAGTTAATTCGCGTAGGTATGCTCGGAGAAGTTTGGTTGCTAGTAAGGCTATTGAGACTGGAAAAATAATTGAAGGCTCTGATATAACTTGTAAGAGGCCAGGTACTGGTATTCCACCTTGGATGATTGATAATGTTATTGGTGGAGTAGCTTTAGATGAAATTAAGGAGGATGAAGTGTTAAAGTTTAATAAAATAAAGTTTTCTAATTAAATATATATAAATTTTAGATGGGGATTCGGAATTTTTAGTTTTATATTTCTTTTACATTCTTTTTTTTTAATTTTATGATTTTATGGGTTTCTTTTTACAAGTTTCTGATTTATATTAAAATTTTTTTTTAGATTATACCCTGTTTTAAGGTTATTTATGTTTTTTTATTTTCTATTATTTATTTTTTTGCTGAGTTCGGGTTTTATTAGGGTGTAAATGGGGTGTAAATCTGGAAAAACTTTAAAGTGATTTTTAGATTATATCTTAATGTGTAAATCAGTTTTCAACTTATTTAGTAATTTTAAAAAAAGTAAATTATAAATTGAAGGTTTAATTGGAATTTTTATCTTCTTTCTCACCTTTAGTGGGAATGATTTAAAAAAAAATATGGTAGTAAAGGTATAAAAAATATTTTATTTTTAGATTGTGATATAAAATGTCTGTTAACAAATTTAATTATAAAGCACTGTTTATTGTAAGTAATACAGCTCAAATTGAAATGCTTAAACGTATTATAATGTATTTGGAGGATTTTAATATTAAATTTGTGAATACTGAAATATTCTCTATATTACCGGAAATGGAGGATTACTTAGGGAAGTATAAATTAGATTATGTTAACATGGATAATTGGAGTATGAAAAGTGTTCAAAAGATTTTAAGTAGTGAGAATCCGGATATTATAGTTACGGGTCATGATCAAAGTCCGATGGATATATTATTTATTAAAACAGCTAATGAACAGGGTTTACCCTCGTTAACGGTTCAGGATGGTTTGTTGGCAGCGGTTCGATTTGTGAATGAAACCGTTAATAATAAAGTTGAATATTTTTATAAAATGACTTTACGATTATGTAAACTATTTTTTAACCCGTATCGTCCATTTAAATATAAAATCAGTCGTTTAAGATTTGAATTCAAGTATGGTCGAGATTATAGTTACACTTATGGACGGGGTGAATCAACTAAAATAGCATTGTTTGGGGATAATACACGGAACATGTTAATTAGTGAAGGTGTCCCAGCGGAGAAGTTAGTGGTTACGGGTAGTAGTAAATTTGATGATTTAATTGAATTTAAGGATCCCATCAAGAAGAGGATGTTAAAGGAGAAGTATGGGGTTCCAGTTGAGAAGAAGGTGGTTCTAGTTTTAACATCTTGGTTTGTTGAAGCTGGTATTTGGACTGCGGAGGATAGACGTTTTTTTGTCACGGAGATTGCTAAAGCGTGTAGTGATTTAATGGATGTTCAATTGGTATTTAAGCTTCACGCGCCGCATGAGAATGAGGAGAATTATCATGAAATATTAAAGGATTATCCAATTTCACCGTTAATATTTAATAGTGAATCTTTACATGAACTTATTTGCATCAGTGATGTAGTGGTTAGTGTTTCCAGTACAGCTGCTTTGGAGGCTATGGCCTTGAATAAACCCGTGTTGATTGTGAATATGGATAATGGTTCTAAAATTTTTAAGGATAGTGGAGCTTTATTTATTGAGAAAACTGATCCATTTGAATCAGCGTTAGAGAAATTATTATATCATACTAATGATATTGTTGATTTGGATAAGGCGCATGAGTTTGTGTTTGATCAGGCTTATAAGATTGATGGTAATGCTAGTGGGAGAATATCTGATTTAATTAGGAGTATGGTTTCGAAATAAATTTATTATATAGATAATTTCATTTTTCACTGAGTACATATAATATAAATAATTCAAGTGAGGATTTAGATATAATGTTAACTGATAAAACTATTTTAATTACGGGTGGAACTGGTTCTTTTGGTAATAAATTTACTAGAAGAGTTTTAAATGAATTTAATCCTAAGAAGATAATCATTTACAGTCGGGATGAGTATAAGCAGTATGTTATGCAGCAGAAGTTTAAAGATTATAGTAAGAAACTCCGTTTTTTCCTAGGTGATGTACGTGATGAGGGTAGATTATACCGGGCTTTTGATGGTGTGGATATTGTAATTCACGCAGCTGCGATTAAACAGGTTCCCGCGGCGGAGTATAATCCTATTGAAGCGGTTAAAACTAATATTAATGGTGCTGAGAATATTATTAACGCCGCGATTGATAAAGGTGTGGAGAAGATTATCGCACTTAGTACTGATAAGGCGGTTAATCCAGTTAATCTTTATGGAGCGACGAAACTGGTTAGTGATAAATTATTTGTCGCGGGTAACGCGTATGTGGGTGATAAGGATACATTGTTTAGTGTGGTTCGTTATGGTAATGTAGCGGGTAGTCGTGGATCGATTATACCGTTTTTTAAATCATTAATTAAGGATGGAGAAGTTAATGTTCCCATTACTGATTGTAGAATGACTCGTTTTTGGATTACACTTGATGATGCAGTTGACTTGGTTCTTAAAGCGATAGATGAGGCTAAAGGTGGAGAGTTATATGTTAAGAAGTGTCCTAGTTTTAAGATTACGGATTTAGCTAAGGCTTTGAAATCTGATTGTAATTTTGATAATATTGGCATTAGACCAGGGGAGAAGCTTCATGAAGTGATGATTACCGAGGAGGATTCACGAACTACAGTGGAGTATGATGATCATTACATTATTTACCCGGATTTGGATTGGTGGACTAAAATTGATAATAAACCGGGTGGATGTAATGTTGAGGATAGATTCCGTTATTCAAGTGATACAAATAATGAATGGCTTTCACAAGAGGATCTTAAAAATTTACTTGATGAGATTGATATCGTCTATTAAGGAGGATTTTTATTTATTAAGTTTTTACCTTATGGTCGGCAGTTTATTGATGAAATGGACATTAATAGTGTAGTTAATGTTTTAAAATCAGATTATATTACACAGGGACCTCGGATAAGTGAGTTTGAGGAGAGTTTAGCAGAGTATTGTGATAGTAAGTATGCTGTTTGTTTTAATTCAGGTACTTCAGCATTGCACGCCTCTTATTATGCACTGGGTATTAGAGGGGGTGATGAGGTAATTACTTCTCCTATTACTTTTGTAGCGACAAGTAATGCTGCGTTATATTTAGATGCACATCCGGTTTTCACGGATGTGGAGAAAAGTACGGGTAATATGGATGTATCTTTAGTGGAAGAGAAGATAACAAGTAAAACTAAACTGATTGTTCCCGTGCATTATAGTGGTAATCCCGTGGATCTTAAAAATTTATCAGAGATTGCAGTGGATCATAATTTATGTATGGTTGAGGATGCAGCGCATGCATTAGGTGCAAGTTATGATGGTAAATTTATTGGTAATTCTGGTTATAGTGAGATGAGTATATTCAGTTTTCATCCAGTGAAGCATATTACTACGGGTGAGGGTGGAATGGTTTTAACGGATAATAAGGATTATTATGATAAATTAGTTATGTTCCGGTCGCATGGTGTGACTAAAGATAATTTACAGGGTGAACCGGATGGTGATTGGTATTATGAAATGCAATTATTGGGTTTTAATTACCGGATTACTGATATTCAAGCGGCTTTAGGGTTAAGTCAATTATTGAAGCTTCCCAGTTTTGTGGAGCGCAGACGTAGTATTGCGGAAAGGTATGATACTGCTTTTAAGGGTAATGAATTCTTTAAAACCATACCTCGGAGTAGTTATGGATTATCATCTTATCATTTGTATCCTATTTTAATTAATAGTGAGTATCGGGATAGGAAACGGGAGATTTTCAGTAAGTTACGTTTGGAAGGGTTGGGTGTGCAGGTTCATTATATTCCAGTGTATTTGCAGCCTTATTATCAAAATTTAGGTTACCGGCGGGGTTCTTGTCCGGTAGCTGAGGATTTTTATCAATGTGAGATTAGTATTCCCATGTACCCGGCTTTGAGTGATAGTGATGTGGATTATGTGATTAGTAAAGTGTTTAAGGTATTCCATAATTTATAAAAAAAAAGTGAATTTATTATGATGAAGATTGGGGCGATTATTCAAGCTAGATCAACTTCAACCCGATTGCCGGGTAAGGTTTTAAAATATTTACCCTTTGATGGTGGGGTTACTGTTTTAGGGCAGGTTATTCGTAGATGTAAGCAATCTGAATTACTTAACACGGTTATTGTAGCTACTACGGTGGATAGTGTTGATGATAGTATAGTTGATATTGCAGTGGGGGAGAATGTTAATTGGTTTAGGGGTAGTAGGGATAATGTTTTAGAGCGTTATTATCAGGCGGCTGAAGAGTATGATTTAGATGTGATTGTACGGGTTACTAGTGATTGTCCTTGTATTGACCCGGGTATCCTAGATGAGGTTATTAGTAATCATTTAATGGTTGAGGCTGATTACACTAGTAATAGTTTGATTCGAAGTTTCCCACATGGATTGGATGTGGAAGTATTTAATTTTAATAGTTTAGAAAAAACTCATCATAATGCGTCACTTGATTTTGAAAAGGAGCATGTTACACCATTTATATATAAGAGTAAACCAGAATATTTTAAATTAAATATATTTCAAGCGATTGAGGAGTTTAAGGCACCGGATATACGAATTACTTTAGATACAGTGGAGGATTACGCGTTATTGTGTACGGTTTTTGATTACTTGTATCCAGTAAATAATTTTTTTAATGTATTGGATATTATAACTCTTTTTAAACAGAAACCATGGTTAAAATTGATTAATGGGAATATAATGCAGAAAAGGTTTGACATGACTGTTGAAGAGGAGATACAGTTGGCGATGGAATTTTGTGAGTTACAGGAGTTAAATCTGGTTAGTAAATATTTAGATTCATTATTAAAATAAAGGGATTATTGGTTATATTATGGTGGAGACTTTAATTATAAGGGTGGATGCGTGTTTTGATATTGGTATGGGTCATTTTATGCGTTGTCTAGCTTTAGCGCAGGCTTGGCTAAGGGATGGTGGTAAAGTTATTTATGCTATGAGTGATGCTGATCATTTAAGGCAACGCCTGGAAGAGTTGGATATAGGTTATTTAGACATCTCCTCTGCACCGGGCTGTTTGGATGATGCAGGTGAATTAATTAATTATAGTAAAAAATTTAATGCATCATGGATTATATTGGATGGTTATCATTTTAAAACTGATTATCAAATATTTATTAAGGATTATGATTTTAATTTATTAGTTATTGATGATGATGGTAAATTAGATTTTTACTGTGCTGATATTATTTTAAATCAGAATCTTCACGCTTCACCTAATCTTTATAGTAATAGAATGGATTACACAGAATTATTATTGGGTAATAAATATGTTTTACTTAGAGAGGAGTTCTTGGAGTGGAGGGATTGGAATCGAGAGGTTAAACCGGTTATTAATCATTTACTTGTTACATTGGGTGGTAGTGATAAAAATAATTACTCATTAAAGATTATCCGAGCATTGGAGAGATTATCTTCATTGGAATTAGAGATTAATGTTTTAGTTGGTGTTAGTAATCCGCATATTAATGTTTTAAAGGAATTTATAATGGGTAGTGATTTGGATATAACTATATTAGAGAATGTACGTGATATGCCGGGTATTATGGCTTGGGCTGATTTAGCATTTACAGGTGGAGGCACTACGGTTTGGGAGATGGCTTTTATGGGTCTTCCCACTATTGTAGGTGCAACTTCACCCGTGGAAGAATTATTAATTAAAGGTTTAAATAAATGTAATTTATTCTTGAATGTAGGTAGAATTAGTGAGGTTACTGTAAGTGAATTAACACTGGTTTTAAGTGATGTTATGGGTAACCGGGAATTACGCTGTTTTATGAGTAATCAGGGTAAAAATTTGGTTGATGGTTACGGTGTTGATCGAGTAATTAATTGTATGAAAAAAAAATAATTAAATTTTTTTAGATTAATAAAATTATAAGGGAGAAATTTTTTTATGATGAATTATGAGAGTGTGAAGGGTAAGAATGTGATGGTAACTGGTGCCGCTGGTGTTATTGGAAAGGAATTATTAAATATTTTAATTAGTAAGGATGCGAATGTGTTATCCGTGGATAGATTACCTTTACCAGAGGGGGATTATGGTAAGGTTAAGCATATTATGATGGATTTAGCGGTTGATAGTTATGATGAGTTAATTGAATTTAAACCGGAGGTTATTATTCATTTAGCTGCGGCTTTTGAAAGATCGGGTGAGTCACCAGATTTTTGGGGTACGAATTGGCATGATAATAACCTGGTTAGTCATAGATTAGTGGATTTTATTAAGCAGTTACCCAGTTTAGAGGTATTTGTTTTTGCATCTAGTTATTTACTTTATAATCCATCACTTTATTTATCGAATACTCAACGGGATGGTGTCACTTATCTCCGGGAGGATGATGTGATTATTCCCCGTAATTTATGTGGTGCTAGTAAGTTTTACACGGAACGGGAAATTGAATTTGTACGGAAGGTAGTTAAACCAGAGTTAAGACAGGTTAATGCGAGAATTTACCGGGTTTATGGTCGCGGCTCCAAGGATGTTATTTCCCGGTGGATTCGTAATGGATTAGCTAATGAAAATATTGAAACGTATAATAAGGATAATCAGTTTGATTATATATTTGCAGGGGATGTGGCGGAAGGTTTACTAGTACTAGCTGAAAATGGTAATGCGATGGGTAATGTTAATTTAGGTTCGGGCGTGGCGAGGAGTGTGAATGATGTCCTTAATATTTTATTGGATCTGAATATTTTAGATGAATCATTGATTATTGATAAAGGTGTTACTGAAGATTTTGAAGCTAGTTGCGCGGATTTAACACGTTTGAAGAGTTTAACAGGTTGGGTTCCACCTACGGATCTTAAAACTGGTATTAAAAAGATTATAGATTATGAACGAGGAATTTGATATTTATGAATATATTAGTTACTAGTGCTTCTCGTAAAGTAGGTTTAATTAAGGCTTTTCAAAAAGCGTTAAAACTCCATGATGGGGGTAGTGTGATGGCGGCGGATGTTAATCCGCTTTCACCAGCTTTTTATGTAGCGGATGATTACATTATTATTCCTCGTAGTGATAATCCAGTGTTTATAGATTCTTTACTGGATACTTGTAAGCGTTTACAGGTTAAACTTTTAATTCCTACTCGGGATGAGGAATTGATTTTATTTGCAGTTCATAAAGAAAAATTTACGGATAATGGTATTGTAGTGATGGTTTCAGATCATGATGCGATACGGATTTGTCAGGATAAAGAGTTATTCACCGAATTTTGCCAGAGTAATAATTTCAGGATACCTTGTACTTATCATAATTTGGATGATTTGGAGGAGAAGGATTTTCCTTTGTTTGTTAAACCTAAACATGGTAAGGGTGGTATGGGAACGTTTAAAGTTAATAATTTGAATGAATTTAAGTTGATTAACCATTTTGTGGTTGAGCCGATTATTCAGGAGTTTATTGATGCTCCGGAGTATACGGTTGATCTATTCGCTGATTTTAATGGTAAAGTTATAACCGCGGTGCCTCGTGAACGGATTAGCGTGTGGGGTGGTGAATCTTTTACTACTAAAACATTTAATAATCCTGTGATTATTAGGGAAGCGGTTAGGTTAGCGGAGAAGTTGAATTTAGTTGGTCATAATACTATTCAATGCTTCTTAGATGAGGGTATTGTTAAGTTTATTGAGGTTAATCCTCGTTTTGGTGGTGCTGCTAGTTTAAGTTTTGCAGCGGGTGCATCTTCACCAATTAATTTAATTAAAATTGTTAAGGGTGAAATTTTAACTCCACAGTTAGGTGATTTTAAGGATGGTTTTATTGCACTTAGATATGTGGAAGACTTGTTTATCAGTGAGGATAGTATTAAAAAATAAAAATTAGGATTTAAGGTTATTATTATGAAGAGTGTTATATTTGATTTAGATAATACCCTATACTGTGAACGGGATTACGTGATGAGTGGTTTTAAATATGTTGCTTCATATTTAAGCACTAAATATAATCTAGATGAAACATTAATTTTTAATCGGATGAATACTATTTTAGAGGAGCATGGTCGGGGTAGTGTTTTCGACTTGTTACTTAAGGAATTTGATTTATATTCACCAGTAAATTTACATTTATGTGTTTATCTTTACCGAAGTCATAAACCGGATATAAAGATTTATAATAGTGTATTACATGTTCTTCATTGTTTAAGAGAGTTGAATCTTCAATTAGGTATTATTACGGATGGTCGGGCTTCGGTTCAGAAGAATAAAGTAACTGCATTAAAGTTAGAGGATTATTTTGATATTATTATTTACACGGATAAGTTGGGTGAAGAGAATTGGAAACCATCCCTTATCCCGTATCAAGTAGCTTTAGAATTATTAAACACTAAACCTGGGGAAGCTGTTTATATTGGAGATGATCCTTATAAAGATTTTAGTGCACCTAAAGCATTGGGTATGATGACTATACAATATAAATGTGGTGTATTGGAGAGTTACTGGGCGGATAAAGGTTTTAAGAGTACAGATGCAGATTTTATTGTTGATGATTTGATGAGTATAATTGGTATTATTGAGGAGCGTTAATTAGTTATGAATTCGTTTATTGAGATAGGGGATCGGAGAATTGGGGATGGTTATCCAACTTTTATTATAGCGGAGCTTTCAGCTAATCATTTGAATAGTTTTGATATTGCAGTTGATACTATACATGCTATGAAGGAATGTGGCGCGGATGCTGTGAAGTTTCAAACGTATACACCGGATACTATTACGATTGATAGTAGTAATGATTATTTCCAGATTAAGCAGGGTACTATTTGGGATGGAACTAATCTTTATGAATTGTATAAGGATGCATTTATGCCTTGGGATTGGCAACCTAAACTTAAAACTATTGCAGAGGATTTGGGTCTTATAATGTTTAGTTCACCTTTCGATAAAACTAGTGTGGATTTCCTGGAGAGTATGGATGTACCCGCCTATAAAATAGCTTCTTTTGAAATAACTGATATACCGTTAATTGAATACGTGGCTAGTAAGGGTAAACCTGTAATTATATCTACGGGTATAGCTGAACTTTGTGATATTGAGCTTGCCGTTAAAACATGTAATAGGGTGGGTAATAATCAGATTGCATTTTTAAAGTGCACTTCCTCGTATCCTGCACCGTTTGAGGAGATTAATCTTAAAGTTATTCCTCATTTAAATGAAACTTTTAATCAGGTGGTGGGTTTGTCAGATCACACGTTGGGTAATAGTGTAGCGGTGGCTAGTATTGCATTGGGTGCGAATATTATAGAGAAGCATTTTATTTTGGATAGGAGTATGGGCGGGCCTGATAGTGAATTTTCAATGGAACCTGGTGAATTTAAAGTTATGGTGGATTCGGTGCGTGAAGTTGAGAAAGCATTGGGTAAGGTTACGTATGAATTAACTGAGAAGGCAGCTATTAGTAGGGATTTCAAGCGTTCATTATTTGTGGTGGAGGATGTTAAGCAGGGTGAATTATTTACCATGGATAATGTTAAATCTATTAGACCTGGTTTTGGCTTGCATCCTAAATATCTTAATTGTATTCTTGGTAGAACCGTTAAGCAGACTATTACTCGGGGAACTCCCTTATCGTGGGATTTAATTTAAAAAAAAACTGTAAGTATATAATAAATGATAATATAATCTTATATTTTTCTATTTTCTAACGATTAATACTCTCTTGGAATCTTCTTTTTTATTCAGAAATATATTCCTTAATAATACTAATTCTCTTCTCTCTACTCCACCTAGGATTAATAGGAGGATGAGGTAGATGATAGTGGCGAGTATTATAGTTACTAGAATATTTAGGATACCCGTGGGGTGGAGTGAAATAATTAGTAGGGACATTACTATTGACGCGATTATACTTTTAAATATGAAGATTAAGTTAAAGTCAATGGGGAATATTTTACTAGAGTAATTAACGGTTAGTATGAATGCTAATGCGTAAGCGGTTAAGGTGGTGGCTGCTGCTCCTAGGATTCCGAAATGGGGTACTATAATTATATTTAATCCTAAATTTATTAATGCTGCAATTATCCAAATGGAACCCATTATCTTAGTTTTCTTTTCTAAAATAATCACATTACTTATTATAGCGTAGAAACCAAATAATAATCCACTTACCGCTACAAATGGTGTAATTAAATATCCATGTAATGCTATTGCCTGGGTGGTTAGTATCATTAGGATTGGTTTACTGAGTATGGTTAAGGCGAATGCTGTGGGTATTGCTACAAGTAGGAAGTACTTCAAGGAATATTTTAAGTATAATAATACTTTTTCAATATCATTATCTTCATAGTATTTAGGTAGTAATGATGGTAGTAGTATACTGAAGGGAGTTAGGATTAGAATTATAATATAACCGAGCGTGTATCCTGGGTAATAGTATCCTACGAATGCTGTCCCTAGGTATATACCGATTACGAAACGGTCACTGGAGTCTACAATCCAGGAGGATAGGTTTCCGGGAATGGTGGGTAATCCGAATGATAAGTATTCACGTAAATTCTTGAATTCTGGTAATTTAAAGCCAATATCTAAGTATATGAAGGTAATCATTACTAGAAAAGCGATTAAATATGCTATTAGTAATCCTAAAGCGGTGATGTTTATTCCGTAACCTTTTATTGCGAAGTATGATGGAATTAGGACACCTAAGTAATTTAACATAATTAAAAATACTGAATAACGTTTCATTTGTTGAAATGTTCTAAAATAGTTTAGTAATAATGTATTCAAGCATGCTAAGAAAACTATTACGGATAATAAATGAACTATATTAATATTACCACTGAAGAGATAGAATGCTATGTTTTTACTGAATAGGAACATAACAGTGGATATGATTATGGTTGAAGCTAATATGAGAAGAGTTATAGAATAGAAACCTTCTCGTATTTTATTTTTACTTGTCTCTACGGATAAGAATCGAACCATAGTGTAAGGTAATCCTAATGTAGCGAAGCTGGGTATTAAATTTATGAAAGTGTTAATTTGCACCCAAATACCATAATTATCAATAGAAAAGCTTTTAGACATAATGGGTAGCAAAATCAGGGAGCTTAAAGCCACGAGAATATTAGCTATTCCCACCATGCCTATTCTCTGCACGAATAATTTATATTCCTTCAAAAGATATTCACCATAAAAATAATTTAATCTAATTATAATAAGAGTCTATTTATATCTCAAGTAATATATAAAGAAAAAAAAATTTTTTTTTATAAATTCAAAAAAAATTTTAATTTTTATTAGAAAAAAAAAGAATTAGAATTAAATCAATTTATTTCCAAAAAAAAAATTTTTAGAGTAAAAAAATTATTATTATTATTATTATTTTTTTTATACTCTAATATTTCCTTATTTTAGCAGCAACTACTCCACCCATCATCATTAATGTTGATAGTGCGAATGGTATTAATGGACCGCCTGTATTTTGCATGGGAACTGTATTATTAGTGTTATTTTGAGTACTGAAATTTGTTGTTACATTATCGCTTGCAGGGTCTGTATTATTGATTTGATCTGAAACTATTATAGGATCATTTTGATTATTAACACTGGAATTAGATGTATCAAGCAATGCTTCTGAATTATGAGTTATTACAGTTGAATTAGTATCCTGTTGTAAGTTGGATAAGCCGTTACCACCTTCTGCATTGGCAAGCATATAAACCGGTAAAATACCAGTACTACCATTGCCAAATATTGGATTACTTATAATTGGATCTGTAATTACTGGATCAGTTGAGTTACTATAAGTAGAATTAATTAGGTCTCCTGTGGTTGGGTCTATTAGGTCTCCAGTGGTTGGGTCTATTAAGTCACCAGTGGTTGGGTCTATTAAGTCACCTGTGGTAGGGTCAATTAGGTCTCCAGTTGTAGGATCTATTAAGTCACCAGTGGTTGGGTCTATTAAGTCACCTGTGGTAGGGTCAATTAGGTCTCCAGTTGTAGGATCTATTAAGTCACCAGTGGTTGGATCTATTAGGTCTCCAGTGGTTGGGTCGGTGGTGGTAGTAACTGTTCCTGTGCCTCCGTTTGTAGGATCAGTTGTTCCGTTACATGTTGATGAATCATTGGTTATGTTACCGGGTTCAGTATTAGTTGAATTATCAGTTATTATTGAACTACTGTTGTCGATGGTTCCGGGGTTGTCAGCTGCAGCTGAACCTACTATTGATAATGTGTAGGCTAGTATCGCAATTATTAAGATTACTTGTTTTCGCAATTTTTCCACCTCCGTATTAATTATTATATATTAAATTTGAAAGTTAGTATTATATATATTCTTATAATTATTTAATACTTTATTTACTTTTTGGTTAATTAGTAATATTTGCAATTATCCAGATGTATCCATTATTTTTAGTTTTCTTTTCTAAAATAATCACATTACTAAATAAAAAAATAATTTAGATTTTATTTTAATTATAATGAAATTCTGGTATAATTTGGGAGTAACTCTTTATAAAATTGAATAATATAAATTTATTTTAATAATGTTGATACCTACAAAAATTTGTGAGTGAACCTATCAGAAAGATATTTTTTAATGATTCGATCACATAATGATCCTAAAAAAAAACATTTAAATTTGAGGAAAATGTTCAAATAATTATATTTTTTTGGTAAGAGAAAATGGCCCGAAATTAATTATAAAAAAAAACTTTTTTTTTAATTTACAAACTATTTAGAACTGTGATAACTAATGCCTATTAATGATTTTAATGGTAAAGCACTGATTATTGTGAGTAGTACAGCTCAAATTGAAATGTTTAGGCTTATTGTAGATTATCTTGATGATTATAGTATTAAATTTGTTAATACTGAAATATTTTTCATGCTTCCGGAAATGGAATATTGTTTTAGGAGGTATGGATTGGATTTTATGAGTATTGATAATTGGAGTATGGAGATTGTCTATGAAATTTTAAGGAGTGAGAATCCGGATATTATAGTTACGGGTCATGATCAAAATCCTATGGATATATTATTTATTAAAGCTTGTAATGAATTAGGTTTACCTTCTTTGACGGTTCAGGATGGTTTGCTTGCGGCTTCTAGAACTATTAATGAATCTTTTTTTTATAAGTTAGAATATATATTTATTCCTTTTAGAGTATTGAAACTTATTTTTAATCCTAATCGTTCATTTAAATATAAAATTAATCGTTTATGGTTTGAATATAAATATGGGGGAGATTATTCTTTTGTTTATGGGCATGGTGATTCATCTAAAATAGCATTGTTTGGGGATACTGTTAAAAACATGTTAATTAGTGAAGGTGTTTCATCTGAAAGGTTGGAGGTTACTGGTAACTCTAAATTTGATAATTTAATTCAATTTAAGGATCCGTTAAAGAAGGATTTTTTAAAGGAAAAGTTTGAGATACCGTCAGATAAGAAGGTGATTCTAGTTTTAACGCAATGGTTTGTTGAGGCTGGGCTTTGGAGTAAGAAGGATAGGGAGTATTTTATTGTTGAGATTGCTAA
>Ga0187851_10001778_pt1 | contig 20205 bp, 9 predicted proteins | sample June2016WEW_6_10_FD_132997 | JGI IMG/M metagenome (GOLD analysis project Ga0187851, IMG submission 132997) | Peatland microbial communities from SPRUCE experiment site at the Marcell Experimental Forest, Minnesota, USA - June2016WEW_6_10 | ecosystem: Environmental > Terrestrial > Soil > Wetlands...
CGACAGCGTGACAGGCAGCGCCAGGCGAATGTCCTGACCGTCGCGATGAAAAAGGCGATGCTCGGCGACGTGAACCTCGATCAATGCGTCGCCCGCGGGCGCGCCGTTGCGGCCGGGTCCCCCGAGGCCGCGCAGGCGAAGCACTTGCCCTTCCAATGTCCCCGGCGGGATCTTGACCTCGAGCGCACGGCCATCCGGCAGCGTCAGTCGACGCGTTGCGCCGTTCACGGCGTCGAGAAAGGTTGTCGACAAGACGTAATGTTCATCCGGACCGTGACTTGGACGGTCATCGTCCGTTTGTCGCCTTCGCCGAACACCGAGTTGAAGATGTCGCCGAAGTCGGCGTCGCTCCATCCGCCCGACTGCGGACCGGCTCGGCTGTATCGGCGGCCAGGCCCGCCTTCTGCGTGTTCGCGATACGATTCCCGTGGAGCCTGCTCTTGTCCGGAGTCATCGATCTCGTCGCGATCGAACTTTCCCCGCTTTTCGGGATCCGAAAGAATCGAATTGGCGGTGGATACAGCCTTAAATGTTTCTTCGGCCTTCGCGTTCCCGGGGTTGAGGTCGGGATGGTGCTGCTTGGCTAATTTTCGATACGCGTCCCGGATGGCGTCCTGGCTCGCGTCACGCGGCACGCCAAGCGTCGTGTATGGGTCCGCCAATTCGTGCTCCGTTCATCCACGTGCCTGGCGACATGTTCTAGACGAACACATGTGGCGTTCAATCATGGCGGCAAGGCTGGTTTGAGACGTCGCTGCGCTGCGGCTCACGGCTGCCCGACATAGAGCACGATCTTGCCAACGGTTCGACCGGACTCGCTCAGCGCATGCGCGTCGGCGACATTCCGCAACGCGAATTCGCCGCCAATCAGGGGGCGCAACTTACCCGCGTCAACCAGGCCCGCCAACTGATCGAGAACCGCGGCGTTGGGGCTGATGAGCACGAAGGCGCTTCGGACGCCCAAGGCCGCTGCGCGTTCGATCGAGGGAACGCTCACCGTCGAAACAAGAATGCCGCCTCGGCGCAAGACCGACCATGACGACGCCTGCACATCGCCGCCGACCGTATCGACAACAACGTCGACGTCTTTCACTTTGTCGGTGAAACGCTGGTTGCGATAGTCGATCACTTGATCGGCGCCCAGCGAGCGAACCAGTTCGATGTTGGCGCTCGAAGTGGTCGCCACAACATGCGCGCCACGCGATTTCGCGATCTGGACCGCCAGAGAACCGACGCCGCCAGAGGCCGCATGAATCAGCGCCTTCTGACCGGCCACGAGATTTCCAACCGAAACGATCGTTTCCCAAGCGGTGATTCCCACCAGAGGAATTGACGCCGCCTCGATATGCGAAATCGTCTTCGGCTTTCTCGCAATTTCGACAGCGCGGACCGCGACGTATTCGGCATAGCTCCCATCCCGTCGAATGTCGGGACGCGAAAACACGGCGTCGCCGACGGCCAAGCCGGAAACCTCGGAACCCAACGCCTCGATAACTCCGGAGAAATCCCAGCCGAGCGTCAAGGGAAAGACGTAGGGAACCATGGTCTTCAAGTGCCCCTGCCGGATCTTCCAATCGATCGGGTTGACCGCCGCGGCGACAACGCGCACGAGCGCCTCGTCGCGTGCGATCGCCGGCTTGGGCGCGTCTTCGAATTGGAGGACCGAGCGGTCTCCGTAGGCATGGATCCTGACGGCTTTCATGAAATCTCCTTGGACTTGGCGGCCTTTGTTTTCGGCGGCAATCCGCTGCTCTGGGAACGGTCCCTCGCGTCTGTCGCCCTATTGCCCGCGAGGATGAGGGTTGCGCGCTAAGGCCGGTCTTGCGGGAAGCCGAATTGCAAGGCGGGGGGAGCGGCGTCAGCGGCGAAACAGCGGCGGGCGGCAGGCCGACGGCGTCGGTCTGCTGGGGAAAGTCGTCGCCGTCGCGCGCAGCTTCTCTGATTGGCCGTCCGCCAGATCGTTCTTCGAAGTGGGAGGCGCCGCGTTGAAGCCGCCGCCGGGCTTTTCGATCGGCTTGGCTTCGGGGGCGGATTGCGTGGATGACTTCATCATGTGACCGATTTCTGACATCGCGTTTCCATCCGTTGCGCGGTGGCCACGTGAGAGCGAGCGTCCAACACCCGGCTCCGCTATGCCGTGTGATAGGGGCAAGAGCCGCCGTGGGTCAGACTCGGAAACTACTCAGCGGGCGCCGCATCTCAAATCAACGCGTTCGTATTGTCCATGACGCCTCGATCCGGCTCAGGCGGCTCAGCAGGCGTTGGCGCAAGCGGCGAAACGCCTCTCGCGGAAACATCCCGCTGCAGTCGCTCGAGCGGACTGGAATGCCTGGCCTCTGCGCCGAGGCCGCGTCAGACCCATCGTTGGAAGCGGAAAAGGGTCAATACGCCAATTACTCGACTTCGTTCGTCAGAAGCGAGCGACAGCAACGGCAAGGACTCGCGGAACGCCTCGACGCGCACGGCCGACATCGCGTGAACCAAACTCTCTCTTTCCCGAGTCGGGCTATGCGAAGAGAGTTTCCTGGCGATTTCGGCGATCCTCTTTCCTTGGTATCGCGCCCCGGCCAGTTCATTGCGGGCGCCTTCGGCGATTGCGGCCGCGAGCGTTTCGATGTGGCCATAGGACGAATAATAGAGAACGAGAACTTTGGTCATGAAATGTCGCCTCGTGTCGGCAGAGCTCGCAAGGGCGGGAAGTCCGCGCGATCGCAAGCAAATCGAGATCGCCTGCAGTAGGGCGCTACACGTCGACTTCCCCCGAGGCACAGCTTCGGAGAACACGTAGAGGCGGCGCGGCGGAGACTCTGCCGCATTTGGCGCAATCGAGCTCTCCTCACTGTTTTCGCTGACGCGGCGGTTGCGACGCGCTTGCCGAGCGGTCGCGAACTCGGTCTGCGCCTCTGAGACATCCGCCGCACAACCGATCCTCGGACGTGAGTAGTTTCCGAGTCTGGCGCTGCCGACTAGCGGATCCCTATCGTATTTTCGCCAAGGGTCCTGCTCCGCGCTTGACGTCGACCGGGCGTCCCGCGCTCGGCATGTCTTCTTGACGGCGACGCGCCAAGCGCTTTCGCGACCGCTCGGAGCCCATGCGCAACGCAGCGCGGTTTCGAGCGCCGCACTTTTGACGCGCGTAACAGCGTTTGTTCACCGCGGCTCGCTTGGCGGCGTCGCCGCGCCGAAACATCGGCGGAGGATGAGGATCAAGAGCGCCGGCGCGCTCAACCAGCATGTATGGCGTCTCGGTCCCTCACAGTTCGCCACGTGTTCGACGGCGCAAGGAAGTCGCGCAGGAGGCCCAGATTGTCGAGCATGGATTTGAACGCCAGATCCGCAATTTCGTCGCGTCGCTTCCCCGGGTTTTCAAGGAGAACGTCACCCTGGGACAGCGAAGCGCCAATCCGCGAGGAATTGTTCAGCGTCGAACGCCTGGAGGCGCATGCACGCAGTCTCGCGGTCGCGCAATCCATCGCTTTGCGACCGACCCGAGGCCTGCCGCTGGCCGCCCGATTGGCCGATAACGGCGCGGTCCTGTTGTCGGCCTATCGAGAGATCGTGGAGGCGACCGACGAGGGGCGCGCGACAACGCCGGCGGCGGAGTGGCTTATCGACAACTACCATTTGGTCGAAAGGCAGATCCGTCAGATCACAATGGACCTGCCGCCCAGCTACTATCGCCAGCTGCCGAAACTCGTCTCGGGCCCTTTCGCCGGATATCCGCGCGTATTCGGCATGGCTTGGGCGTTTGTCGCCCACACCGACAGTAGTTTCGACGCCAACATCCTCGTCAGCTTCATCAACGCCTATCAGACGATCCAGCCGTTGATGATCGGCGAGCTTTGGGCGGCTTCGATCACCCTGCAGGTCGTGCTGATCGAAAATTTGCGACGACTCGCGCAGCAAATCACGCAAAGTCGGGTCGCGCGGCACGAGGCCGATGGGGTCGCGGATCGATTGCTGGGCGTCAGCGGGCGCGCTGCGGAGCCAGCCTCGATCGTTTTCGCCGATCAAGATGCGGGGTCGCTTTCGGAGGCGTTCGCGGTTCAACTCGTGCATCGGCTTCGCGATCAGGATCCCAAGGTCACGCCCGCGCTGGCGTGGTTGGACGAGCGCCTGTCGAAGCAAGACGTGACGGCGGATGTGGCGGTGCGCGAGGTCCAGCGTAGTCACGGGGCCGCGAACGTCACCATGCGCAACATCGTGACGAGCTTGAGAGTGATCGCCGAAGTCGATTGGACGGAACTGTTTAAGCGAATTTGTCTCGTCGATGACGCATTGACCTTAGGCGGCGCATTTCTGGAAATGGACTTCGCCACCCGCACACTCTATCGCACCGCGGTCGAGCAACTGGCGCGGGGATCTCGCCAAGGCGAGCTCGATATCGCGCGCCTTGCCGTTACCGAAGCGCACAAGCCTCATCCATCCCTTGCTCCCATGGAGCAATTGCGGCGCGCCGACCCCGGTTACTATTTGCTCGCGGGCGGACGCCGCGAATTTGAGAAGTTGATCGGCTTCCGCAGGCGCCTTTGGCGGCCCGCGCGCGCAACAACCAGGTTGAGTTTCGACGCCTACAGCGCAGCAATCGTCCTCACGTCGGCGTGCCTGCTTGCTGCGCCATTGATGGTTATGGCCGGCATGGGTCTCGGCGTTGGCCTACTCGGACTGCTGGCTTGTCTCGGAGTGGTTTCGGCGATTGACGTTGGCGTGGCGCTGGTCAACAGAGGCACCGCGTTTTTTGTCCACGCGGTCCCGTTGCCCGGGCTGGAGCTACGCCACGGGGTTCCCGAGTCGCTGCGCACCCTGGTCGCGGTGCCGACGCTCTTGACCTCTCAGGAAGATATCGCGGCGCAAGTGGAGCGGCTCGAGATCCATCATCTGGCGAGTCCAGAGGGCGATTTACACTTTGCCCTGCTTTCGGATTGGGTCGACGCCGACGCCGAGCATGTGGACGGCGACGCTGAGCTGCTCGCTTATGCCCGCGAAGGCATAGAAAGTCTCAACCGACGTTACGGCCCAGCCCCGGCGGGCCCTCGTTTTCTCTTGCTGCACCGCAAGCGCATCTGGAACGACAGCGAAAGGCGATGGATCGGTTGGGAACGCAAGCGCGGCAAGCTTCACGAGTTGAATCGACTGCTGCGCGGCGCGACGGACACCACCTTCATCGATTCCAGCGCCGCCGCAGCGCCTCCCCCTCAGAACGTCCGATACGTCCTCACGCTGGATTCGGACACGCGCTTGCCGCGTGACACGGTCAGGCGACTGATCGGCAAGATGGCGCATCCGCTCAATCGGCCGCGCATCGACGCCGAGCGCGGCAGGGTCGTAGAAGGCTACGCCGTGCTTCAGCCGCGGGTGACGCCGTCGCTGCCCGAGGGCGGCGAGGGATCGCTGTTTCAACGCATATTCTCGAGCGCCAGCGGGATCGATCCTTATTCCTCGGCGGTCTCGGACGTCTACCAGGACATGTTCGGCGAGGGGTCGTACGCCGGGAAGGGCATCTACGACCTCGACGCGTTCGAGAGCGCCCTCTCCGGCCGCGCCCCGGACTCGACGCTGCTGAGTCATGATCTGTTCGAGGGGACTTTCGCCCGCGCCGGCTTCGCCTCGGACGTCGAAGTCGTCGAGGAATTCCCTTCCCGATACGACGTCAGCGCTCAGCGTCATCACCGCTGGGCGCGAGGGGACTGGCAGCTCCTGCCTTGGATTTTCGGCTTCGCCGACAGAGGCGATGGCGCGCCGAGCGTCAAGGGCGAACTCCCACGGATCGGTCGCTGGAAGATGATCGACAATCTGCGTCGAACCCTTTCGGCGCCGACCGCCGTCGTGGCCTTGGCCGTGGGCTGGACCCTGCCGATCTATCCGGCGCTGGTCTGGACCTCGTTCGTGCTCGCCACGATTGTCGTCCCTAGTCTCATTCCGGTCATTTCGGCGATCCCCTCGCGACGCCCCGGGGCGCAGATTTCAACGCATGTTCGCGCGCTCGTTGGGGACCTTGGCCTAGCGGTGGTATTGACCGCGTTGAACGTGACGTTTCTCGCCGACCAGGCGCGACTGATGAGCGACGCAATCTTGCGCACGCTATGGCGTATTTTCGTCAGTCGGCGGCACTTGCTGCAATGGGTGCCTGCCGCGCAGACGTTGATGGGACCGCGTCTGGACCTGGCCGGCTTTATCGTGCGCATGTCGGGAGCGATCTGTATCGCAGTCGCGGCTTTGTTGGTTGCACTCCTTTTCGGGCATGGGGCTTGGCCGGTTGCGGCGCCCCTCGTTGCGCTTTGGCTGGTCTCGCCTGCGATCGCGCGCACCGTCAGCGTCCCTCGAGGCCTCGAGCGCCGGGCGAACGCCTCCGCGGCCGACGTGCAAGCGCTGCGGCGAACGGCCCGCCGCACCTGGCGGTTCTTCGAAGTCCTCGTCAGCGCGGCGGATAATTGGCTGCCTCCCGACAATTTTCAGGAAGACCCGGCGCCCGAGGTCGCGCACCGCACTTCGCCGACCAACCTCGGGCTGTATCTGCTGTCCGTCGTCAGCGCCCGCGACTTCGGTTGGATCGGCGCGGCCCAAGCCATCGAGCGCCTAGAGGCGACGTTGGCGACAATGATCCGAATGGCGCGTTTCCGCGGTCACTTCTTCAATTGGTACGACACCCGCGATCTCCGAGTCCTCGAGCCCAAGTACATCTCCTCCGTCGACAGCGGCAATCTGGGCGGCCACTTGATCGCGGTCGCCAACGCGTGCAGAGAATGGCGGCAATCGTCGATGGCTGCGGCATCGCGCCGGGCAGGAATTGCCGATGCGCTCGCGTTGACTGCAGAGCAGGCCGTTGACCTCCGTCACGGGCGCAGAACTCAGACCGTCACGCCGCGCCAACTCGAAGACTCGCTCGCGTCGATAGCCAAGACGCTGGAAGGCGCGTCCCTTGCCGACGACGAAGCGTTCACAACGCAACTGGCGGGCCTCTCGGGCGAGGCGACGGTCCTGCTCGATATCGCCCGCGCGATCGCGCTAGAGCGCAGCGACGGCAGCGGATCGGATCTCCTATATTGGTCGCAAGCGAGCCTCTCCGCGATTGACGCGCATCGAGCTGACTTGGCGTCGTCGGCAGAGACCGTCGCTTCGCGCCAGGCTCGGCTGATCGTGCTGGAGGACGCGTTCCGCGTCATGGCGATGGCGATGGATTTTGGCTTTCTCTTCGACAAGCAGCGACAGCTGCTGTCGATCGGATACGTCGTTTCCGAGTCGGCGCTGGATCCCAATTGCTACGACCTCCTGGCCTCCGAGGCGCGGCTGGCTAGCTTCTTCGCGATCGCCAAGGGCGACGTGCCAGCCCGGCATTGGTTCCGACTCGGCCGGGCGATGACTCCGGTCGTACACGGTGGGGCTCTCATCTCCTGGTCAGGCTCGATGTTCGAATATCTGATGCCGCCGCTCGTCATGCGTGCGCCTGCCGGAAGTTTGCTCGATCAGACCGATCGGCTCGTTGTGCGTCGTCAAATCGACTACGGCGCGAAGCTTGGGTTGCCGTGGGGCGTTTCCGAATCTGCGTACAACGCGCGCGATCTCGAATTGACCTATCAATATTCCAACTTTGGCGTGCCTGGCCTCGGGCTGAAGCGGGGGTTGGAAGCCAATCGCGTCATCGCGCCCTATGCGACCGCACTGGCCACGATGGTCGATCCCGTCGCCGCAGCTGCGAATCTGAAACGGCTGACGGCGATGGGGGCGAGGGGGGCTTACGGCTTCTACGAAGCGGTGGACTTCACCCCTGCGCGCATTCAAGACGGCGAGGACTTCGCGTTGGTGCGCGCCTATATGGCGCATCACCAAGGCATGACGATCGTCGCCGTCGCCAACGCGGTGTTCGACGGCGCGATGCGCGCCCGTTTTCACGCCGAGCCGATCATTCAGGCGACGGAATTGTTGCTGCAGGAGAGGGTTCCGCGCGAGGTCCCGGTAGCGCGGCCTTGGGTGGCTGAAGTCCATTCCGCCACGCTTCCCAACGAAGAAGACGCCACGGGCAGTCGCAAAATCATGTCCGTCCATCTTTCCCCGCCCGCAACTCTGCTGCTCTCCAATAGTCGCTACGCCGTGGTGCTGACGGCGGCAGGCTCCGGTTACAGCCGTTGGGGCGACGCGGCGATCACCCGTTGGCGGGAGGACGCCACCTGCGACGATTCTGGCGCCTATATCTTTCTCCGTGACATGCGCAGTGGGGCCGTCTGGTCTGCAGGCTATCAACCAACGGGCGCCGAACCCGACGAATATTCCATCCATTTCAGCGAGGAGCGCGGGGAGATCACGCGGCGCGACGGAACCCTGACGACGGTCCTCGAAGTGCTCGTGTCCGAGGAGGACGACGCCGAGGTGCGGCGGGTCTCGATCACCAACGCGGGCGGCCGCTCGCGCGAAATCGAGATCACCTCCTATGCCGAACTCACTCTCGGTCCTCAGAGCGCCGATGTCGCTCATCCCGCCTTCGCGAAGCTGTTCGTCGAAACTGAATACCTCGTCGACCCGGGCGCGATTCTCGCCACGCGACGAAAGCGAACGCCGTCGGAGCCCGAAATATGGGCCGCGCATCTGAGCGTCGCCAACGGCGAGGCCGTCGGCAGACCCGAGTTTGAAACCGACAGGGCGCGCTTCCTCGGCCGGGGACACAGCATCAGCGCGCCGCTTGCGATTGGGGACGCGCGGCCTCTGACCAATTCCGTTGGCGCCGTGCTCGATCCGATCTTCGCCTTGCGCCGCCGCGTCGTTGTGGCGCCGGGCGCCACCGTTCGCGTCGCGTTCTGGACTATGGCGGCCAATTCGCGCGCCACCCTGTTGGATTGCATCGACAAGCATCGTGACGCCGCCGCCTATGAGCGCGCCACGACGCTCGCCTGGACCCAGGGGCAAGTCCAGCTTCATCATTTGGGCGTCAGGCCGGGAGAGGCGGGTCTGTTTCAACGTCTGGCCGGTCACGTCGTTTTCTCAGGGCGGGCGCTGCGACCCGCCTCGGACGCGATTCGTCAGGGCTCCGGCCCGCAATCCGGACTGTGGTCTCACGGGATTTCGGGCGATCTGCCAATCGTCCTCGTGCGAATCGCCGATATCGAAAATCTCAGTTTCGTTCATCAGATTCTGCAAGCTCACAAGTACTGGCGAATGAAACAGCTCGCTGTCGATCTCGTGATCCTGAACGAGCGCCGGTCGTCGTATGTGCAAGACCTCCAGGTGGCTATTGAAACCCTTGTTCGCGCCAGCCAATCGAGGCCCGCCCCAGGCGTCGAGCGAGAGCCGGGCCATGTGGCCATTCTCAGGTCCGACCTCATCCCCGCGCCAACGCGTTCGCTGCTGATCTCGGCGGCGCGCGTCGTGCTCGCCGCCCAGCACGGCAGCCTTTCCGATCAGCTCGACCGCGCCGCCGACCCCAACGCGCCCATTCGACCGCTCGTCGAGCCTCCGGCGCATCGTCCGCGGCTCCTCGCCACGCTCCGCCCGCCCGATCTAGAGTTCTTCAACGGCTTGGGCGGATTTGCGGTGGGCGGCAAGGAATATGTGACGGTGCTCGGCCCCGGCCAATCGACTCCTGCGCCATGGATCAACGTGATCGCCAATGCGACGTTCGGCTTCCAAACGGCGACCGAAGGCGGCGGCTACACCTGGTCCGCCAATAGCCACGAGAACCAGCTTACCCCGTGGTCCAACGATCCGGTCAGCGACCCTCCGGGCGAAGCCTTCTACATCAGAGACGACGAAACTGGCGATCTCTGGAGTCCGACCGCGCTTCCCATTCGCGACCCGCAGGCGACCTACGTTGCGCGGCATGGGCGAGGCTACAGCCGCTTCGAACATACAGCGTGCGGCATCGCTGCGAGTCTTCTGCAGTACGTGCCAGTCGAGGGATCTGTGAAGATATCACGCCTTCGCCTGACCAACGAAACCAATCGCACGCGCGTACTCAGCGTGACCGCTTACGTCGAATGGGTCCTGGCCGCATCGCGATCCGCTTCCCTCGGCTTCATCGAAACCGAGATGGATGGCCTCACCGGCGCTATGTTCGCGCGCAATCCTTGGAACACGGACTTCGGTTCGCGCTTCGCGTTCGCCGATATGCGCGGCGCACAAACAGATTCGACCGGCGACCGGCGCGACTTCATCGGCCGCAATGGCGCGCTGGCCAATCCGGCGGGGCTCGCGAGCTCGGCGCCATTGTCCAACAGGGTCGGCGCCGGCTTGGACGCTTGCGCCGCGATGCGCACGACGCTCGAGCTGCCGGCGCGCGGTGTCGCCGAAGTGGTCTTCTTCCTGGGACAGGCCGCGACACGGAAGGCCGCCCGCGCGGCGGTCCAGACCTATCGCGCAGCCGATCTCGACGCCCTCGAGGCCGACGTCGCGGCGCTTTGGGACGACACGTTGGGCGCGATTCAGGTCAAGACGCCCGACCGGACGATGGACCTCATGCTCAACGGCTGGCTCCTCTACCAGACGCTCGCCTGCCGCATCTGGGCGCGCTCGGCCTTCTATCAGGCCAGCGGCGCCTATGGGTTCCGCGATCAATTGCAGGACGGCATGGCGCTGGTTGCGGCTCGCCCCGATCTGACGCGCGAACATCTGTTGCGCGCGGCGGCCCGTCAGTTCACCGAGGGCGACGTGCAACATTGGTGGCTGCCAAATTCCGGCAAGGGCGTGCGCACCGGGATCTCCGACGACCGCGCTTGGCTCGCCTACGCCGTCGCGCAGTACGTCGAGGCCACGCAAGACAAGCTCGTGCTCGACGAATCCCTTCCGTTCCTCGAAGGACCAGGATTGGAAGCGAATGAGACGGACAATTTCTTTCAGCCGACAGTCTCTCAAAAACAAGCTACGCTGTTTGAGCATTGCGCGCTCGCACTCGATCAGAGCCTAGCCGATGGCCGCCACCGACTTCCGCTCATCGGCACAGGCGATTGGAACGACGGCATGAACCGCGTCGGCGAAAAGGGCGAAGGCGAAAGCATTTGGCTCGGCTGGTTCCTCTACGCGACGCTGACGGCGTTTGCGCCGCTCGCAGCCGCGCGCGGCGAGACCGCCCGCGCGGAACATTGGACCATGCACGCCGACGCGCTCAAGGTCGCGCTCGAGCGCGAAGCTTGGGACGGCGATTGGTATGTGAGAGGCTTTTTCGACGACGGAACGCCGCTTGGCTCGTCGCGCAGCGACGAATGTCGCATCGATTCCATCGCGCAATCCTGGGCGGTCTTGTCGGGAGCGGCGACGCAAGGCCGCGCCCTGCGCGCGATGGCCTCGCTGGATCGCGAGTTGATCCACCGCGACGACGGCTTGGCGCTCTTGTTCGCCCCGCCCTTCGATAAAACGGCGACCGATCCCGGTTACATCAAAGGATACCCCCCTGGCGTTCGCGAAAACGGCGGCCAATACACGCATGCCGCGACGTGGTCGGTGATGGCGTTCGCCGCGCTGGGCGATGGGGACAAGGCGGCGGAACTCTTCGCCATGCTCAATCCGATCAACCATTCGCGAACCCGCGCCGACGCCTATCGCTACAAGGTCGAGCCCTACGTCGTCTGCGCCGACATCTATTCGACCAAGCCACATGTCGGACGCGGGGGGTGGACCTGGTACACCGGCTCGGCCGGATGGCTGCAACGCGCCGGCGTGGAGGGTCTGCTCGGCCTGAGGCTGCACGGCGCTTCTCTTCGCATCGATCCCTGTGTTCCCAAGGCCTGGGGGCAATTCGAGGCGGATGTGAAATACCGCTCGGCGCGATACAAGGTGCTGGTGGAAAATCCCGGCGGGGTAAACCGGGGCGTCGTTTCCGCTAACGTCGACGGCGCTGAACTGACGGAGCGCCCGCTGCGCGTGCCGCTTGTTGACGATGGATCGATTCACCGCGTCAAAGTGCGCTTGGGATGAGTTCCCTCCAAGCTGCCCGCTATGTTAGATTGGGCGACGGTCGACGGCGCGGCGACATTCGGCGGACAGCGGAGCTTTGCGGAGCGTTTCCCGATCGCCCCTGAGTAGTTTCCGAGGCTCCCCACGGCGATCGTCCGCCCGCTATCGTCGATGCCGTCACCCACGCATCAGCGACAGTACGGGGAGCCAGCTCATGCCGACAATCGCCGCGCTGGCGTCGTCGAGGCGAACGGGGCAAATCGGATTCGTCGCCGCCTGGGGTTTCTGCCTGCTGTTTTATTTCGGTCAGTACGCGATTCGCTCCGCTCCCGGCGTGATGGTTCCGGAGTTGAGCACTGCGTTCGGACTGACGACCCTCGGCGTGAGTTTGCTGCTCGGGTTGTACTATTACACTTACTCCGGCTCCGCGATCGTCGCGGGCGCGGCGCTCGACCGTTTCGGACCCAAGTACGTCATTCCCATTGGGATCGTCGTCACCGTCGTCGGCGCTGTCATGTTCGGCCTCGGCTCGGCCGGCCGCTTGCTGCAGGGCGGCGGGGCGGCGTTTGCCTTCACCGGGACGGTCTACCTCGCCAGCCACGGGTTCCCCGCGGCCCGGCTCGCGACCGCGGTGGGGTTCACGCAATGCTTCGGCATGCTCGGCGGCTCGGCGGGACAATTCGCCGTCGGTCCGATGATCCATGGCCTGATCACGTGGGAGCAGTTCTGGATTTTTGCCGGTTTTGCGCTCTTGGCCATCGCGGCCGTCGTGTTGATCGCGACTCCGTCAGGACATGACGCGCAGCCAATCGGCGGCGGATCGTGGCTATCGATGTTCAAACCCTACAAGGTCGTGCTTGCGAACCCGCAATCTTATCTGTGCGGCTTTTGCGCCGGCCTCCTTTTCCTGCCGACGACGATCGGCGACATGATCTGGGGCGTTCCGTTCCCGCGCGACACGCTCGGCGTCAGCTATTCGCAAGCCGTGGACCGCGCGACGATCGTCCCGCTCGGCTGGGTCATCGGATGCCCGCTTCTGGGCTACCTCGCCGATCGGATCGGACGGCGCAAGCCGGTGCTGATCGGCGGCGCCCTGCTCATGCTCGCAGCGTCTGCCGCGGTCATCTACCTGTCCGGCGCCGTGCCGCCCTACGTGCTTGGCCTGTTGCTGGGAATTGGCTCCGGCGCCGCGATGATCCCTTACGCGATCATCAAGGAGGTCAATCCCGATAAGGTGAAAGGCAGCGCCACCGGGGCGATCAACTCCCTGGTCTTCACCCTCAGCGTGCTCCTCGCGCCGGCTTACGGCTGGCTGCTGAATGATCTCGCCGGCGGCGGCAAGCTCACCGAAACCGTGTTCCGGAACGCCGATTCTTTTGGCGTCGCGGGGATCATGTTGGCGATCGTGCTGGCTTGCTTCCTGCGAGAGACCGGCAGCGCCAGCCACGCGGCGGCGGCGATGATCCAAACCGCAAAGGCGCCGGCATGAACGACCGCATCCGCGACATGAGCCCGCCGGTCGACATGACCGACCGGCGCGAAACCGGACCGGCGCGCACCGCCCATCCGGTCTATGTCGATCTGTTGCCACCCTGCAACAACGCCTGCCCCGCAGGCGAGGACATCCAGGCGTGGTTGGGGCTTGCCCAAGCGGGGAAGTATCGCGAGGCGTGGGAGACGCTGGTGCGGGACAACCCGATGCCGGCGGTGCACGGTCGGGTCTGCTACCATCCGTGCGAAAGCGCCTGCAATCGCGGCGCGCTCGACTCGCCCGTCGGCGTCCATGCGGTCGAGCGCTTTCTCGGCGATCTCGCTACGCAGGAACGGTGGACGTTCAAGGCAGGGGTCGCAACCACCGGCCGGCGAGTGCTGGTGATCGGCGCCGGGCCGAGCGGGCTGTCGGCCGCCTATCATCTCGCCCGCCTGGGCCACGCCGTCGAAATCCACGAAGCTGCGTCCATAGCCGGCGGCATGATGCAGTTCGGCATTCCGGCCTACCGCCTGCCCAGAGAAGATCTCAAGCGCGAAATTCGGCGGATCGAGGCCGCCGGAGTGAAGATCGTCCTCAATCACAAAGTTGACGACGTCCTGCCCGAAATCGCGGCGGGGCGGTTCGACGCCGCCTTCCTCGCGATCGGTGCGGAAGTGGGCAAGCATGTCGAGATTCCGGCGCGCGACGCCGTGCGGGTGCTCGACGCGGTTTCGTTACTGCATGACGTCGGCGCCAGCGAGCCCCCGCTTCTGGGCCGCCGAGTGGTCGTCTACGGCGGCGGCAATACCGCGATGGACGCGGCCCGGACGGCGCGGCGTCTGGGGGCCGACGAGGCTCTGATCGTTTATCGGCGCGACCGATCCCACATGCCGGCGCACGCCTTCGAGGCCGATGAAGCGGTCGAGGAGGGCATCAAAATCAAGTGGCTCACGACCATCAAGGAGATTGTCGGACCCGAACTCACCATCGAGACGACGACGCTCGACGCCGACGGTCATCCGCGGCCGACGGGACAGTTCGAGACGCTGTCGGCTGACGCCGTGGTGTTGGCGCTCGGCCAGACGACGGAGAGCAGCTTCCTGCGCAATGTGCCTGGACTCACGTTCGGCGCCGACGGCACAATTGCCGTCGGCCTCGACATGATGACCGGCCATGCCGGGTTGTTTGCCGGCGGCGACGCGATCGCCGGCGAGCGGTCGGTGACGATCGCCGTCGGCCACGGCAAGCGCGCGGCGCGGAATATCGACGCCTGGTTGCGCGGCGCGCGCTACCAATCGTCGCCGAAGGCGCCGATCGCATCCTTCGAAATGTTGCGTCCGCCGGTCTACAGCGACGCCGATCCGAGTCCGCAACGGACCAACGAAGCCGCGAAACGGATCGACGGATTTGACGAGGTCGTGAGCGGACTCGACGCGACGGCGGCGCGCCACGAAGCGCAACGATGCCTGTCCTGCGGCAATTGCTTCGAATGCGACAATTGTTTCGCCGCGTGCCCGGAGACGGCGATCGTCAGGCTCGGTCCGACTCATGGATACCGCGTCGACATGGATCTGTGCACCGGATGCGCCGTGTGCGTCGAACAGTGCCCGTGCCATGCGATGGAGATGGTCGCTGATGTCGCGCGCCCCATTTCGTTCGTATCGACGCCGCGCGCCGAGGGAGCCCTCCGATGAGCACGCGCACCACAATGGACGGAAACACCGCCGTCGCGCATGTCGCCTATCGGGTCAACGAGGTCTGCGCGATCTTCCCGATCACTCCGTCTTCGCCGATGGCCGACATCGCCGACGAATGGGCGTCCGCCGGCGTTCAAAACATCTGGGGCAATGTGCCGGTCGTGCAGGAAATGCAAGCCGAAGGCGGCGCTGCGGGCGCGCTCCACGGCGCTTTGCAGTCTGGTGCGTTGACCACGACGTTCACCGCGTCGCAAGGCCTGATGCTGATGCTGCCAAACATGTTCAAGATCGCAGGGGAGTTGAACGCGACCGTCTTTCATGTCGCCTCTCGTTCGCTGGCGACTTCGGCGCTGTCGATCTTCGGCGATCATGCGGATGTGATGACTGCCCGGCCCACCGGGTTCGCGCTGCTGTGTTCCGCGTCGGTGCAGGAGGCGCACGATTGCGCGCTGATCGCGCAGATGGCGACGTTGAAATCGCGCGTGCCGTTCCTGCATTTCTTCGACGGCTTCCGCACTTCACATGAGTTGAACACGCTGGAATTGCTCAGCGACGCCGACATTCGCTCGATGATCGACGACGATCTAGTGCGCGCTCATCGCGCCCGCGGGCTGAGCCCGGAGCATCCGTTCATCCGCGGCACGGCGCAGAACCCGGACACGTTTTTCCAGGCGCGCGAGGCGGTCAATCCGTACCATGAGCGGACGCCCGAAATTGTCGAAGGCGCCATGAAGCGCTTCGCCGCCCGAACCGGCAGGCCATATCGACTGTTCGAGTATAACGGCGCCCCGGACGCTGATCGGGTGCTGATCCTCATGGGTTCGGGGGCCGAGACGGCGCGCGCGGCGGCAGTCGTTCTGCGGGCTGCCGGCGAGAAAGTCGGCGTATTGCAAGTGCGCCTGTTCCGGCCGTTCTCGGTTGCGCATCTGCTGGCCGCGTTGCCCGAGCAGGTTCGTCGGATCGCGGTCTTGGACCGCACCAAAGAGCCGGGCGGCGCGGGCGAGCCTTTGTTCCAGGACATCGTGACCAGCCTCGCCGGCGCCGTCGCGCGCGGCGAGCGCACAACGATGCCGCACGTCATCGGCGGGCGCTACGGCCTGTCGTCGAAGGAATTCACGCCGGCGATGGCCAAGGCCGCGTTCGACGAACTGAAGGCGGCGAAGCCGAGGACGAATTTCACCCTCGGGATCAACGACGACGTGAGCCACACCAGCCTCGCGATCGACGAAAGCTTTCAGATTGAGAAGGACACGGTCACCCGAGCGGTGTTCTACGGGCTTGGGGCCGACGGAACCGTGGGCGCCAACAAGAACAGCGTCAAGATCATCGCCGAGGACGCGGGTCTCTACGCACAGGGCTACTTCGTCTACGATTCGCACAAATCGGGGGCGCAGACGATCTCGCATCTCCGTTTTGGCTCCGAGCCGATTGAGGCGCCGTATCTGATCGCCCAGGCGGGGTTTGTGGCGTGCCATCAATTCGTGGCGCTGCAGCGGCAGGATCTGTTGCGCGTCGCCGCACCGGGCGCGACGGTGCTGCTGAATGCGCCGTATTCGGCCGCCGAGATCTGGGACCGACTGCCGCGGCCGGTGCAGCAGACGTTCATCGACAAGAAATTACGCTTGTTCGTCATCGACGCCTCCGCCGTCGCGCGCGAGGCCGGCCTGGGTTCACGGACCAACACCATTCTGCAAACCTGCTTCTTCGCCATCTCCGGCGTTCTGCCGCGCGAGAAAGCGATCGGTTACATCAAGGAGGCGATCCGCAAGACATACGCGCGGAAGGGGCAGTCGGTTGTCGACAAGAACTTCGCGGCGGTCGACGGAACCTTGGCGCGGCTGAGCGAGGCGCCGGTTCCGGCGGACGTCACCAGCCGGATCGCCATGCCGGCCCTGGCGCCGGCGAATGCGCCGGATTTCGTCCGCACGGTGACCGCGCGGATTTTCGCCGGACTGGGCGATGAGATTCCGGTCAGCGCCATACCGGTCGACGGCACGTTCCCGTCAGGCACCGCCGCGTTCGAAAAGCGCAACCTCTCCGACACTGTGCCGGTCTGGCGCGAAGACCTTTGCGTTCAATGCGGACAATGCAGCTTCGTCTGTCCGCACAGCGTCATTCGGGCGAAATATTATCACGAGGATCGCCTGGTCGGGGCGCCGGCCGGATTCAAATCGGCGCCCGTCAACGCCCGCGGCTATCCAGAGGCCCGCTTCACGCTGCAGTTTTATGTCGAGGACTGCACGGGCTGCGGACTATGCGTCGAGGCGTGCCCCGAGACCAGTCCGCGCGAGGCGGACGTGAAAGCCATCAACATGGCGGACAAGGCGCGATTGCTGACGGCGGAGCGCAGCGCCATCGCCTTCTTCGAAACGCTGCCGGTAAACGATCGCTCGAGGGTGGATTTCGGCGACGTCCGTGGCGTACAATTCCTGCAGCCGCTGTTCGAGTTTCCCGGCGCCTGCGGCGGCTGCGGCGAGACGCCGTATCTCAAATTGCTGAGCCAGCTGTTCGGCGATCGCGCGCAGATCGCCAACGCAACCGGCTGCTCCTCCATCTATGGCGGCAACCTTCCCGTTACGCCATGGACGAAAGACGGCGAGGGGCGGGGGCCGGCATGGTCAAATTCGCTGTTCGAGGACAATGCCGAGTTCGGGCTCGGATTTCGGCTCGCGGCCGACAAACATCTTGCGCTGGCCTTATCGCTGCTGGCGGGTCTCGCGGATAAGGTGGGACGGGACCTTGCCGAGGCGATCGCCAGGGCGCCGCAGATCAAGGAGTCCGATATCCGCGCCCAGCGAATCAGAGTCGCGCAATTGAAGACGCGGCTGCTCGCGATCAACGAGCCGAACGCGCTCGATTTGCTGTCGGTCGTCGATCATCTGGTGCGGCGGAGCATATGGATCGTCGGTGGCGACGGATGGGCCTACGACATCGGTTACGGCGGCCTCGATCACGTGCTGGCGACCGCCCGCGACGTCAATGTGCTGGTGCTTGACACCGAGGTCTATTCCAACACCGGCGGCCAGGCGTCCAAGGCGACGCCGCTCGGAGCGGTGGCAAAGTTCGCCTCCTCAGGCAAACGGACCGCCCGCAAGGACCTTGCGATGCAGGCGATCGCCTACGGCAACGTCTACGTGGCGCAGGTGGCGATGGGCGCCAATCCACAGCAGACGTTGCAGGCGTTTCGCGAAGCGGAGGCGTACGCCGGTCCGTCGCTGATCCTGGCCTACAGCCACTGCATCGCGCACGGGATCGATATGCGGCATGGCATGCAGCAGCAGAACCTGGCGGCCGCCAGCGGCTATTGGCCGCTGTTCCGCTTCAACCCGGTGATGCGCACGGTCGGCGAGAACCCCTTTATCCTCGACTCGCCGCGGCCGCGCATTCCGCTGAAGGCGTACGCCTATAACGAGCTTCGCTACAGTTCGCTGGCGCGGTCACGGCCGGAGGAGGCTGACGCGCTGCTCGCGATGGCGCAGGCGGCCGTCACGGAAAAATACCGGGAGTATGAGGAGCTCGCGCGCCGCGATGGCAGCCGGTTTCATCCGGATGCGCGAGGCGCTGGGGCGCAGCCGCCCTCGCCGGAGATGAAGGCTCCACGCCGTCGGGATGAGGCGATCCCGACGCCCGGCGAATAACGCGGATCGCGGGAGTTCATTATGGCATTGACCACCAATTATCTCGGCCTGAAGCTGAAGAACCCCTTGATCGCATCGGCCTCCTCGCTGAACAGCCGGCTAGACAATATCCGCCGTCTCGAGGACGCCGGCGTCGGCGCGATCGTGCTGCCTTCGGTGTTTCAGGAGCAGATCGAGGCGGAAGCTGACGAGGTGTCTTGCCGCGTCGACGCCTACGCGGAAAGTTCGCCGGAAGCGCAATCGTATTTTTCCGGCGCGATCGCCAATCCCTACGGCATGGGTCCGGACAGCTATCTGAACCTTGTGCGCCGCGCGCGCGCCGCGGTCGGCGTTCCCGTCATCGCCAGTCTGAACGGATCGTCACGCGCAGGTTGGACGGATTTCGCTCGGCTGATCGAGCAGGCCGGCGCGTCGGCGCTGGAACTGAACATGTATCATGTCCCAACGGATCTGCTCGAGTCTGGCCAAGTGATCGAAGCGCGATATAGCGAGATTGTCGAAGCGGTTTGCGGAACGGTGGCGCTCCCCGTCGCCGTCAAGTTGACGCCCTACCTGAGTTCGATTGGCCACTTCGCGGAACAACTGGTGGGGCGCGGAGCGGCTGGGCTCGTGCTGTTCAATCGTCTGCTCGAGCCGGACATCGATCTGCTGCGTATGAAGCTGACGGACCGGCTGGATCTCAGCGAGCCTGAAGAAATGCGGCTGCCAATGCTGTGGATCGCGATTCTCTCTGGACGGACCAAGGCGTCGCTGGCCGCTTCGACCGGGGTGTCCGATGTCGACGGCGTCGTGAAATATCTGTTGGCCGGCGCCGATGCGGTCATGACGACTTCGGCTTTGCTGCGCCACGGCGTCGGATACATGTCGACGCTCGTAGACGGCCTGCGTACTTGGATGGAGGAACGGGAAATCGCATCGCTTGACGATATGCGCGGCATGATGAGCTGGCTGCGCAGCCGGGATCAGAGTGTTTATTCGCGTGCGAACTATATTAGGATTCTCGGACATTACGCGGCGCCGTAACAGCCGGGCTGCAGCCCGGCGTCAGATCCTAACCCAGCGGGAATTATTCGCTTCGAAGGCTTGCAACGTCGATCGGCGCCCGGTCGCTTGGCCGATTCTCATAAAGACGAAAAGCGCCCGATCGCGTCCCGGAACGTGGCGTAGCTGCGGCAGCGTGAGCGCCGCGCTCGCCGGCATGAGCCGTCAGCCCAGTTGGCGGCCGCATATTCGAATCGCGCGACAGGGCTGACGGCGATTGTCCGCCAACTTTCGCGCGCGACATTCAGAGTCGCTTCGCCACCGTCGCCTCGCCATTGGGTCGGGTGGTTTTCCGTCTCTCGCGGATGCGCCGCCGCCAGAGGGCGAGCGAATTCGCTCGCCAAGACTTTGACCCCTCCTATCCGCGTCGCCGCCCGCAAATTGGCCGGAGCCGCCTCGCCGCCACGATGCCGCGCTATGCCTTAACCCATTGAAATAGTTTTGAGGCGTGGGGTGCAGCACGCCTTGAGACGGGGGCTAG
>Ga0187851_10001789_pt1 | contig 20058 bp, 12 predicted proteins | sample June2016WEW_6_10_FD_132997 | JGI IMG/M metagenome (GOLD analysis project Ga0187851, IMG submission 132997) | Peatland microbial communities from SPRUCE experiment site at the Marcell Experimental Forest, Minnesota, USA - June2016WEW_6_10 | ecosystem: Environmental > Terrestrial > Soil >...
CGATCTGCACTCGGCGCCTCACAGCCGCGAATTGTATGGGTTGCCATAAAGGACGGTCCCGCGCTTCTTGGCTTCGGCGCAGTTCTGGGGCTCTCGCTGGCGCTCGCCGCAATCGCACCGTTAACCGATTTACTTCCCAACGGTGTGAATCCTTGGGACGCCTCTCTGTTCTCCGCGATTGCGTTTCTACTGATTTCCACCGGCGCCGCAGCGGCCTGGATTCCCGCACGGCGTGCCGCCCATGTAGATGCGACCGCAGCTTTGCGGCAGGAATAGCAGTTCGAGTACTCTCGCGGCATTTTTCTTTTTACAAAGGTTTCACATTTTCCTCACCCGATTGCCGCGTCCATGATGCGAGGATGCATGAGAAGGGAAACGTCATGAAACTTGGAATCACCACCATTACGCTCTCCACGCTCCTGTTATTCCATGCCAACGCCGACGACAAGCACGGCCAAAGCGGTTCCATCCTCGGACAGTTGCCAACCAGCTCCGAGAGAATAGTGCCCACCGTTCCACCTAACGGTGACCAGAATCCATATGGTGTTGCATTCGTACCCGATTTTTTCGCGCCAGGCGGTCCGCTCGAGCCAGGCGACATCCTGGTCTCGAATTTCAACGGCATCGCAAACTTTCAAGGCACCGGTTCCACCATCGTCCGGATATCGAAAACCGGTCAATTGTCCGTTTTCTTCCAGGGCAATCCCGGACTTGGATTAACCACTGCTTTGGGTGTCTTGAGCCGCGGATTTGTGCTGGTCGGCAACTTGCCTACCATCAACAGCGGAACCACCATTGAACCGACCTCGCTGCTCGTGATAAACAAAAACGGGAAGCTGGTCACCACTCTCTCCGATCCAGCGCTGCTCGCCGGACCTTGGGATCTCACGCTGGTTGACGAAGGCCTCTTCGCCCAAATATTTATCTCGAACGTTTTGAGCGGAACGGTGACGCGGCTGGATGTAACCATGGATTTCGATGGCGACACCTTCACCGTAAACAGAAAAACCCAAATCGCATCGGGCTATCTGCACCGCACCGATCCTGCTGCTCTAGTGGTCGGTCCAACCGGCCTCGCCTTCGATCTCTTCCACAACGTCCTCTATGTTGCCTCCACCGGCGACAACGCGATTTTCGCCATCCCGAACCCTCTTTTCACGAACAAGGACAATGGCACCGGGAAGCTGATTTATCAAGACAGCACGCATCTGCACGGACCTCTGGGATTGGCCCTGGCGCCGAATGGCGATTTGATTACGGCTAACGGAGACGCCGTGAATCCTGGTCCAAACGGCACCCAGAACATGTTGGTGGAATTCACACCCACCGGCCAGTTCGTTTCCCAGTTCCAAGTGGATCCCGGCGCACCTGGCGGCGCCTTTGGCCTCGCGATTTCATTGGGCCTCAACGGCATCCGCTTCGCCGCCGTGGATGACGACGCAAACACGTTGGAGATCTTCCAACTCCCGATAATCTTTTGACTCGTGGGGCAAGTCTCCGACGGTCTCCGACTTGCCCACTTTCTACTGCTTCAATTCCGGCAACCCCGCTGCATCCTGCTTCAGCGATTTCCATCGCTCCATCAACGTAGCCAACTCTTTCCGCCGGTCTTCAGCGGCAGCCACAACCTGCGGCGTCGGTGACACGTCCGCGCCCTGAATTATGCGCAGCAGTCCAGAAAGCGCACCCTGAACACTTGCCAAGGTGTCCGGCCCACCTGCCGGAGCAAAACGTCCACCGCCACCGCGCCCACCACCACCCGCGATCGCCACCACCTTTTTGTCGAACGCGTCCAACGCATCTGCCGCCGCACCCTGCCCAGCGCGCTCGCGCGTCTGGGCGATTTGCTTACGCAGCGAGCCAGCCTCCTCCACAGATTTCGCAGCCACCAGAATATCGTCGTAGAGCTGCTTCGATACCTTGAACTGTTCCACGAGATCCGCTACCGGCGTCCGGACGCGCGGATCCATCTTCACTTCCAGCTTCTGCGCGTAACTTTTCCCGTTCACCGTGAGCCTTACAGTGTAAGTGCCCGGCATCACCCAGGGCGCCTCATTCGACGCCGGCGTATCGTGATAAACAGCCTGCATCCCATAATTGGGCCGTCCTTCACGCACCGGCGTAAAACGCATGTCCCACAGGAAGCGATGCATGCCCGGAGCACTCGATAGCGGATGCGCCGACCGCACCCAATATGCCGGAATTGCAAGCGTGTTGAGATCCACCGTCTCTACGGGATCGTCGCTCGAATAACGGCGCACCAATTTACCAGCGCTGTCCAAAACTTCGAGCGTCACCGTTCCCGATGCCGACGGCCCCAGCGCATAATCAAGGACCGCACCATCCGGAGGATTCTGCCCGGCCGGTTCGTCGGGCGGCAAGGGAGTATCCGTGTTCATGTCCCACCGCACTCGAATCGCAATCTCGGGCTTGAACAAAAACGCCTCGGCATCGGCCACCGCAGGCGTGAGCTGTCGCAGCGGTGTGACGTTATCCAGTATCCAGAAACCGCGGCTGTGCGTCGCGACAACTAAATCGTCATCCTTGATAATCAGATCACGGATGGAAGTTGCGGGCATGTTCAATCGCAGCGATTGCCAGTGATCCCCATCATCGAACGAAACATACACTTGCCGCTCGGTGCCCGCGTACAACAGCCCTTTGCGCTTGGGATCTTCGCGCACCACATCCACGGGTGCGCCGTCGGGAATCCCATTGACGATCTCGATCCAAGTCTTGCCTCCATCATGCGTCCGCAAGATGTGCGGGCGCATTTCATCCAGGCGCAAGGTGTTAATCGCCGCGTAAGCGGTCTGCGCATCGAAGTGGCCGGCGTCGAGAATAGAAACTTTCGCGAACGGGACCAATTGCGGCGGCGTAACATCCTGCCAGTGGACTCCTCCGTCCACCGTCGCGTGAATTAGCCCGTCATCCGTGCCCGCCCAAATGCGGTTGATGTCCAGCGGCGAGGGCGCCAGCGCATAAATCACGCCACGCTGAGTCGGCTTAGCCGTAGGCGTGTCGCGATACTTCCCGATATTCGCCGGCGCGTCCCATGTCTTGCGCGTAAGGTCGGGACTGATCTCCTGCCAATTGCGTCCACCGTCGCGCGTCTTCCACACAGTATTCGCCGCGAAATAAAGCACGTGCGGATCGATGGGCGAAAACATCACCGGCGCCGTGCGCAGCGCGCGAAAATCCCCGGGTCGGATCGGCTTGGGCGCGATATTTTCCACTTGTCCCGTGCGCCGGTCGAAACGCGTCAGCTTGCCGCCATACACCAGGTCGGGATCCAGCGGATCGGGCGCCGCGTAGCCGTACTCTTCCACGCCCACCGGATGCCACTCGCGAAAAGTGATCTCGCCATCGTTGCCGCGGCTGGCCACGCACGCCGATCCACTCTCCTGCTGTCCGCCGCAAACGCGATACGGAAACGCGTTGTCCGCAGCCGCGTGATACATTTGCGCGGTCGATTGGTTATACCAGGAGCTCCACGTTTCGCCGCCGTTCACCGTGATGATCGCACCCTGATCGCCCGTTATCAGAAAAATGCTCGGATGCTCCGGATTGATCCAGATCTTTTGATAATCGTCGCCGCCAGGCGCGCCGCGAATTCCGGTCCAGGTCTTGCCTGCGTCAGTAGATTTCCACGTGACTATGCTCGCGCTATAAACAATGTCCGGATTCTTGGGATCCACAGCCAGCATCGGACAATCGCCGCCGCCAATACGCGCCGCCGGCCGCGCATCCGTAGTCGCTTGCAACCAGTTCTCCCCAGCGTCATCCGATCGATAAATTCCCGTGCCACGCGCAGTCGCAACGGCAGAATAAATACGCTTTGAATCGATGAGCGCAATCGCAAGATTCGCCTGCACCACGCCTTCCTCGGGCAGCCCCTTGCTTAATTGCCGCCACGTCTTCCCGCCGTCCGCGGATTTGAAAATGCCGCCGCCGGTCCCGCTCCACGCCCCGTTCTCCCACGGACCCTGCCGTGCTTCCCACATCGCCGCGTAGACAATATCGGGATTCGCGGGATCCAGTTCCACATCGTTCGCGCCCGTGTTCTCATCCTTATATAGAACCTTCTCGAATGTCTGCCCGCCATCGGTCGACCGAAAAATCCCGCGCTCCTCGTTCGGGCCATAGGGATGGCCGAGCACGGCGACGAACAACCGGTTCGGATCGCGCGGATCGATCACAATCTGCGGAATCTGCTGCCCGTTGCGAAGCCCCAGATGAGTCCACGTTTTCCCCGCATCAGTGGATTTATAAATCCCATCGCCTACCGACAAATCGGGACGCTGCAATCCTTCGCCGCTTCCCACATAAATAATGTTCGGGTCCGACGGCGCTATAGCGATGGCGCCGATCGATCCAGTCGGCTGATCGTCGAAGATCGGCGTCCAGGTGCGCCCGTAGTCGTTGGTTTTCCACACGCCGCCGTTCACTGCGCCAATGTAGAAAACGTTCGGTTGACCTGGCACTCCAGCCGAAGCTCGCGTTCGCCCCCCACGAAGCGGCCCGATAGAGCGCCAGCGCATCTCACCGAACATCTTCGCGTCGTAGGATTCCGCACACACTACTGACGCAGCAGCCACCAGAACCAAGCCCAACCGTTTCACGTTGTTATTCCCCTCGCAGAAGTATACCGAATGCCTCGGTCGTCGTTTCGCTTCCTTCCGGTCGCGGCTCAGCCACGCAATCCGAAATCCCATGCGCTTTGTTTCCAGGCCGCGCGCGGAAGCAAGCGTAACGATCGCACGCTTTTGACGAATGGCTCAATCCAAATGCGCCGCCAGCACCCGCGCTTCGACATCCGCATCCTTCTCCGCCAACCCCACAATCCCCGCGATCCACGCGCTCTTCGCAAACACAAACACCGGCCGGCCCGCGTCCTGACCAAAGTATCCACCAAACGACGGCACAAGTTTGGAATCCGTTAACGCCTTACGCCAGTCCGGCAACAGAATGGCCGCGTCCGTAGCGGTTGGTAACTTCGCCACAAACATTTCGTACTCTCTCTTACCTTTCTTGTAGTGCGCTACCGTTCCTCCGGGCATGAACGGCTTACCCATCAGTTCCTTGTCAACCACTTCTGTCTTCACTAGATTCGCGGAGGCGAATCGCTGCGATTCGTCAGAGGGTTTTGGCGCCTCCGCTTTCTTTGCAGGCTCCGAAACCGCAGGCTTTGGCTCGGGTCCGCACGAACTCAACCACACCATCGCGATAGCAGAAGCAATAACGGTACGCATGGTTTGAAGTATACGAAACCGCTATCATGACAGGACAGGAGAACCGGATGCTACCCATCGCAACCCGCGCCCGATCGTCGAAACTCGCCGCTTGCGCCTTCACCCTCACGCTCGCCCTTGCACTGCCTGCGCAGACCACGCGCCACATCACCACGCCGCAGGAAGCGCTCGGATTCGATATCGGCGACGATTACCATCTGGCCAATTACGCGCAATTGACTGCCTGGTGGCAGAAGCTCGCCACCGAGTCCGACCGCATGAAGCTGGTCGAAATCGGCAGGAGCGAAGAAGGTCGTCCCCAATGGATGGCCATCCTGACTTCGCCCGAGAATCAAAAGCATCTGGCACGCTACAAAGAAATCGCCCGCAAGCTCGCTCTCGCTGAAGGACTCACCGACGATCAGGCGCGCGTTCTGGCGCATGAGGGCAAGGCCGTGGTGTGGATCGATGGCGGATTGCATGCCAGCGAAGTGCTGGGCGCGCACCAGTTGATGCAGCTCGTCTACGAAATGGTGTCGCGCAACGATCCGGAAACAGTGCGCATTCTGAACGATGTCATCATTCTCGCCACCCATGCCAACCCCGACGGCATGGAGCTGGTTTCCAACTGGTATATGCGCCAGTCCGACCCGGCCAAGCGCTCTCTCCAGTACATCCCGCGGCTTTGGCAAAAATACATCGGCCACGATAATAACCGCGATTTCTACATGTCCAACATGCAGGAATCCACCAATATCAATCGCCAGCTTTTCATCGAATGGTTCCCACAGATCATGTACAACCACCATCAAACTGGACCGGCTGGAGCCGTAATGTTCGCGCCGCCTTTCCGCGATCCATTCAACTACAATTTCGATCCGCTGATTCCGCCGCTCATCGAATTGGTAGGCTCCGCCATGCACAGCCGCTTCGTCGCCGAAGGCAAACCCGGAACAGTGATGCGCAGCGGCGCGCCCTATTCCACCTGGTACAACGGCGGCTTGCGAACCACAACTTATTTCCACAACATGGTGGGATTGCTCACCGAGACCATCGGGAGTCCCACGCCCTTCGAGCTTCCGCTGGTGCCTCAGCGGCAGCTTCCAACTGGCGACGAACCTTTTCCCGTCCCGCCCCAAACCTGGCATTTCCGCCAATCCATCGAATATTCCATGACCGCGAATCGCGCCGTTCTGGATCTGGCATCCAAATATCGTGAAGATTTTCTCTTCAACATTTATCAGATGGGCCGCAACTCCATCCAGCGCGGCAGCCGGGATTCTTGGACCGTAACGCCCAAACGCATCGAAGCCCTCAAGGAAGCTGCTGCGAAGCAAGCAGACACGGCTCCCAAGGAGGGCCAGCAGCGTGCCGCAACCGCAGCGGGCGGCGAAAATACCGCACCGGCGACAGAAACTCCCACCGCCGCCATGGAACGCGCGGCGGGCGCAGTTCCCGCCAAATTCTACGGCTCCGAACTACACAACCCCCCACTGCGCGATCCGCGCGGCTACATCCTGCCCTCTGATCAACCCGATTTTCCCACGGCAACTAAATTCATCAACACACTGATCAAGACCGGCATCACCGTCCATCGCGCTACGGCAAGCTTCGACGTCGCGGGCAAACATTATCCCGCCGGATCCTGGGTGGTCAAAACCGCGCAAGCTTTCCGCCCGCACGTCCTCGATATGTTCGAGCCGCAGGATCATCCCAACGATTTCCGCTATCCCGGCGGCCCTCCCATCCCGCCTTATGATGTCACCGGATACACTCTGGCCTTCCAGATGGGCGTGAAGTTCGACCGCATCTTGGATCCCTTCGATGGCCCCTTCGAGAAGGTAAACGGTTTGCAGCGCCCGCCTGCGGCCGCGATTCTCGGCTCAGGCAGCGCTGGCTATCTCATCGATCACCAGCAGAATGACGCGTTCATTCTGGTGAACCGGCTGCTCAAGAACGGCGACGAAGTGTATTGGCTCAAGCAACCGGTCACGATGGCCGGTCGCGATCTGGGCGCTGGAACAATGTTCGTGCCGGCGCGCCCGGAAACCAGCACCGTCATCCAGAAAGCCGCAAACGAACTCGGTGTTACGGTCCAAGCCGTCGATCACCGGCCCACGGGCGCAGCATTCAAACTCAAGCCCGTGCGGATTGGTTTATGGGATCAATACGGCGGTTCGATGACCTCAGGCTGGCTGCGTTGGATTTTCGAGCAATTCGAATTTCCGTTCGAAGTGGTGTACCCAGCCACGCTTGATCAAGGTGATCTCGCCAGCCGCTTCGATGTCCTGGTCTTCCCCAGCGGCGCGGCGCCGCGCGCCGTGACTCCCTTCAGTCGTCAACCAAGTCCCGAGGAAACTCCCGAAGAGTACCGCAAAATGCTCGGCCGCGTCACCGCCGAGAAAACCATACCTCAACTCCGCAAATTCGTGGAAGCCGGCGGCACCATCGTCACCATCGGCGATTCAACGTCGTTGGCGCAATTCCTAGGGCTCCCGCTCTCCGACGGCCTGGTGGAAAGAACTGCCGACGGCAAAGAGCATCCGCTTCCGCATGAAAAATTCTACGTGCCCGGCTCCGTCCTTCAAGTGAGCGTGGACAGTACCAATCCCATCGCCTACGGAATGCCCTCGGTGGCGGATGTATTCTTCGAGAACAGCCCGGTCTTCCGCATGGCTCCTGATGCCGAGTTGAAAGGCGTCAAGCCAGTGGCCTGGTTCCCGAACGCTACTCCATTACGAAGCGGCTGGGCGTGGGGACAAGGTTATCTTGAAGGGACTGTGGCCGCGGCCGAAGCCCCGCTAGGCGAAGGAAAAGTGCTGCTACTTTGCGTAGAAGCCGCTTTCCGCGGCCAGCCCCACGGCACTTACAAGCTATTGTTCAACTCAATTTATTTCGGTCCCTCGAAGCCAGCCACGTTGCCGCAGGAGTAAGCCAAATCACCTTCGAACAAGTCCGCAAAATCGCGCTAGCACTCCCGAACGTTGAGGAGAGCACTTCCTACGGAACGGCAGCATTCAAGACCAACGGCAAACTGCTAGCGCGTTTGAAGGAAGACGGAGACTCACTCGTTGTTGGCACCACGTTTGAAGAACGCGAAGAAATGCTCTCCGCCGATCCTGACACCTACTACATCACCGATCATTATTTGAAATACCCGTGGATCCTAGTCCGCCTGTCGCGAGCGTCCCCGGACGCATTGCGTGATCTCCTGAGCAGGGCTTTGCGCTTGACGCAATTGACCAACCGCCGCGCCCCCAAGCGTCGGCCCTCTCGTTGACCAGTGACCAGCAACCAGCCACCAGCTACCCCCGAGAACGCAGGTCGATAGCGGCCGGCAATCCCTGTATCCCCTGCGCGCTCATCACTGCCCGCACCACCGCGCGCGCCATAACATCAGCCGCCAGCGCACCGATCGCGCCGTGATTCGCACGCATCGAAACGGCACCGGTCGCAACCGCGAAAATCGTATCGCCATCAGCCAGTGTATGCACCGGATTTATGGTGCGCGCCAGGCCATCATGTGCCATTTGCGCAATCTTAGTCATCTGCGTCTTATCGAACGCAACATTAGTGGCCACCAACCCGATGGTTGTGTTCGTCCCCTCCTGCAGCTCTACACCACGGCCCGATCGAATCTGCGCCATCGAGTCCAAAAATCCGGCACCGTCCGGAGTTCGCGCACCAGCAATGATCTGTCCGTTCTTTGGATCCACCACATCTCCCACAGCATTCACTGCCACAATCGCGCCCACCACCACGCCCGTCTTCGCAATTCGAATGCTGGCTGTACCCAGACCCGATTTCATCGCCTGCTTCGATCCGAACATCTTCCCTACCGTCGCGCCCGCGCCCGCGCCAACATTGCCTTCCGCAACTCTTCCGGACGAAGCACTCTGGCATGCCTTATAGCCGGATTCCGCCGTTGGCCGGATCTTCCAATCACCAACATTCAAGTCGTATAGGATGGCAGCCGGCACAATCGGAATTACTGCTGAGCCGAGATGGAATCCCAGGCCGTGCTCCTCCAAATACCGGACCACGCCCGTAGCCGCATCCAGGCCATACGCGCTTCCACCCGAAAGCAGGATCGCCTGCACCTGTTGCGCCATATTGATCGGGTTCAACAGATCGGTCTCGCGAGTGCCAGGCGCGGAGCCCCGCACATCCACTCCCGCCGAGGCGCCCTTATCGAAAATCAGAACCGTGCATCCGGTCGGCCGGCGCGAATCTGTGAAATGCCCTACTCGGATGCCTTGCACATCCGTAATGCTGCCGCCCGGATTCTGTTCCGCCATCGCTCGGGGCGCCAGCGCAGCACCCGCCGCCAAAACCGCCGCGTTCCGGCCGAATTCCCGTCTTCGCATCTGAACCACTCCCATACTCAGCTTTCTCGCGTGTGGGGCAGGCGCTTTCGCCTGCCAACCGGTTAGCTATGGTTGGTGTTGAACCAACGCACTGGCCTTCGCGATTTTCGCTTTAACAGTGCGAAGTTCAAGGCCCGGCGCTATCCAATGGAGCACCAGGCGCGTAGACTCTTCCTGGATGATCTTCGCGCCTTCCAGTTCCACTAACGCCGCCTCAGAGATGTCGGAGTATCCCCGGCCGCTGAAACGAAGGCGGTCGATTGCTGCAATCACGGGCGGCAAACTGGGGTTGTAAGCGGCGTTTTCCACGTACGATCCCGCGACGATAGTTCCGTCTTTGAGACGAAACGCCACACCGGAATGAGAGTGCGTGTAGGGAGCGTAACTTCGGCTCGCAGCGCGAAGCGCCGCCTGTGCGGCGGGACCTACGGCTCCGGATCCAACTGCGAGCGCAGTTTCTGTCAGGCCGCTCAGCCCACCTTCCACGCCAAGATCGGCCGGCCCAAACGAATTTGGAAGCAGAGCTGTCAGGGTTGTAATCGGCTTGCCCGCAATAATAACTTCGAGCGTCGAAGCAGTTGTCAGTTCGTTCAAAAACTGCCGGCAGTGTCCGCACGGCGCGGCCGTTACAGCCAGCCGCTGGATAGCCTTTTCTCCGTGCGCCACAGCGTTCGCGATAGCCGACTGTTCCGCATGTATCGTGAATCCCAAAGGCGCGTTGGCCAGCTCCAGGTTCGCGCCGAAATAGATGTTACCGCTCACGCCGTCACAGGCAGCACCTACGCGGTATTCGGACGTCGCTGGGACGGAATAGAGCCGCGCAATTGGAAGCATGTCCAGCATGAGCTGCTCCGATGTCATTCCACCACCCTGTAAGCGAAGGACGTCCGCGACCACTTCAGATTCAATGACGCCATCGAAATGTTGATTGAATAGGACGGCCTCCAACCGGTGGCGAGCAGGCTCCGAAAATTTTGCCAGATGGCTTCCCACCGCCTCCGGACTGAGGATTGGTTTCATGGCTCCTTTTTTTTCTACCTTTTCCGCCGAATAGGCCAGGGAAAACGCTAGCGTAAGCGCCAACGCAATCCGCTGGCAGCCGGTCCACAGCCTATTCATGATCCCCATGGTATCCACCCATGCTTGCCGCGTCAAACATTCACTAAGCTACACTGCCTTGCTTTCGTCTCCGAACAATGATATATAAAATAAACCCATGACCCCGAAGGATCCAGTTCCCAGGCAGCTCGGAGCAATTCTGGACGTTCTCGGTCTCAAGATGGATGATTTGTTCGGAACTGCGGCCACTGCGGGCGAAAACCGCAATAAAGTTGTGGCGTGGCTCTATCGCTTCCTGGACACGCTCGACAGCAAGACGGGGCACATGCTCAGTTTCCCGGGTCTCCTTCTAGCGGCGCAAACGTTTTTGACGGGACTCATAATTAAAGATAGGCCTGTCTCCCGCACCGTGGCGAGTATTCTTCTGGGCCTGCTGATTGTTCCCTTATGGACGGCTGTCCATGGGTTTTACGTCTATAGGGTCACCTGGAAGTTCTTCGGAAAGGTGCGAGCATCGGACCAGGACACCTTCAACGAAACGCGGATCGAAGACGAGCTCCGTTCACTGGCAAAAACCTGCGACACGCGTTATGAAGCACATGGAAAGAGCTTTCTCTGGTGCGCCGCTAGCGCCTTAGCATTCTTCATGACGCTGATTTTCGCGCTAGCCGTGGTCGCCTCCGGAGCGCCGGCCTCCGGGTCCTGGAAATTCGCGGTCTCCGGCGACTCCCGCAATTGCGGCGATATTGTAATGCCCGCTATCGCAGCCGGTGTCCGCGCAAATGGTGCGGAGTTTTACTGGCACCTCGGCGATTTCCGGGCCATTTACGAGTTCGACGAAGACATGGTCCCTCCGGCCAAGCTGAACCCTCCGTCCAAACCGATGAACATCAGCGACTATCTGACCAACGCCTGGCCGGATTTCATCGCGCACCAAATGACCCCCTTCCGCGATCTTCCGGTTTTTCTGGCCATCGGAAATCATGAGACAATCCCGCCTGCTACGCGCAATGCCTGGCTCATCCAGTTCGCGGACTGGTTGGAAAATCCTCTCATCCGCGCCCAACGCCTGAAAGACGACCCCAAGGATCGGACGCTCCACGCTTATTATCATTGGGTCAAAGGCAACGTCGACTTCATTTCGCTCGACAACGCCAGTGAGGACCAATTCGACGCTGTCCAGCTTAAATGGTTTCATTCGCTTGTCCAGCGCGACGAGGGGTCTGGTGATATTAAGACCATCGTGGTGGGCATGCACGCGGCCTTGCCCGGTAGCGTAGGGCGCAAGCACAGCATGAGTGATTGGCCGCAAGGCGACAAGTCTGGCCGCGACGTCTACGAAACGCTGTGGCATGCGCAGGATTCTGTCCACAAGCGAATCTACATTCTCGCCAGCCACTCGCACTTTTTCATGCAGGACGTCTATGATACGGCCGACTGGAAGAATAAAGTGCTTCCGGGCTGGATTGTCGGAACAGCCGGCGCCGTACGCTACCGCATTCCTCCCGAAGCCGGCTCCGCCCAAAACGCGCAAACCGATGTGTACGGCTACATGGCCGCTACCGTTGCCGCCGATGGCTCCATCTCATTCGATTTTCAAAAACTCAGCGTCGACAAGCTCCTCGCCGCCAATCACGGCGCGTATCCGGAGCCTCTCGTCCGCTGGTGCGATACCGAAAACAAGCAGTAGAGCATTTCAATGCACCGGAAGCAGCACCGAGTTGCTGGAAGTGCTCCCCATCGTAATCGTCACGGGTTGATTACCGGATTTTACTCCGGCCGGAATCTGAGCATTAATCTGATATAACCCCACGAATCCCGGTGCTAGACCGCTAAAACTCACTGCGGCATTTGCTCCACCAATCGAAACGACGGGTTTCGCCATTGTCTCCTGTCCGTTTCCCGCCGCACCATCCGCGGGCGGCGAAGAAACCGCGCCCAGACCCGTGCAGTAGATCAGCACCGTCTCGCCCGCTACCACCGGATGACCAGTATCCGCCAATTGAAAATTGGCATGTAAAATGGCCCCGAAAACCAATCCGCCTGCCGTGTAATTGAAGATCCCAGGATGCACCGCCAATACCGGAACGGCCACCGTTAGCCCAGTTGACATGTTGTTCACCACCGCGACATTGGCGGTTGTCCCGGAAACTTCAAAAGGAACCTGAAAATTTATCTGCTGTTGCCCATTCACATTGTCCACTGCGAACAACGCTGCGGCCGAGCCGTTGACCATCACAGTGACGTTCTGAAAAGTCGTCGGAAGCGGCAGACCAGACGTCAGGTTGATGCCCGTGCTTGACGTCAGATCAGTTCCGAAAATAGTTGCGATCTCGCCCGGGGCAATCCCGGCAGCAACAAAGCTAGCTCCATTCACCACCGCATTGATCGTGGGTTGGGCAACGGAAATCTTCGTCGGGACCAGAGTGAGCACCACGATATCGCCCGCGCCTCCAGGTCCCGTCAGCGTGCCTGGTGGAGGCAGCGTTCCACTGAAGTTTCCCGCCAGCACCAAGTTCCCCGTCGCAGGATCCGTGGCCGCCGCGGCGCTCAAGAAGTTCGGAATCGAGCCATACGTGAGCGCCTCCAACACATTAAAAGAAGCGTCGAACTGCAGCGTGAAGGGAGCATCGTTCGGCGACTTTGGGGCCGGATTGCCCGACGTGTCTCCGGCCAGCGCGCCACCCACGTCGCCTAACACATAGAAACCACCCGCCTTCTGTAGCAGCACCGCTACCGGATTTGCCGAGGGATACGGCGGCTGACCAAAATCCGTAATCGCCACCGTTGTCGAAAACACCAGTTTCGTCCCGGTCGGATCTAGCACCGTCAGGAACAATCCGGGCGGCGAAGTTGGCACCGTCACGGGAAAATTGGTGGAATCCGTCGTCCCCGCGACATAGGCATTGCCGGCGCTGTCGACTGCGATTGCGTTAGCTCCGTCTATCAGGTTTCCTTCCAAGTATGTGAAGTACACCAAACCGCTGGCCTCAGGGTTGAGTTTGGCGACGAAAGCATGGAAGCAGCTATTCGTCGCGACTGTAGGAGGGCACCCTTGTTCGCTCAATTGCGTCTGATAACCCGGCACGCCCTCCGTCGGGAAATCCATTGAGAGCGTAGAACCTGTAATGAAAACGTCGCCGTCGGCATCCACGGCGATGCCGGCAGGAGTGTCTTGCATGTTTCCGGCCAGATAGGTGCCGTAGATGAGCTGGCCCGACGCGGCCAGCTTAAGCACGAAAATATCACCCATGCAAAGGGCCGAGGTCATGCAGTTCCCTGGCGCTTGTGGCTGCAGCACATTCGGAGTGATGGGTACGGCGCCCGAGATTGTACCCCCCAGTGCGTAAGCGTTCTGCTCTGCGTCCACTGCGATTGCCGCCACGCCTGTACCACCATAAAGGTTGCTCGCCGAAGCGCCTGTCGAGGTGGAATACAGAATTGTCGAACCGCTCGGGTCCAGCTTCACCATAAAGCCGGCGCCGTAGCAAGTACTGTTGTTACAGAAATTGGCATTAATCGGTTTTACCAGCGGGAAGTCGGACTCGCCTGTAAATCCACCCAAGTAGATATTTCCCGTTGAGTCCAGTGCGATCGCGGTCGCACCGGTTCCTTCGGGTTCGAGGGCAAATGGCGCCATTGTGCCTCCGAAGTAGGTCTCAAAGAGAATGGTGGCGCCGGTCGGATCCAACTTGACAATTCCGGCATACGAAAACTGCGTGACGCCCTTCGGAGGCGCCGTGGGTCCAGGAAAATCCGGCGAGCTGGTGGTAATGGCGAGATACCTGTTGCCCGCCGCATCGATAGCCACTCCGCCGACGGAATCCGCGGCCGTACCGCCAAACCCCAATACCTGCGTCAGCATCGGATCGATCACCAATTCCCGCGTTCGATCATAGGCCGCAATCTCGAACCCGACGCGATTCCGCGCAAGTAGCCTGTAACGCCCCACAACCGGCTGGCGCACGCCGCTGATCTGTTGATAAATCTGCGGCGCAGCCTGATGCACCTCGCTGACTTCCGTGCGTATCACCAACTCCCCGGAAGCATCGATCGCAATCGAACGCGCTTCTCGATAAGCCAAGCGGATTCGCGCCGGGTCGGCGCCCGCGCGCACCACCAGGTCGTATTCCAGCCTTTTCTGATTGCCGTAATAAATCAGGTGAATACCGGGATACACCTCGCCGCAATCCACTTTGGCGAAGTGCGGAACTTCTGTGCGCCACTTAGATGCATCGTTGCCGATGAAATAGTTGCTGTAGCCAGGCAGCCGGTCGACACCGTGCGGCGCACGTCCGCGTCCACCCTCCAACGCCACATGCAGCGCGCCACCCCCGCGCGGCACAACCTCCACGCCACGCTTGGTCACCACAACGTTATAATCATTCCCGCGCGACCAGTAGCCGCTTCCATCCGCCAACGCTTCAAATGCAATCGGCAGCGAAGCCGCGCCCGCCGTCAATCCCGCCAGCACTCCGGCTACGCACAACCGCTCCAGAATTCCCATGTTGCTCTCCAGACCAGCAGCCAGTGTACATCCAACCGAGTCTCACTCGCCGGAATACACACATGTTGGGACTCAGTTGTGCCAGATTTTCGCGAGAGCGGCAAAGGCGCTGACAGTGGCACAGTGCGCTTTCGCCCGCGAACCAGCCAATCTGATAAACTCGCCACCAATGACCCGCCGACACACGCTCTCGCTCTTCGTCTTACTGGCCGTGCTTATTGCACCCGCTTCCGCGGCTACGCAGCCCACGCTAATCGCTAAGTCCGTCACCATTTATCGCGATAACTACGGGGTCCCGCACGTCTTCGGACCCACCGACGCAAGCTGTATCTTCGGCTATATCTACGCGCAGGCCGAAGACAACTTCTGGCAGATCGAAGACAGCTATATCCGCGCGTTGGGCCGCGCCTCCGAAGTTTACGGCGCGAAAACTCTGGATGACGACCGCCTTGTCCGCGCCCTCCAGATTCCGAAATTAGCGCAGGAAGAGTACGATCGTGCCAGTCCCGAAACCAAGAAACTGGTGGACGCCTCGGCCGAGGGCCTCAACTATTTCCTGGCGCGCAACCTGCAAGTGAAGCCGCGCCTCATCACGCATTTTGAACCTTGGTACATCTACGCCTTTAATCGCTACGCGCTCTACTATAAATTCATCTTCGGCAAGAGCGGTCTCAAACCCTCCGAGATTTCGAGCGCCTCGGAATCGCAGGGCTCCAATATGTGGGCCATCACTCCGGCCAAGAGTTCCGACGGCCACGCCCTGCTTTTTATCAATCCGCACCAGCCCTTCTTCGGCGTCGGCCAATGGTATGAAGGGCACGTCCACAGCGACGAAGGCTGGAACATGAGCGGCGCTTCTTTCTTCGGTTCCGGGTTCCCCACCATCGGCCACAACGATGTCCTGGGCTGGAGTCACACCGTGAATGAGCCCGACATCGTAGACGTCTACGAAGAAACTTTCGACAATCCGAGCGACCCGCTGGCCTATCGCTACGACGGCGCTTATAAGCACGCCACCGAATGGAAGGAAACCATCAAGGTCAAAACCGCCAGCGGACTCACCGATCGCACTTTCACTTTCCGCCGCACCCACCACGGTCCAATCGTCGCCAAGCGCGACGGCAAACCGCTAGCCGTGAAAATGGCCAAGTTCGAAGAAGGCGGACAGGTGGACGAGTGGTACGCCATGAGCAAGGCCCGCAACTTCGACGAATTCAAGAAAGCCATGTCGGCGGTCGCGGTGCCCATGTTCAACGCCATTTATGCCGATCGAGACGGCAACATTTTCTACGTCTATAACGGCGCCGTTCCCAAGCGCTCCCTCAAGTTCGATTGGTCGAAGCCCGTGGATGGTTCCACATCCGAGACGGAATGGCAGGGGTATCACAGCTTCAATGAACTTCCGCAAGTGACCAATCCAAAATCCGGTTTCGTGCAGAACTGCAATTCCACTCCGTTTACGACCACCGTTTTCGGAAACCCGGATCCTTCCGAATACCCCAAGTACATGGTTGGCGAGCAGGACACCGCACGCGCCCGCATCTCACGCCGAATTCTCTGGAACAAAGACAAATTCAGTTTCGATGAATGGGCCAAGGCCGGATTCGATACCTACGTCATCAACGCCGAAACGGAGATTCCAAAACTGGTGGAAGCGTTCGACCAGGAGCATCCCGCCAAGCTCCTCGATCCAATCACCGAGCTGCGCAATTGGGATCACGTCAGCCGCATATCTTCAGTGCCAATGACCCTGTTCCTGCTGTATCACGAAAAACAATATGGCACCGCCGTGTTTCCGCCTGCAAAACCCAAGGAAACCCCTCTTGAATCCCTTGAGAAGGTGGTCGACACCTTGCAGAAGACCTTTGGAACCTGGCGTGTCCCCTATGGCGATATCAATCGCCTGGAGCGCCGCCAATCCGGTGGCGAGGAGCCGTTCAGCGACGCAGTGAACAGCCTCCCGATAGCCGGCGCTCCAGGAGATGTCGGCATCGTCTTCAATTTCTATTCGCGTCCGGAAAAGGACCAGAAACGCCGCTACGGCGTGGCCGGCCATTCGTTCATCAGCGTCGTGGATTTCGGCCCGCAGGTGGTCGCGCGCTCCATTCTGGTCTTCGGCGAGAATTCCGATCCCAACTCCAAGCACTATTTCGATCAGTCGCAGCTCTACGCGAAGCAGGAATTCAAGCCCGCGTATTTCAGCCTGGCCGATATCAAAGCCCACGCCGAGCGCACCTATCATCCCGGTGAAGGCAAGCCTTGAGAACCAAGCCGGCTTCCGTGGTGGCCCTCTACCCGGGCTCGTTCGATCCCATCACGAACGGACACCTGGATTTGATCCAGCGCGGCTCGGCACTGTTCGACAAGCTCTTCGTTGCCATCCTTCGCAATGACGAAAAGCAAGCTCTGTTCAGCGTGGACGAGCGAATCGAGATGCTCTCGGAAGTAGTGCAAGGTTATCCGAACGTGGAAGTCGGATCGTTCGACGGCCTGCTGGTGGAGTACGCCGCCAACTGCGGCGCCAGCGTGATCATTCGCGGCATTCGCGCGGTTTCCGATTATGAGTATGAGCTGCAGATGGCGCTCATGAATCGGCGTCTCCGGCCGGATATCGAAACCGTGTTCCTGATGGCCAGCGAGGCGCATTCGTTCTTGAGCTCCAAGCTGGTGAAGGAAGTGATCCGCTTGGGCGGAAAAATCACCGGCCTCGTCCCGCCGTCGATTGAGGTTAAACTAAGAAAAAGACTGTTAGGAGATAACTAGGAGAAATTGACACCTTCCATGCAAGCAACCACCGATCTCGCCGAGCGGATTTCGCTGATCAGCGAGTCTTCCACCATGAAAGTCGCGGCCGACGCCGACCGCCTTCGCAGAGAAGGAAAAGATGTGGTCGACTTCGGGGCGGGGGAGCCCGATTTCCCGACGCCGGACAACATCAAGAAAGCGGCCATTGCCGCTATCGATGCCAATTTTACGAAGTACACGCCCACCGGTGGAACCCTCGAGCTGAAGAACGCCATTTGCGATCGGCATCGTACTGACTACGGCACCAATTACGCGCCCGCGGAATGTATGGTGACGGTGGGAGGCAAGCACGCGATTTTCAATTTGATGCAGGCGGTGATCGGCGATGGCGACGAAGTGATCATCCCAGTCCCTTACTGGGTCACTTATAAGGATGTCGTCAACTACGCGGGCGGCAAATGCGTTTTCGTCCCCACCGACGAAGACCGCGGGTTCACGTTTACCGCCGACATGATCGCGCCGTACATCACTCCGCGCTCCAAGCTTCTGATCATCAACTCGCCGTGCAATCCCAGCGGTGCAGTTCTCAGCCGCGAAGAGTTTGAGAAAATCTACCGGCTCGCATCCAAGCGCGGCGTCCGTTTGATGACCGACGAATGTTACTGCCGCTTCCTCTATGAAGCGGAGCCGTTCTCCATTGCGTCCATGCCGGACGCCAAGGAGCATGTCGTAGTGGCCGGTTCCCTTTCGAAAACCTATTCCATGACCGGTTGGCGAATCGGCTTCGCACTTGCGCCCAAGCCTCTGATCGACGCCATGCTGAAGCTGCAAAGCCACACTACATCGAATCCAACCTCGGTGTCGCAGAAGGCCGCCATCGAGGCGTTGCGTGGTCCGCAAGATTCCATAGATGTGATGCTCGCTGAATACCTGAACCGCCGCGACTATGTGGTGAGCCGGCTGCGCGCTATCCCCGGCGTCAAGATTTCTGAGCCGAAGGGTGCGTTCTACGTTTATCCCAACGTCTCGGTTGGATTTCGTAATGGAATCACATCCGCCCTGCAGTTCTCGGAGAAGCTGCTTGCGCAAGAGTATGTGGCAGTGGTTCCGGGCGAAGCATTCGGAACCAGCGAGCACGTTCGAATCTCGTACGCCACGTCCATGAAGGAACTCGCCCGCGGCCTTGACCGTATTGAGACTTTCATCCGTGGACGGTAGCGCTCCAGTTCGGCTTCCCGCCGTTTTCAAAGAAAAAATATGGGGCGCGCTGGACCTGGCTCCCTGGTATCCCGATCCCGGCAAAAAGATCGGCGAGGTGTGGTTTGAAGCCGACCTTCCCCTGCTGGTCAAGTTCGTATTCACCACCGAGCGGCTGTCGGTACAGGTCCATCCGGCCGACGCATTCGCCGCCGCTCACGAAAAATCGCTCGGAAAAACCGAGATGTGGTACATTTTGCGCGCTGACTCCGGCGCGCAAATCGCTCTCGGTTTTCGAGAACCCATCACGCGCGACCGCATGCGCGAATCTGCATTGAGCGGTGAAATTGAAAAGTTGCTGCAGTGGATAGACGTGAAGCAGGGCGACGCATTCTTTATCCCCGCCGGAACCGTGCACGCCATCGGCGCCGGCCTGGCCCTGTGCGAGGTGCAGCAGCATTCCGACATCACTTACCGTCTCTACGACTACGGCCGCCCTCGCGAGCTGCATCTTGCAAAGGCGCTCGAAGTTGCGTCCACGGATGTATTCGATGCGAAGTCGCGAGAGCTGCCCATCGATTGCCAATACTTCCACACCGAACTGGCCCGGATCACTTCGCCTATCGACTATCCCGCGGCTCATGATCGTTTCCATTTGCTAGTCTTCGCGGGCGGCAGCGGGAAAATCGCCGGTCAGCCGTTCCGCGAAGGAGAAACGTGGCTAATCCCAGCTGGCGCGGGCCTATTTTCAATTGCCCCGGACGAACCAACAAAATTCCTTCGCACCTGGGTCCCCCAAACCGAGATGGAATGAGAAGGCCGGTCCCCAGCGGGATGCGGTAAGCTCCCAATGGATACGCACTCGAGGTGCAAAAAGGAGAACCGGCCATGAAGAAGAATAACACTTGTCTGAAGAGTCCGAAGCGGAACAAAACCCGCAAGCGATCGCTTA
>Ga0187851_10001792_pt1 | contig 20018 bp, 20 predicted proteins | sample June2016WEW_6_10_FD_132997 | JGI IMG/M metagenome (GOLD analysis project Ga0187851, IMG submission 132997) | Peatland microbial communities from SPRUCE experiment site at the Marcell Experimental Forest, Minnesota, USA - June2016WEW_6_10 | ecosystem: Environmental > Terrestrial > Soil >...
CGCATCGCGGCGGGCACAACCCACTCGAGCCGGCGGCTTTCGGCGTGCCGGTCGTGGCCGGCCCGCACATGGAGAATTTCGCCGAAATCGCGGCCGATTTCGATCGGCAAGACGCCTGGATCCGCGTGCCGTCCGCGGACCGCCTGGCCGCGGCGATCGAAGAATTGCTGGGCGATGCCGCTCGGCGCGCGGCGCTGGGGCAGCGCGCGCTCGCGCTCGCCCGGGCTCGGCGCGGGGCCAGCGTGCGCGCGGTGGAAGCGCTCAGGGCAAGCTATGAAGACGCGCTCAGCCGGGCGCTGCCAGTGCTCTGGAAACGCCTGCTATTGGGGCCGTTGACGCTGGTCTGGCGCGCAGGCTTGAGCGTCGATCGAGCGTTCAAGTCAGCCGGGGCGCGGATGCCGGTGTGTCCCGTGGTGAGCGTCGGTAACCTCAGCCTGGGCGGCACCGGCAAAACGCCCTTCGCAGTGTGGCTGTGTGGCGAACTGAAGCAGCGCGGCTGGCGCCCCGGCGTGCTGCTGCGCGGTTACCGGCGCAGCGGCGGCCCGGCGACACTCACGGCCGCGCCTGGCTCCACGATTGCGGTCGAAGCCGCCGGTGAAGAAGCGCTGATTCATCTCCGCGCCGGCCACGCCGCGGTCGGCGTGGGCGCGGACCGCGCGCGGGCGTTGGCCGAGTTACAGGCCGGCCAGGGCATCGATTGCGCCGTGCTCGACGATGGCTTCCAGCACTGGCGTCTGCGGCGCGACTGCGACATCGTGCTGATCGATGCACTGGACCCGTTCTGCGGCGGCGTGCTGCCGCTGGGGCGCTCGCGCGAGCCGTTTTCGGCGCTGCGCCGCGCCGATGCCGTGGTGCTGACCAACACCGTGCGCGGACGCTCCTACGCCGGACTGGTGCGCGAAATCCGCCGCTGGAACGCCGCTGTGCCGGTGTTTTTCGCCCGTACCGTGGCCGCGGAATTGGCGGCGCTGCCCGCGGGCGCGGGCGCATTCTGTGCGCTGGGCAACCCCGGCTCATTCCGTGTGACACTGGCGCAGGCCGGCGTCGAGCCCGCGTTCTTTGCAGTCTCTCCCGATCATCATCGCTACAGCCGGCGTGAAGTGCAGGAGTTGCTCGCGCGCGCGCCGGCGCTGGTTACGACGGAGAAGGACTGGCTGAACCTGCCGGCGGAATTTCAGGGCGACGCGCGCATCCGCGTGCTGCGGATTCACATCGAGGTGGACCGCACCGACGAGTTGCTCAACCTGGTAGTAGCACGCCTTCAAGCCGCAGCAACTCGAGCTTGACCTCCAGGCCGCCGCCGTAGCCGGTGAGGCTGCCGCTGGAGCCGATGACGCGGTGGCAAGGCACGAAAATCGGCAGTGGATTGCGGCCGTTGGCCGCGCCCACGGCGCGCACCGCCGCCGGCTGGTCGAGCGCGCGGGCGATGTCCCGGTACGTGCGGGTGTGGCCGTAGGGAATCTCTTCGAGCGCTTTCCAGACGCGGAGCTGGAACGGCGTCCCCGCGGGCCGCAGCGGAATGGAGAAAACCTCCCTCTCGCGCGCGAAGTACTCGTTCAGTTGTTTCACTGCTTCGGCAAGCACAGGGTCGCTCGGGTCGCGCATCCAGTCGAGTGGCCAGCCCGGTGGTGGCGTTTGCGGAGAAGCCGCGAACGACGCGCGTATCAGCGCCTCGCCGTCCGAGGCCAGGTAGAGCGCGATGTGATTCGCAAAAACGGCTGAGGTCCAGACTGGCATGGCGGCCGCGCGCTGCTAGGGCAGCCCGATCTCGCGCAGGAAGCGCGCGGCTTCTTCGGGCGGCGTGGGGTTGATGTAAAAGCCGGTGCCCCATTCGAAACCCGCGACGCGCGTCAGCTTAGGGATGATTTCGATGTGCCAGTGGTAATAGTCGTAGTCCGGGTCCTGCACCGGCGCCGTGTTCAGAATGAGATTGAAGGGCGGGAATTCGAGCGCCTGCTCCATCTTGCGCAGCAGCGCGCGCAGGACCCAGGCCAGGTTGTGCAGCGCGGCGTTGTCGGTCTTTTCGAAGTGCGAGCCGTGGCGGCGCGGCATGATCCAGACCTCGAACGGGAAGCGCGAGGCGTAGGGGCAAAGCACCGTGAAATGGTCGGTTTCGAGCACTACGCGCTGCTGCGACTCCGCCTCGTGCTGGATAATGTCGCAGTAGATGCACCGTTCGCGATAGTCGAAGTGGCGCTTGGCGCCTTCCATTTCCTCGATCACGCGCTTGGGCACGATCGGCAGCGCGATGAGCTGCGAGTGCGGGTGTTCGAGCGTCGCGCCGGCGCCCTCGCCGTGGTTTTTGAAGATCAGAATGTAGCGCAGCCGGAAGTCTTTCTTGAGATCCAGCATGCGGTCGCGCATAGCGAAGAAGAGATCTTCGTTTTCCTTCTCGGTCAGCGCGCCGGGCGAGGCCTTATGATTGGTTGTCTCGATGAAAACCTCGTGCGCGCCGATGCCGTTCATGCGGTCGTAGAGTCCCTCGCCCTGCCGGTCCAGTGTGCCCTCGACCCGCAGCGCGGGGAACTTATTGGGTACCACGCGCAGATGCCAGCCGGGCTGGTTGGGGCCGCCCGAAGTGCGATAGGCGAGAATCTCGGGCGGCGTCTTCGACTCATGCCCGACGCAGAATGGGCACAAGCGCTCGCCCGCGGGCGCCACGCGCTCGCGCACGAAGTCTTCCGGGCGCCGCGCCCGGTCTGTGGAAATGATGACCCATCGGCGGGTGATCGGGTCTTTGCGAAGCTCTGGCAACGTTCTCTCCCAGGCCTGGAAATGGCAAGCAACCAGAATATATGATTTAGACCCGGCCGCTTTCCAATGACCATGCATCGGCCTGATGTTCGATCCGCGGCGGGTTCGAGAAGACGACTGTGACCAGGTCGAATCGGATCGCCTGGACATCGATGCGCGCGCCGCGCGCCCAGGCCCGCGCCGCCCGGCGCTGCGCGACCTGTTTTATCACGTCCACCGCGCGTTCGGGCGATCCATGTTCCTCGCCCTGGCGCGATTTGACCTCGACGAACACCGTGCGCTCGCCGTCCGTGGCCACGATGTCGACCTCGGCCAATTTCGGGCCGGTCCAGTTGCGTGCGAGCATGCGGTAACCCTGTTTCTGCAGATAACGCTGGGCCAGGTCCTCGGCGCGCCGCCCCAGCGCGCGCTGCGGTGTGAGGCGTCCGCGCGTGGCGCGCGCGCGCAGCGCATCGATCCGCCCCAGCAGCCAGGCGAAAGCCCGCGCCGTAAGCCCCGCATGCAGGCCCGCGCGGTGGGATGAGTGTTGAGCGCTCCCGGGCACCCGGCTTACTTCAGAACTTCGAACTCGAACTCCATCACCTTGCCGCGCACCACGTAGCACAGGTAATACTCCCAGAAGCGGCGAAAGCGCGGGAAGGCGTTGACCAGCAGCTCGAAGCCCAGATACCTCCATCCAGCCAGTAGCCGCACGTGGACTTTCTTCTCCCGAAAGCGGGCCTCGGTGTAGTAGCCGTAGCCGGCGTTGTCGGCGCTGAAGTAGCGGAATGAGAAGGAATTCAGGTGCCAGCGGTGGGTCGGATCGCAGAAGGACGAGAAGTCGGTGTAATGCGGCGTAACGATCAGCACTGTGCCGCCGGCGCGCACCAACCGGTGGAACTCCTCCAGGGCGCGGATCACGTTAGATAGGTGCTCGATGACATGGATCGCCTGCAGGCGGTCGAAGGAGTCGTCGCGAAAGGGGTATGGAAAATGGTCCAGGTCGCACAGCACGTCGGCGCGTGTGCGCGGGTTGCGGTCGATGCCGATCGCGCCCGGCAGCTTGTTGATGCCGCAGCCGACGTCGAGAATGCGGGACGTTGTGCCGGAACCCACCAGACCAGTGTAGCCGGGCGCGGCCGGGCCGGCGCTACTTACAGACCTCCGCCAGGCACTCCTCGAGCAGCTCCAGCCCGAAGTCGGCCTGGTCGCGGGTGAGCACCAGCGGCGGCGCCAGGCGAATCGAATTCTGGCCCGCGCCGAGCACCAGCATGCCGCGCCGGAAGGCCATTTCGACCAGCCGATTGCGCGTGTCGACGTCCTTCTCCTTGCTGGTTTGGTCGCGCACGATCTCAACGCCCAGCATCAGCCCCAGCCCGCGCACGTCGCCCACCACGCGAAAGCGCGCCGGCCAGCTCCGCATGCGCTCCAGCATGTATGCGCCGAGGCGTGCCGCGTTGTCGATCAGCCCCTCCTCCAGCAGCGCGATGGTCGCCAGCGCGGCTTCGACCGAGACCGGGTTGCCACCGAAGGTCGAAGCGTGCGAGCCGGGCGTCCACTGCATGTACTGCGCCTTGGCCACGGTGGCGCTCAGCGGCAGTCCGCTGGCGATGCCTTTGGCCAGAGTGACGATGTCCGGATCAATGCCGAAATGCTGGTAGGCGAACATTTTGCCGGTCCGCCCCATACCGCTCTGCACCTCGTCGCACACCAGCAGGATGCCGTGACGCTGCGCCACCGCCGCCAGTTCGTCGAGGAACTTCTTCGGCGGCACCAGGTAACCGCCTTCGCCCTGGACCGGCTCGACGAAGATCGCCGCGACCTCATCGGCGGGCACAATCGTCTTGAAAAGCTGATCTTCGAGGATCTTCACGCACTCCACGTGACAGCTCTCGACCTGCTTGCCATAGGCGCAGCGGTAGCAATACGCGTAGGGGATGTGCGTCACGCCGCCCAGCAGCGGCGCGAAGCCGCGTTTCTGCACGCTTTTCGAACCGGTCAGCGAAAGCGCACCCATGGTGCGCCCGTGAAAGCCGCCCAGAAAAGCGATGAATTTGTCGCGCCCGGTGTGATAGCGCGCCATCTTGAGGGCCGCTTCAATCGCCTCCGCGCCCGAGTTGCCGTAATAGACGCGCCGCGGCTCCAGCGCCGGGTCGCCGCCCGTCACCAGACTCGCCAGCTTTTCTCCCAGCGCGACCATGTTCTCGTAGTAGAAATCGGTTCCCGACATGTGCAGGAACTTCTCGGCCTGCCGGCGGATCGCCTCGACCACGCGCGGATGGGCGTGACCGGTGGCGCAGACCGCGATGCCCGCGTTGAAATCCAGAAACCGGTTGCCGTCCACGTCCTCGACGATCGCGCCTTCGCCGCGCGCGATCACCAGCGGGTAGGTTCGCGTCGAAGACGGAGAAAGGATCGCCAGGTCTCGCTCCACCACCGCCCGGGCCTTCGGCCCCGGCAGTTCGGTGACGAGATTCGGCAGATCGTGACGTATGGAAACTGGTGTGTTCATCGCACTCCCTCCAGACACCGAAATCGGGAATTAAATGGGCGGCCAATCGGCCGCGTGCGCAGGCGCGCGACGCGCTAGTCGCTCGCGTAGAGGGAGGGCCGGACCGTGGCTGGTTTCAGCACCACAGATCTATTGTACGAGAGCCGGCGGCCGGTGGGAACCCCCAATCGAGACGTGACCCGCCGTGCGCCGCGCCGCGCGAAGGCGGGAGGGACAGCGCGAACGGCGCTTGCTAATTAATTAGATATATTACTGCTGATGGAACCCTATAATTAATATAATTGATTCAAAAGGATCAAAGCCAATTTTCGATTTTTCCTAATATAATCAGTTATTTGAAATGGCTATCTTACGATATTCTACGATTTTCCTCAATTTCTCGAATTCGCTTCACGCGTGGTTAGACCGGGGCCGATTTGCGTGCACTTTGAGGTGCGTGGGAAGAGCCTGCTGCTTAAAGCTTAGGCCCGGTGTCAAGCAAGGCTTGTCGTGGACGGGGCGGTGTTGCAGGGGGCGGTTGGGATGCGTCTCGGCGGGCGCCTGGCGCGGCGCAACGCCGGCCCAGCGCAGCGCCGCAAGCTCATGTAGAATCGCGGCCAGGGAGCACCAATGGCGTGAAACTGGCTCTGGAGCTGACACCGGCGGAGGCGAAACGCAGGATCGAGGCCGGCGAGGCCATCGCGCTGATCGACGTGCGCGAGCCGGGCGAGCACTTCATCTGCTCGCTGCCGGGCGCGGAGCTGATCCCTATGAACACGGTGCCCGGCCATCTATCCGAGCTGGACGAACAGGCCGACGAGAAGCTGCTCGTCGTGTACTGCCATCACGGCCTGCGCAGCTTGAACGCCGTGCGCTGGCTGAGAGAGCAAGGCGTGGAAAACTGCCAGTCGCTGGCCGGCGGCATCGACCGTTGGAGCGCGGAAGTGGATCCGGCGGTGCCGCGTTATTAGGCTGAGCTGATCGCCGCGGCCTTCAGGCGAGTCCGGAGCCGGCATCCGCGGCGGAGGCTCAGCTCGCACGTGGACCCGTTAGGGAGGTTGGGCGTAGAATTCCCGTTGCAGCATTGAATTCAGGCCGGCAGGAGCTCATGAAGATCTCACGACGCCGTCTTACCCTCGCCGCTCTGGCCGCCTCCACCGGAGCATCCCCATCCATGGCCAGTGAATCCGCCGCACCGCCGCAACCCGCCTATGGCGGGCCGCTGGAGAAGTTTTCCGGTCAATACCAACCGGCCGACTTCGACTCGCTGGCCTACTCGCGCGAGCGCTGGCAATCCACGCCGCGCGCGCTGGGCTTCGACGCGCGTTCGAAGCAAGACGCCCTGGCGTGGCAGCGCAAGCTGCGCGTGCGCCTGGCCGAGTGTCTGGGCGGATTCCCGCAAACGCGATCTCCGCTGCAGGCGCGGACGCTCGAAGTGCGGGATCTCGCCGCGTACCGGCGCGAGTCGCTGCTGTTCGACTCGCGGCCGGGCCTGAGCGTGTTCGCTTATCTGCTGACGCCCAAACCGGTGCGCGAGCCCATGCCGGTGGTGATCTGCCTGCCCGGACACGGGCGCGGCGTGGACGACATTGCGGGGATCGACCCGAATGGGCGCGAGCGCTCCGAGAAGACCGGTTACGAGTACGACTACGCCGTCCAGGTGGTGGAGCACGGCATGGCCGCGCTAGTTATCGAGATGCTCGGCTTCGGCTGCCGCCGCGATCCCGATGCCCGCAAGAAGGGTCCCGAGGCAAGTTCCTGTCAGCCCGCCGCCGGCGCGGCGCTGCTGGTGGGCGAGAGCATGGCCGGCTGGCGCGCCTGGGACGTGCTGCGGGCCTGCGACTTCATCGCCACGCGCAAAGACCTGGACGCCAACCGCATCGGCTGCCTGGGCATCTCCGGCGGCGGTACGGTGACGCTCTACGCCACGGCGCTCGAGCCGCGCATCCGCGCGGCGTTCATGAGCTGCTCGCTGTGCACATTCCGCGACTCGATTCTGTCGATTGCTCACTGCATCGACAACTACGTGCCGGGCATTCTCAAGTGGGCCGAGGCGAGCGACATCGCCGGTCTGATCGCGCCGCGTCCCTTTTTCGCCGAATCGGGGCTCGACGACCAGATCTTTCCCCTGGCCGGCTCGCGCGAAGCTTTCGAGGCGCTGCGGCGCGTCTACGCAACCTTCGGACAGCCGGAACTCTGTGCCCGCGAGGAGTTTGCCGGCGGTCACGAGTTTCACGGCGTGCAAGGCCTGGAGTTCCTGCGGCGACATCTGACGGCGTAGGATGAAGCGACCCGCTCGGGAACGCGATCGTGTCCGCTGCGTTATCAGACATTGACGCGGGACTGTTAGGCTGGAGCGTTCAACGACATGCGCATAACCATGCTCGGGGCCGGCTATGTGGGCCTCACCACCGGCGCCGCCCTCGCCTACCTGGGGCACGACGTCTGCTGCCTGGATAAGGATGAAGGCAAAATCGACCGGCTGAAGCAGGGCCAGCCTCCGCTTTATGAGCCGCATCTCCAGGAGTTGATCGAGCTCAGCGGCGCCCATCTGCGCTTCACCTCGGACTATGCCGCCGCCATCCCCGAAGCCGAGATCGTCTTCATCGCCGTCGGCACGCCGCCCCGCGCCGACGGCAGTCCCGACCTGCGCTTTGTGCGCGCGGCGGCCGAGGAGGTGGGCCAGAATCTGGGCACGGACTACACCGTCGTAGTCAACAAATCGACGGTGCCGATCGGCAGCGGCAAGTGGGTCCGGATGGTCATTCAGGCGGCCTACTTCGAGCGTCACGGCCGCGACGCCGAGGGCCTGGTCGGCGTCGGATCGAACCCCGAGTTCCTGCGCGAGAGTTGCGCCGTCCACGACACCCTGTATCCCGATCGCATCGTCATCGGCGCCGCCGATCCGCGTGTGCTGGAGCGGCTGATCGCGCTCTACCAGCCGCTGATCGACCAGAGCTTCGAACCGCCGCCATTCCTGCCGCGGCCCGAGGGCATCGCTCCGGTGCCACTGGTAACCACCGATCCCGCCTCGGCCGAGCTGATCAAGTACGCCGCCAACGCTTTCCTGGCGCTGAAAATCAGCTACATCAATGAAATCGGCAATCTGGCCTCGCGCGTGGGCGCGAACGTGCAGACCGTGGCCCAGGGCATCGGCATGGACAAACGCATCGGCCCGCGCTTCCTCCAGGCGGGCCTGGGCTGGGGCGGTTCGTGTTTCGGCAAGGATACTTCGGCCATCCTCACCACCGCCTTCGAGCACGGCATCTCGATGCCCATCGTGCGAGCGGCGCGCGAAGTCAACCGCCAGATGCGCGTGCAGGTGCTCGAAAAACTGCTCTCGGTTCACGGCGCGCTCGAAGGGAAAAAGATCTCGCTGCTGGGCCTGTCGTTCAAGCCCGAGACCGACGACCTGCGCGACGCTCCGGTGATTGAAATCATTCGCCGCCTGCTCGATCACGGCGCCCGCGTCAGCGCCCACGACCCCAAGGCCGCCGAGGCCTTCCGCCTGCAGCAGCCCGACATGGCCGAGGTGGAGCTCGCCGCCGGGCCCGAAGCGCTTTTTGATGGCGCCGACGCCATCGTTCTGGTGACCGAATGGAAGCAGTACCTGGGACTCGATTGGGCCGGTTTGCGCTCGCGCATGCGCGCGCCGGTTCTGGTCGACGGGCGCAACGCGCTCAATCGCGCCGAAATGGAAACCGCCGGCTACCGCTATCTGCGAATTCCCTGAGCGGCGCGTCCGACCTTTCGTGTAGATTCTGGAAATGCGTTCCCAGACTCTCTGGATTGTGGCGGCCGTCCTCATGCTGGCCGCATTCGCCATGCCCCACAGCCCGTTCGGCAGCGAAATCCGCAACCGGTAGTTCCTGGTCTCTTGTTCGTTTTTTCAAAGTCCATTTTTGAGGGAACCTTCGCTTGCGCGCTAGCGTACTCGTTTTTGAACGCGAGGTTTCGAGCATGGCGACAAATGGCAAAAACGGAAAGAACAAGAAATGGCGTAAGCGCCTGATCTGGATCGGCGTCGTCGTGATCCTGGCGTGTGGCACCGTCTACGGAGTCCATGCGGCGCTGAAGCCCGACAATAAGATAGATCCCTCCAAGATCGCCAGTATCGAACGCGGCAGCATCGCCCGCAGCGTCGTCGCCACCGGTAAGATCGAGCCGCGTTCCACCGTCGAGGTCAAATCCAAGGCCAGCGGCATCGTCAAGAAACTGTACGTCGACTACAGTGCCTCCGTTCATCAAGGCCAGCTTCTGGCCGAGTTGGACAAGGAATTGCTCGAGGCCGCGGTCCGCGAATCCAAGGCCAATCTGCAGGCCGCCCAGGCTAACGAAGAGTCCGCCATGGCTTCGCTCGAGCGCAATAAGGTCGACGCCGAAGGCCCGGATCTGCCCTTCCTGATTTCCGCCATGGGCCGCGCGCGCCAGTTGTTCAAGGATGGCCTGCTGGCCAAGAACAGCGTCGAAGACGCCGAAAAGGCCTATCAGATGGCGCTCAACAAGCAGTCCTCGGCGATCCGCAATCTCGCCGTCTCCCGCGCCGAAATCGCCAAGGCCAAGGCGCAGGTCGCGCAGGCCACCGCCGCTCTCGAGCGCGCCGATGAAGACCTCCGCAATTCCACCATCGTCAGCCCGATCGACGGTCTCGTGCTTTCGCGCGACGTCGAGGTGGGCAACGCCGTCAGCTCCATTCTGGTGCTCGGTTCGCAGGCCACGCTGCTGTTCACTCTCGGCGACGTCAGCGATGTGTTCGTGCGCGGCAAGGTCGACCAGGCGGACATCGGCAAGGTCTATCTCGGCCAGCCCACGCACATCACCGTCGAGAGTTTCCGCGACCGCAAGTTCGAGGGCAAGGTCTACCAGATCAGCCCGCTGGGCGTGGAAAAGGAGAATGTGACCACCTTCGAGGTCAAGGTCTCCATCGCCAATCCGGGCCGCGAGTTGAAGGCCAAGATGAGCGCCAACGCCGAGATCATTCTCGAAGAGAAGCCCAATGTCCTGCTGGTGCCCGAAGCGGCCATCCTCTACGACAAGGATCGCAAGGCGTCGGTTGAAGTCCCCGACCTGACGGCCGAAAAGGGGCGCAAGAAGCTGCCGGTGCAGCTTGGCATCAGCAATGGCGTCAAGACCGAACTGGTGGCCGGCCTCAAAGAAGGCGCCAAGGTCATCCTCCAGTAGCCGGGCCCCGGCTCCTCAATACATCAGGAAGTGCGCCGTGAGCTTCGCCGATTTATTGAAGGACACCTGGCAGACGCTCACCGCGCACAAGCTGCGCACGGGGCTGACCATGTTCGGTCTCGCCTGGGGCGTCGTGTCCATCACGCTCATGACCGCCGCTGGCGACGGCTTCCGCGAGGGCCAGCGCCGCGTGATGGAAAAGTTCGGCGACAATATCGTGATCGTGTGGCCCGGCCGCACGTCGCTGCAAGCCGGCGGCGAGCGCGCCGGGCGCAGGATCTGGTGGACCACTCGCGACCACGAAGCGCTCGCGCCGATGTGCCCGTCCTGCCTTTACATCATGCCCGAACTGACACGCGGCTCGACCCCTGTCCGCAGCGCCTACAACAGCGCGCTGCTGCTCATCTCGGGCTCGCAGCCGCCGTATCAGCAGATCCGCTATCTGCCCGCCGCCGAAGGCCGCTTTTTCTCCTGGGCCGATGATCGCGAAGGCCGCCGCGTGGCCTTCCTCGGCACGGAGGCGCGCAAGCAGCTTTTCGGCCCGCGGGCGGCTCTCGGCGAGCGCATCTCTATCGGCGGCTTCCCCTACGAAGTGATCGGCGTCATGCAGCACAAGGAACAGGACTCCGATTACGACGGGCGCGACGTAGAGAAAATTTTCGTGCCTTACGGCGCCATGATCCGCGACCTGCCCAACAAGCCGCCGATGCCGCCCGAAACCATCGACCAGTTCATCGTCAAAGCCCGCTCCATGGAAGTCCACGAGGATTGCATCAAGGAACTGCGCCGCGCGCTGGCGGTGCTACACGGCTTCGATCCCAACGACAAGGAAGCGGCCAACACGTGGGACACCGTGCGCGAAACCAAAGGCTTCATCAGCATGGCCAACGGCATGAAATTCTTTCTCGGCGCAATGGGTGTCATCACGCTGCTCTTAGGCGGCATCGGCACGATGAACGTGATGCTCGTCGCCGTGCGCGAGCGGACTCGCGAGATCGGTCTGCGTCTGGCTGTCGGCGCCACCCGCGGCCAGATTCTACAGTTGTTTTTCCTCGAGACGTTCCTCATCGTCTTCGGCAGCGGCGCGGTCGGCTTCGGCCTGGCGCACGGTCTATGCGCCTTCGTCAACACGCTCAAGATGCCGCCCTATTTCGCGGGACTGATCGCCACCTGGCAGGTCAGTCTCGCCTGCGTCCTGCTGCTGGGTCTGGTGGCATTCCTCTCGGCCCTCTACCCGGCTTCGCGCGCCGCTTCGGTCGATCCGGTCGAGGCGCTGCGTTGGGAAGCAGGGGGATAGGCGCCATGCGGAGAGAGATCCTCATCCAGGCCTGGATCAGCCTGCTGCGCAATCCCACCCGCAGCATCCTTACCATGCTCGGCATCGTCTGGGGCATCGCCGCCGTCACGCTTCTGCTGGCCTATGGCGACGGCTTCCAGCACGTGATGGTCGGCTTGTTCGAGAACTTTTCCAAAACCGCCGTCATCGCATTTCCCGGCCAGACTTCGATGCAAGCCGGCGGCGAGCGCGCCGGCCGCCGCATCCAGTTCGAGCAGGAAGACATCGACCTCGCCAAGGCCGAGTCGCCGGCCATCCGCCGCATCTGCATGGAGCTCGTCCGCCGGCCGCGGATCGGCTACCAGGACCGCTCGTTCGACATTCAACTGCGCGGTGTGTGCGCCGATTATGGCGAGATCCGCTCCGAGGTGCCGATCGAGGGCCGTTGGTTCAGCCGGGAGGACGAGCAGGAGCGCCGCCACGTGGCGTTTCTCGGCGATTGGGCCCGCAACAAACTCTTCAGCGGCCGCCCCGCCATCGGCGAGGAGATCACGATTCAGGGCATGCGCTTCACCGTCATCGGCCGCATGGAACAGAAGATGTCCTTCGGCAACTACTACGGCCCCGACGACCGCGCCGTCTTCATCCCCTACTCGACCATGGGCGAGCTGTTCAACATCCGCTATCCCGGCAATCTCGTCATCCAGCCGATTTCAGGCCGTTTCGAGGACGCCGCCGACACGCAGTTCCGCGAATCCATCGCCCACCGCAAAGGTTTCGACCCCAAGGATAAGCGCGCCATCGAGACCTTCGGCACATCCGACATGCGGCCCATCGTCGATGGCCTCACTATCGGCCTGCGCGGCTTGCTGCTCTTCGTCGGCTCCTTGACGCTGGCCATCGGCGGCATCGGTTTGATGAACATCATGCTCGTCGCCGTGAGCGAGCGCACGCGCGAGATCGGCCTGCGGCGCGCGCTCGGCGCCACGCGGCGCTCCATTGCCGGCCAGTTTCTCACCGAAGCCATCGTGCTCACGCTACTTGGCGGAGTGCTCGGCGTGGCCGTTTCCTACGCCTTCGTCGCCCTCATGCCGCCGCTGCCGCTGCTGGGTGAAATTTTCGAAGACAAGACCGGCAAAACCGATCTGCACCTGGTCATTCAGATGCACAGCATGCTCGCCTCGGTGGTCGTGCTCTTTGTCGTCGGCGTGGTCAGCGGCCTTATTCCGGCGCTGCGTGCGGCCTGGCTCGATCCCGTGGAAGCGTTGCGGGTGGAGTAGGCGCCGTCCCGCGTTGCCGCTCGTTTCTGAGCCGCGTCTTGTTTCTGCGCCGCGATCGTCAGGGAGCGGATCCTCGTTGTTTCCGAGCCGCGACCGTGAGCGAGCGGTCCTGTCGGAGCATATTTCGGCAGCCTGCTAAAACGGCGCCCGCCAACGCAGCCCAGGGAAGCGCGCATAGTCCCGATCGGTGGTGATCCACTCGCAACCGGACTCGATCGCCAGTGCAGCGAACCAGGTGTCCTGGACCAGGTTGCCGCGCGCATTGGCCTTCCGGCACAATTCGGCGAAGATATCCCAATGCCGCGGCCCGGGTTGAATCACCTGGCAGTTCGGCTCGCGCAACAGAGAGCTGGCGAATTCCGCAACCTCAGCCAGGGGATTGGGGTCCGCAAAAGCCCGCGGATTCGTCGCGATGCGAATCACGGCGGCCAGCGCTTGCGGCGACATCCCCAATGGCGTGCCCTCGTTGACTTGCGCTTCCAGCCAGGTCGCGTATCGGGCATGGCCCAAGACGTCCGGGCGGAACGCGTAGAGCAGGACGTTGACGTCCGGCAGAATCATTCTTGCGGCTTCCAATCGCCGGCTTCCATGATGTCGAGCAGGGCGGCGCTGTTGTTTAGGTCGATACCGGGGAGCACGCCGCCGCTCCTTTTTGATACCGGCAGCACGAAGCGCTTGCGCCTGGGCCGGTGCAGCGGTTCCGCCAGCGCAAGCCGCAGACCCTGGTCGATCAGTGACGTGAGCGTCTGCCCGCGCCGCCGCGCCTCGCGCTTGGCCTGTTCGAGTAACCCGTCCTCCAGCCGCACTGTCGTCCTCATATGTCTAGACATACCACAACCGCGTCCGCCTGTCACTGCGCCCGCGGGCCGTACTGCAGCACCTGCGCGCGCTCCAGCGTCACGAGCCCGCTGCCTCCGCTCTCGATCATCATCGCGTCCAGCTCGGGCAGGAACGCGTCGATCTTTTCCTGAGCGTCGACGATCTCCACCACGTAGCTCAGGTCGCTCGACAGCTCCAGCAGCTTCGTCGTGTGCAGCCGGCTCGAATGCCCGTAGCCCAGCGGGCCCCGCAGCACCGTCGCCCCGGCCAGGTGCGCCTGGCGCGCCCGCAGAACGATCGCTTCGTACAACGGCTTGTGGCCCAGCCGGTCGCTCTCGCCGATGAAGACGCGCAGCAAAACGGCCTCGTGTGGAACTTGCATGCTCCCGCTCCTATCGCTGGTTCAACGCGGACGCCAACGCGTGGCCCAGCCACACTCCCACCAGACACAGCAGCACCGATGCCGTCGCATTCATCGCCGCCGCGCCCCACTGCCGGTCCTCCACCAGGCGCAGCGTCTCCAGGCTGAACGTCGAGAACGTCGTGTACCCGCCGCAAATGCCCGTCATCACCAGCAGCCGCGCCTGTGGCGCCACCAGCAGCCGTCCGTCCGGCCCGCTCAGTGTTGCGAAAAAGCCGATGAACGCCGAGCCCGTTACGTTGATGAACAAGGTGCCCCAGGGAAAGCCCTCCCCCGCATGGCTGCCAAACCACAGCGCCACAAAGTACCGGAACACGCCGCCCGCGGCCGCGCCGATCGCCACCGCCAGCCAGTTGGAGAATCCTGTCAACGCCCGCTCAGCCTCATTCCTAATGATTATTGCAAACCCTCCGGCTGCGCCTGATTCCGCTTGCGCGCGCGAAACCCACCCCTCGAACGAAGTACACTGGCTCCATGCACGCGCACGCCAAACTTACGGGCAAACGGATCGCCATTTTCGTCGATCAGATGTACCAGGAAATGGAGGTCTGGTACCCCTACTACCGCCTCATCGAAGAAGGCGCGGAGGTGCATCTGGTGGGTGACCAGGCGGGCAAGACCTATCTCAGCAAGGTCGGCTACCCGGCCCTTTCCGTCAAGTCCTACACCGACCTCAATGCCGCCGACTACGACGGCGTCGTCGCACCCGGCGGCTACGCGCCCGATTTTATCCGCCGCCACGCCAAGGCCAATCAGTTCATCGCCGAAATCAACCGTCAGGGCAAACTCGTCGCCGCCATCTGCCACGGCCTGTGGTGCTGTGTTTCGGCCGACGTGCTGCGCGGCCGCCATTGCACCAGCTTCTTCTCGATTAAGGACGACGTGTGCAACGCCGGCGGCCTGTGGGAAGACAGCGAGGTCGTGGTCGATGCCAATCTCGTCTCCTCGCGCAAGCCCGACGACCTGCCCGCGTTCGTCTTCGCCGCCATCGGCGTTCTCGCGCGCCAATAGGCAACGCATGGCACCGGAAGTGGCGATCGCGGTCTCCGCGTTGAAGAAGAATTACGGCAAGGTCGAGGCCGTGCGCGGCATCGATTTCGAAGTCGCTCGCGGCGAGGTCTTCGGCCTGCTCGGCCCCAATGGCGCCGGCAAGACCACCACCGTGGAAATCCTCGAAGGCCTGCGCCCGCGCAGCGGGGGCGAGGTGCGTGTGCTCGGGTTCGACCCCGAAGACGAAACCATGGCCGTGAAGGATCGCATTGGCGTCTGTCTCCAGGCCACCCGCCTCTCCGACAAAATCACGGTCGAGGAATCGCTCCAGCTTTTCGCCGCTTTTTACACCCGTTCGGCCGACACCACCGCGCTGCTGAAGCGGCTCCAGTTGTGGGACAAGCGTAAGGCTTACTACACCACCCTCAGCGGCGGCCAGAAGCAGCGTCTCGCCATCGCCCTGGCCATGGTCAACGAGCCCGACATCGTTTTCCTCGACGAGCCCACCACCGGCCTCGACGCGCAGGTCCGCCGCGAAATCCACACCCTCATCGCCGAGCTGAGCGACCGCAATACGACCATCCTTCTGACCACGCATTACATCGAGGAGGCCGAGCAGCTCTGCCAGCGCGTCGCCATTATGGACGAGGGCCGTATCATCGTCCAGGGCACGCCGCGCGAGCTGCAGGAGCGCGTCATCGGCAAGAGCCGCGTCGAGATCCTGTGCCACAACGCGTTGCCCGAGGGCCTGCCGCCGGGCTGGCCCGCCGAAGACGCCGTGCACTTCAGCCCCGGCCGCTGTCAGCTCGTCGCCGAAACCGAATACCCGGCCCGCGCCGTCGTCGAGCTCGTCAAGTGGGTCGACGGCTGCGGCGCCGGCCTCAGCGACATCCACATTAAGCGGCCCACGCTCGAGGACGTCTTTATCGAATTGACCGGAAAAACTCTTCGCGACTGAGCCCTAATCCATCGTGCGTATGAAACCTTACATCGCCTACATCCGCACCACGCTGCGCCTCACCGGCCGCGAGCGCATCGTCATTTTCTTCAACTACCTTTTCCCGCTGGCATTCCTCATCGGCCTCGGCGAGATCATGGGCCCGGTGCCGGTCTTTGCCCTGGTGCTGACCCTGAACATTCTCGGCACGGGTTTCTTCGGCGCCGGCATGCGCGCCACCATGGACCGCGAGGCCGGCATTCTGCGCCGCTTCAAGGTCGCCCCGATCACGCCCGGCCCGATTCTGGTCGCCTCGATGGTCACCGGCTGGGTGGTGTTCGTGCCCGCCCTGATCGGCTTCATCGCCATCCTAAATCTGCGCTACCACATGCCCCTGCCGCCGAACATCTTCTCGCTGTTCGTCTTCCTCAGCCTGGGCGTCGTGGCTTTCCGCTCCATGGGCATGATCGTCGCCTCCGTCGTCAATTCGATGCAGGAGAGCCAGATCATCGTGCAGTTGCTCTATATGCCGATGCTGCTGCTCAGCGGCGCCACCATCCCGCTCACCATCATGCCGGACTGGCTCCAGACCGTGGCCCAGTTTCTTCCTTCCAATTACTTGAACCTCGGCATGCAGGGCATCCTGCTGCGCCGTGAATCGCTGGCCCAGAACTGGCAGGCTGTCGCCGCGCTCCTCGCCACCGCCCTGCTGTGCTTCTTCGTCAGTCTCAAACTTTTCCGTTGGGAAAAAGAAGATCGCCTCAAGCCCTCGGCCAAGCTGTGGGTCCTGGCCGCGCTGCTGCCCTTCGTCATCGCCGGCGCCTGGCAAGTCTACGATCGCGGCAATCTGCGCAAGGTTCAAATTCTCGCCCACCAGGCCCGCCGCAACGTCTCCTGGCTCGTGCGCGATGCCCGCATTTTCACCGGTGACCGCGTCATCGAGCGCGGTTCATTGCTGATCCGCAATGGTGTCGTCGAGCGCATTTACGAGGGCGATTCGCCCTCCGCCAGCGATCTCAACGCCGAAGGAATCGCCGCCGCCGGCAAGACCGCGCTGCCCGGCTTGATCGACGCCGAAGTCGTCCTCGCCATGAACGCCGGCCTCAAGCCGGGTTCCATGAAGGACGTCAGCGCCGCCGCCGAAAACGCCCTCGCCGCGTACCTCTATTCCGGCGTGACCGGCATCGGCTCCATCGGGCTGCCTCCTCAAATTGAGAAGCTCGTCGAGAGCCGCTTCGTCAGTGGAGAGAAACTGGGCGCAATGGTTCTGCGCTCGGCCGTCGCGCCCGCGCAGGGCCCCTGCCGCATGACCGAGCTCAGCTTCAGTCAGGCATCCGCCGAGCGTGAGGCCGGGGACTTGAGTCTCTTGAAAGAGACGCTGGTCGAAGAGGTGGCGCCGCGCGCCCTGCTCACCCGGCTCGAATCCTCCTATCGCGATCTCGAGCCGCACGCTGCCGGCGCGCCGTCGCTCGAAACCGCCGAGCGCTCCCTCATGGCCGCGCGCGCGCACGGCACGAAGCTCGCCGCGGCCACGCTCTCCGGCACGGCGCTGCTGGTCCACGGCCCCATGCTGCATCACGAACTGCGCCTGCTGGTCCAGGCCGGCCTCACGCCGCTCGAAGCCTTGCGCGCGGCCACCTCCGATGCGGCCGACTGCCTCGGCGCACCGCGCGCCGGCCGCCTCGGCCCCGGCGCCGATGCCTCATTCGTCCTGGTCGAAGGCAATCCCCTCGAGGAGATCTCCAGCACCGAACGCATCGTTGAGGTCTTCCTCCACGGTGAAAATGTCCACCGCGGCGCCCTGGTGGAAAAGAAGTAGTCACGCTCCAGCCCGCCTCAGTTCTGCACGCGGCTGACCGCGTTCAGAAACAGGAACATGCGCACGAACGCCAGCGCCGTCACCGCCACCATGATGCCCGCCATCGTCTTCCACAGCTTGTCGCGGAAGCTGCCGTAGAAATCCGGCGTCCCCGCCAGCCAGCCGACGACGAAGCCCGTCGCCAGGCCCCCGATATGCGCCGCGTTGTCGATGTGGAAAAACGGCAGCAGCCCCATCAGCAGAATGTAGACCAGCCAGCGCACGTAGAACTGCTTCACCATCGTCGCCTCGAGGCCGCGGTTCACCATGCCGTAGGCGATCATCGCTCCGATCAGCCCCAGCAGCCCCGCCGATGCGCCCACCGAAAGGCTGCCCGTGAAAATAGCGCTGGCGCCGAACCCGCCCATCGTCGACAACAGGTAGATCGAGCTCATGCGCGGCGTCCCGTAGATCTGCTCCGCGTGCGAGCCCACGTCCATCAGCGCCCACGAGTTGAACAGAATGTGCATCAGCCCGCCGTGCAGGAAGCCGGCCGTCAAAAGCCGCCACCACTGCCCCGCGCTGAAAATGTAGGGCGGAAACGAGGCTCCGAATTTCAGCAGAGTCCGCCCGTCCACGCCCATCAGCCCGCCCGCGCCGGAGCGCATACTGGCCAGCGCCGTCACCAGATACAGCCCCACGTTCAGCGTCAGAATCAGGATCGTCGCGAACTGCGCGCTGGGGATGAGGCCCGCCACCAGCCCCGCCCCCATCCGGTCCATCGCGCGCGGCCCCACCTTCGTATCGCAGTACGGGCAGATTTTGTCTTTGATTGTGATAAAGGCCCGGCAATGCGGGCACATGCGGCGCGTTTCCATTTCGCTTTTTAGTGTAACAACCCGGCCTCGGCGGCCCCGTCTACAGCTTGTCCCAGATGAACGCCTTGAAGCGGTGGATCGCGTGGAATCCCATGTGCCGGTACAGCCGCAACGCCAACTCGTTCGACTCGGTCACGGTCAGCGACACCTCGCTGCAGCCCGCCGCCGCCAGCGCCAGCATCGCCCGCCGCAACAGCTCGTAGCCCAGCCCGCGCCGTTGCCACGCCGGCGCCACGCACAACTGCGCAATGTGCCCCGTCTCCGGCGCCACCCGCGTCGCCAGTACGCAGCCCACCAGGTCGCCCTCCGGATCGAGCGCCACCAGACTCGCCTCGTGCTGAAACACGCCGCAGCCCGGGAAATGCACGATGTTGCGCAGAAACCGCCCCGCACCCGCCGCGCTGCGGTACTGATCGTTGATCAGGCTGTCCACGTGGCCCTGGTACACCGCCGCCACCAGCTCCGCGGTCGACTCCATCCACACCGGCCCCCAGCCCAGAAACCGCGCCTCGCTGCCGAATGTCACGGCCCGCCAGCGCGCCCGCTGCTCCAGCGGCGCCAGCATGAATACCCTCGGAAACTCCAGCGGCTGCTGCCCTTGCTCCCACGTGAGCTGCTCCGGATTGGCCAGTTGCATGAGCTGGCTTTCCACTCGCCGGAGGGCCAGCGCCGGCAGGCTGGCCGAGCGCCGCAGCGCGTGAATCGCCTCCGCCAGCAGCCGCCCCTGCGACTGCGCGCCGCGCCACGCCTCCCTTACGTACAGGTCGCCCAGCAGCGCCTTGTGCTCCTCCACCACCCAATAGCAGTAGCCCGCCACCTCCGCGCCGCACACCAGCGCCAGCCCGTCCAGCGCATGGATATTGACGTAGCGCGTCACCAGCTCCGCCGATCCGCTGAAGTCCCAGTGCAGGCGCGATCGCCAGTTGCGCTTCTCTTCCTCCAACAGAGCGTGCAGGCTGCTGGCCTGGATCGCGCGCAGGTTCTCGATTCGGCAATCCACCAGTCTCCCCGGCGCAGCCATGTCGTGAATCATACCAGAGGCTTGCGGAAGCGCTCCCCAAACCGGGCGCCCGGCGCCCAGGCCGCTCACACCGCCGCAGCCGGCGCGGGCTTGCCTTTCTGGTCGCGCAGAAACTCCTTGATCGAGCGCAGCGCCTGCCGCGAGCGATGATGATTCTCGATCAGCGCGAAGCGCACGTAGCCCTCGCCCGCCG
>Ga0187851_10001797_pt1 | contig 20008 bp, 25 predicted proteins | sample June2016WEW_6_10_FD_132997 | JGI IMG/M metagenome (GOLD analysis project Ga0187851, IMG submission 132997) | Peatland microbial communities from SPRUCE experiment site at the Marcell Experimental Forest, Minnesota, USA - June2016WEW_6_10 | ecosystem: Environmental > Terrestrial > Soil >...
TAGCTTTATAAAACAGGGATTTTATAAATATTCTAAATTAAAATATTTTTTTAAGATTTTAGTCATTTATTCCAAAAGTATATAATGGATCCTTTATTTAAAAAAAAAGTTTTATTGTTTATAGGAGTCATGGAGATATTAAATGAAAAGATTACTCTGGTATTTAATCGCCGGCACTAAAGGCGGAGTTAATCGTGCCAGAATAATTAAATGTCTCCAGGAAAGACCTTATAATGCGAATCAAATTGCTGAAAAATTAAATTTAGATTATAAGACAATTAGACATCACATTAAAGTATTGGAGGATAATAATATAATTGTATCTTCTGGAGATAAGTATGGAACATTATATTTCCTCTCCGGTGATATGGAGAATAGTTTAGACGTTTTTGATGAAATTTGGAATAGTATTAAGGATTAAATTAAAGAAAAATCTTGGATAAAAAAAATGAATAATGATATTTAAATCAATAGTTTATATAAGATAAGGATATAATGGGATTATAATGGCAATACATGATATTATATTTAGTAACGGATCATCGCACGGAACTATAATTCGGAATGGATCCGCTGTAACTTTTCCGCATTCATATATATTTCAACCCCTTTTATACTTAGATTCTTTGGTATCAGTGGGTAATATAGTTTTATTATTATTATTACTTTATGTTTATTGGGGGAATTATAGGAAAATAAAGTCTGATTTCACTTTAGGTTTAATAATGTTTGCTGCTCTACTTTTACTGCAGAACATATTATTCAGCAGCTTTTTATTATTCCACCAAGCTTTTCGCGTGGCTGTTCTTGGTTTACCGTTATTTGTACTGAATATAACAGAATTTTTGGCGTTAGCTGTCCTCCTTATCATTACTTGGAAGTAATGTGGTATTAATTTGGGTGTAAATCTGGAATAACTATTTTTAAAGGTAAATATACACTTTAGATTACATAATTATTTCAATCAAATTTTAAGAAGTATATAGGAGGAATTACCCGAATGATGAAAAGGATAGCATTACTAGTAGTCTTTGCAATGTTAATCGGAACTACACCTATTTATGCTGCAAGTGCAAGTAACACAACTACAATTACAAATACAACTCTTAATCAACAAATCCAGGGAAAAGAACAGCAACTATCTCAGGGTGTTAAAAATCAAATAAAAAGTTTAAGAGGTCAAATAAAAAGTTTGAGAGATCAAATACAGCAGAACAGGCAACAGATGCTTAGTTTGTTTACACAAAATAAGAATCTGAAAAAACAATTAAACAGTACAGGGAATAATACAACAATTCAAACACAAATCAGTCAAAACAGAGCGAAAATGCTCAATCTTAGATCTGATAATAAAAATCTTAGAAGTGAAATCAAAGATTTACATCAGCAAATAAAATCTTTACTTTAAATTAAATATTTCAAATGTGTAGTTGATATATAAAATTATAGATCTATAATATAAATCACCTTAACTCTATATTATTTTATAATTCATTTTTTTATATATCACTACATAATTTTTTTTTATAATTTTATATGAATTCAATACTTTAATTTTGTTCAAATCGTTAATTAGTTTTTTTTATTAAATGATTTATAACAAATCTGGAAGATTGGGGTATGAATTTGGCAAAACTAATTAAACATTAAAAAGATACTTATCTTTTAAGAATAAATCTAAATAATAAATATAATATTTATATGAATAAAAACTTCACATTTCACATAATATTATTTAAATATTATTTTGGAGGGAGATCAAAAAATGCGTAATTATGAAAAATTAATCTCTTTTAAAGAATATTTTCCACTTAAAAGAAGAGAATCCAATGATAAAAATATTGGATTATTAGTAGATGGACCTAACATGCTCCGGAAAGAATTTAACCTTGATTTAGAATCAGTTAAAGATATATTAAATGAACATGGGAAAATGAGGGTTGGAAAAGTATTATTGAATCAGTATGCTTCTGATAAGTTAATTGAAGCTATAGTGAACCAAGGATTCACTCCAATAGTAGTTGCTGGAGATACTGATGTGCATTTAGCTATGGAAGCTATGGAATTAATATATAATCCTAATATTGATGTTATTGCATTGATGACTCGTAACGCTGATTTTTTACCTTTAATTAATAAAACTAAAGAAAATGGTAAAGAAACAATTGTGATTGGTGCTGAACCGGGGTTCAGTGTTGCATTACAGAATTCAACTGATAATTCAATAACTCTTAAAACACCATTACATAATATTGCACCTGGAAAATAACTTTTTATTCTTGATTAAAAATTCTAAATTTTAAGTATTTTCCTTAAATTAGATTTTTTAAAGAAATTTATTTAATGTATAATGGGCATTTAACTTTTTTTTTATTTTTTCTTTAGCTTATTAAGTATAGTATTTGTTTTAAGAATAAGAGAAATTAGTTTATTTTTCTTTTAAAATATTTGAGGTGAAATATTTTTTATGTTAAGTATAACGGTAATTAAACTTGCAATAGGGGGTATTGGAGGATTAGGTAGGATTGGGGGTATAGGTGGTTTTGGACGTACTGGGATTTTTGGGAAGCTTGGATTCTTATTATTATTTAGTAGGCTTGGATTACATGGGATATATGTTATAGGTGCAATATATGTAATATTACTAATCATAATTATTGTAATATTATATTTAGTTTATATATATTACATTAAAACAAATTCTCCATATTAATGTTTTAGAAAAAAATATTTTTATGTAAATGATAAAGTTTATTTTTAGATCTAGAAATGGTTAGGATGGTAAATCATGGGTTTAATTAAAACTTTTTTAATGTTAGTCGTTGCTTTATTCATATTAACGATTACAGGGTTAATTATTGCTGAAATTTTATTAGGGTTTTCTCCTTTTTCCCAGGGCGTAGCCTATTCAACTCAAGCTGCTAGTTCAACTGTTTATGTCCAAAATGGAGTATCCGGAGTTGTTACATTAACTGATCCACTTCAAGGGAAAACGGTTAATATTAATATAAATTATGATCCTCTTGATAGTGGCTCTGGTGTTATTGTTTCTAATAATGGTTATATTATAACGGCCTTTCATGTAATTGGTGATCCTACTGCTGTTGAGAATAATCAACTAGAAGTAATGAGTAGTAATGATGTACTAAATTATGTGGAGGATGCTGCTGTAACAAGTTATATTTCACAGGATGATCCTCAATTAGGAGTAGAGTTACTGAATAATAATACAAGTAATTCTAATTTTCAAATGAATACTAATAATATTAATACTATAGTTGAATTGTTAAATCAGGAGAATCTGATTAAAGCAGATTCTTATGAACAAGATATTAAAGTTAAACTTCCATCGACCACTAATTACTTAAATGCTAGTTTGGTAGATGTGGGGGATCCGAATACTGATGAAGATGTTGCACTTTTAAAGATTAATGCTAATAATTTACCTGCTTTATCTATAAATTCACAACAACCGACTAATGGAGAAAGTCTTCGCATATATGGTTATCCTGGTAACTCTACACAATCTCAATATGATCAAAATTCAACTGTTATACCATCATCATCAGCTGGTAATCTACAATCAGAGGTTACTAACAATTTTGACACTGTTTATTATGAGAGTAGTGCAACAGCAACCTCAGGGTATAGTGGTGGTCCAGTAGTAGATAGTCAAAACAATGTATTAGGAATCATTATTTATAGTTTGGGATCTGATAACGGATTTAGACAAAATAGTAATAATACAGAGTCCAGTGCTTTTTTATCTTCTCAATATTTAATTCAAATTTGCAATGAAAACAATGTTCATATTACTGAGGATTAAAAAAAAAAAATATAATAATAAATTTTTTAAATTAATTTATTTATTTATAAGTACTGTTAGAATGGTTTCTTTTAATTCCGTTTCTATGAATGGTTTTTTAAGATATCCCTCATATTCATAAAAATTAAATTCTTCTTTTTTACTATTTGGTTGTTAGGAGTATCACTGGTAAATTAAACCATTTTTTAATAGTTTCAGTTGCTTGTGTAATATTAATTTCACCAGTTAATTTAGCATCCATCAAAATTAGGTCAGGTTTAGCATCATTTATTTTATTTAAAGCAGCTTCTGCAGAATATGCTATATCCATTACATCATAACCTGATGATTCCAGATATAATTAGTATTCAATGCAATTTCAGCATTATTTTCAATAATTAGTATCTTTACTGACATTTTTTAAATATACTCCAAATTATTTTTATAATTTAATAATAGTCATATATCACATATTAATAAAGTTAATACGAGTTTATGTGAGAATATCACTATTTATTTATAATATTAGAAAATAGGAAAGAATATAAAATAATTAATCTTAGATTAGTTCCAAAGGATTATTTCAATAAATCAATGTAAAAATTTCAAATTTTTGATAAATTTATAAATAAGTAAACATCAATAAGGTAACATGTAAATTTATTTCAGTTAATTACAGTATAAATAAAAATGGGACTTGGAAAAACTTTAGTATCTCCTAAAATTTTCATTATTTAATGGATTTTTTTCCTAACTTTATGAAATGAATTTAAAAGATTAAATTTTTGAGATTAATTAAAATTTTTAGCTCTCCCTCAAGGTTTCATCTAAGAGCTATTATAGGAATAGATGGTTATATATAGATAAATTAATAAATATTTAAAAAGATTAATTACTAACAATTTTTATATCTTTTACATTTCTCTTATTTTGAAAGAATAGGTATATATTGAATTATTAATTTTGTATAAAATGTGATGAAATAAAATTTTTACTATTAAAAAAAAATTAATGGATTAAATATTAATGTCAATTTTAAAGCCTCTTTACTCAGTATATGAATGGTATATATCCCGAGGATTATCGCCTGAAAACATGCCTAAACACGTTGCTATCATAATGGATGGTAATCGTAGATATGCTAGAATTCAGGGGAATATGAGTTCTATTGATGGACATAAACGTGGTAGAGATACTCTTGAACAGTTTTTAGATTGGTGTGTTGATCTTGGAATTGAAATTATTACCATATATGCTTTTTCGACTAATAACTTTGAAAGATCTCAAACCGAGGTAGAAGGTTTAATGAATCTTTTTAAAGAAAATTTTGAAATTATATCTAACCATAAGAAAATAAAAGATAATAGAATAAGAATAAAAGCTGTTGGTAATTTAAAGCTTTTACCGGTTGAAGTGCGGGAATCTATAAATAGTGCAGAGTCATCAACATCGTCTTACGATAATATGCTTTTGAATATAGCTATAGGCTATGATGGACGTTTGGAAATAATAGATGCTATAAAGAAGATTTCAAATGATGTTAAAGAAGGAAAATTAACTATTAAAGATATAGATGAGGATTTAGTGAATAAAAACCTTTATACAGCTGGTTTAGCGGATCCGAATCTTATAATAAGAACAAGCGGTGAGGAAAGACTGAGTGGATTTTTATTATGGCAATCATCATATTCTGAACTTTATTTTTGTGATAGTTACTGGCCGGATTTTAGAAAAGTTGATTTTTTACGGGCTTTAAGATCCTATCAAAAAAGGGAGCAGCGATTTGGAATTTAAATTATCAATTAAATGCAGATTTATAAAAATTTATTTTTTTTAAAAAAAATATAATAATTAGATATTTTTTGATGAAATTAAAATTATTATATTTGTAATTGTGGGTTGTTAGTTGGGGGTGACTTGGGTATAACTACTAAAACCTTAAAAATTAAATTTTTATAAAAAAATTGAAAAATAAAAACTCGATATACTGCTGAGAAAAATGTTTATAATGAATAATAAAGCTATAAAGGTGGTTTATTAAAATTGTCTAAAATAGTTACAGGTTTAATGGTTATAATATTATGTGGAGTACTTTTTGAGGCTGGAGTTGTACTTTCAGATGTTATCGTAACGGGTCAACCTCCACATATAAATAAACTTCTTACTTCTCAATTAAATGCAATATCGTCACTTATTAGTTCTATTCACCATGGTTCTAATAAGCAGAAGACAGTTACATTGCTGAACCCTGATGATGTAATTTCTGCATTACAAAATAAAACTGGATTAAATGGTATTAATATCCAAACACTATCAGCTTATACTAATGATAGTACATCTAATGCTCAAATTAATGTTACCTTAACGGTGCTGGGTTATAACACAACCACAAGTGGTACTAATGTTACAAATGGCTCTATAATTATTTCACCTAATCAAACGTACAACATCACTGCCACAGCCACAGGTCAAACTGGAGATGGAGGATACATGATAGATGTTAATAGTATAATGATAACTAACCTAATTGAATTAAATAATAACAATGGGAACACTAACTAACATAAAAAAAATAATATATATGTTTCCAATAAATTTTTTTTTAATCATTTCTTTAAAATTAATCTCATATCAACAGCTAATGCTCCGTCTCGTGAATTAAAAACCATTAATGGGTTGATTTCAAATTCATTGATCTCAGGGAAGTCAATAGCAAGTTGTGAAATTCTTAATATTATTTGTGCAATGGATTCAATATCCTTAGCTTTATCTCCCCTTGCTCCTTCAAGCAACTTATAAGTTTTAATTCCAGTAATCATATCTTTTGCTTCGATTTCATTTATAGGTGCAATTACAAATTTAACATCTTTGAATATTTCAACATATATACCACCAAGTCCAAACATTAACATAGGACCAAAAGTAGGATCTTGAACCATACCAATAATCACTTCCATACCTCCAGTCAACATTTTTTGTAATTGTACACCTTCAATTTTTGCTTCAGGTTCTTTAATAGGGATATTCGTCATCATATCTTCATAAGCTGCTTTAACTTCCTCGGTGTTTTTTAAGTTTAATTTGATTCCACCAACATCATATTTATGTGAAATTTGTGTAGCAACTATTTTCATAACTAATGGAAATCCTATTTCTTCAGCAGATTTTAATGTTTCATCAATAGTTTTTGTAATGGCAGTTCTTACTGTTGGAATCCCATATGCTTTCAGGATATCAATTGATTCAAGACCCAGAGTATATATACCTTTATTCTTTGCATTTCCAATTATATTTCTAACTGCATCTTTATTAACATTAAACTGAGGAGATATCGGATATTCTTTATTTTTAATAATATTATAATCATATAAAGCTTTCAGGGTTTTTACAGCAGTTTTCGGATACAAATAATTGGGAACCTTCTCTTCATCAAGAACTCTTTCAGCATATGCGCAGCGTGTACCTCCAAAGAAACTGCATAAAACAGGTTTTTTAGATTTAGTGGCATATTTGACTGCAACTCTAGCACAACCCTTAATATCTGTAACAGATTGAGGTGTAACTAAATAAATTATTCCATCTACATTAGGATCCTTTAAAACAATGTCCATAGCAAATGCGCATCTATCTGGACTTGCATCACCTAACACATCAACCGGATTTTTAACACTAGCACTTTCAGGTAATCCATTTTTTAACTTTTCTTTAGTCTCAGAAGAAAGTATAGCAAGTTCCAAACCATCATCTATTACAGCATCAGTGGTCATAATCCCAGGACCACCGGCATTTGTAACTATAGCTATCCTATTTCCGGAGGGCAGGGGAAATAAAGTTAAGGCTCTACTAAAATCCATCATTTCTTCGAGAGAAGTTGCACGTAAAATTCCACATTTGGAGAATGCTGCTTCATATGCTGCTTCCGATCCAGCAATTGTACCTGTGTGAGATGTGACTGCTTCAGATCCCTTAGTTGTCGTGCCAGATTTTATAAGAACAATAGGTTTTATCTTAGAAGCTTTTCTGCAAACTTCTATAAAACCAGTACCATCCACAACACCTTCAAGATACGCTGTAATTACTTCTGTATTTTCATCTTCCATGAAATTTTCAAGACAATCATCTTCATTTACACCCGCTTTATTTCCTAGACTGATAATTCTAGAAAATCCTATATTATGTTTATCAGCATAATCGAGAATAACTGACATGATAGCTCCAGATTGAGTCATGAAAGCTATTTTGCCTTTTGAAGCTATTTCAGAAGCAAAAGATGCATTCATATCATTATAAGTATCCATAATACCCAAACAATTAGGACCAACAAGATTAATGTCATAATTTTTGCATATTTCCACTATTTGCTTCTCAAGTTCAGCCCCTACAGCATTAACCTCTTTAAATCCAGCAGAGATTACAATAAGATTTTTAATTCCAGTTTCTGCACATTCTTCAACAGTTGCTGGGACTAACTGGGCAGGTATGACTATAACTGCAACATCCACAGGACCATATTCTTTTATCGATGTATAAACAGGAATTCCAAGTACTTTACCACCTTTAGGATTAACTGGGACAATATTACCTTTATAAAAATTTAAAAGAGATATCATTAAATCATATCCAATTTTACCTTTAGTCTGCGATGCACCTATTACTGCAACAGATTTGGCATTGAACATATCATCAAGCATAACTTTTCACCATAATTTTTTAATATAAAGCTAAATATTATACAAAATCAAAATTAATATGATATTCAAATTATTTTAAGATCAAATAAAAAAAAGATAATAATAATGTTATTAAAAATTTTTTAGAGTTTTTTTTTAATTCTATTTTTTTAAGAAAAGGCTGTTATTGTAATTGTTCCATTAGCTGAAACATCTAATACCGCAACACTTTCGGCATCGTTTGATAATAAACTAAGGTTTCCTTGAGTTGAGTTAACTGGCACTGTTCTAAGGTCTGTATAGTTATTTCCTAAATCAATTGTTTGACCTTCTACAGGAATGAAGTCTAATGTTATGAACTGAAAATAGCTTGTAGAATTAGTTGTATTGGTTAAATTACTATAATTAACTTCTACGCTTGTAGTTCCTTTTGGTAAAGTGATATAATTAACTGTTTCAGGATTTGCTGTTGATGTTGTAAAATTAGCCGTCCAAGTGCCTATTACGGTTTGATTTAACATACTATTTGCCCAAATAACTGCGGTGATTCCTAAAATTATGATTATAATTATAATAGGAAGTGTCATTTTTTTTTTATTCATATCAACTTTTTTTATTTTTTATACTATTCATATTTTCCTTTTTTAAAATTATTTTTAATCGTCTAATCAATATATTGTATACTTATAAATATTATCATAATGTAAAATAAAGGAAGCCTCTATAATCATATTGCATCTATAATTTAAATCCCAAATAAATAGAGATATAATATATTTAATTAAACAGTAAGTTTTAGCTACTTAAAAAATATAATAAAGATCATAGTCAACTCTTAAAACAGGGGCAGATAAATTACTTTATCAAAGTAGGAATCAGTTCAGGTTTCTTAAAAAAAAATAGAATTTGATCTTATTTATTTAAGATACTTAGAAATAAATTCTGGAATTTCACCAGTTAACTTATAGTTTTCTTTAATTACACTTTTTATTTCTCTTACACGGTAATCTCTAACAATTGTTAAATCCTCTGTTAGATCACTAAAAGAGATAGTGTCAGCCATTAGAAGTCTAAGTTCGGTGATTTGTTCAGGAGTAAGAGAAACACCTTCCTTTAAAGATTTTGTACATTTGGATAAAATACTTCTAGAATAATTTTCAAGATTGATCCAATTCGCATCATCAGTATAGTATATATTAGCCATTTATTTTAACACCTCTTTTTAAATCCTGATTAGTATTTAAGAGAAGTGATCAACTATAAATAACTACATGTTTTTATTTAATTAGCATAAAATAAAAAAATTATGATAGATTATATGTTTTTATCCCGTTTATGAATCCTTACATATCTCTTTTGTTACTTGATTTGAGTATTTTTCTTTTGTATTCAAGGGAATAGTTTGCTAATTTTTTCTTTGCTCCGTTTTCGGTGTTCACTAGTTCTGCATGTAATTCATCGTTGGTGAATCATATTTTATTGTAGGATGGAATGTTTTCACCGTATAATCTGTGTGTAGTGGCGGTTCCTGAATTTAAGGTTTACCATTTTCTCAAGCCTCTAGGCGTGAGGGACATGTTTATGTCCATTAAAGTTAATTCTACTTTATGATTCATTAATACTTTAAGAAGATCTCTTGCTTCGAGTAGAATATTTCTTTCACGACCTGTTTTGGGGGGTATGGGTAGTAAATGAGGGTTGAAGGTAACTATTTTCCACATATATTCTGGAGTTTTATTTAGTTGGTTTTTAAGCCAATCTGATTGTTCTAATCCTATTTGTATATCGTTTATATCTGGTTCGGAGGAATCAAGGCTGATAATTACGAATCCATTTTTTTTATCTTTATGAATAAATTTTTCTTTCACCAATATATTTTTTGAAATGTATTAATCCTACATTACAAGCATCATGGTTTCCGGGGGACTATATATGTTTCAGTTATGGATTTAATTCATCTATAAATTCTTTAGCATCTTCATATTCGTCAATATATCCTTGTGCTGTTAGGTCTCCTGCAATTACTATTAAAGTCAGGATTATCATTCATAATCTGCATTTTTAAATTAATTTTAAGTTCTTCAAAGAATTTATATTCACTAAAATGTAAATCTGATAATTGAATTATCTTCTTCTCCATAAACTTTACTCAATCGTTTTTTTCCATCAATCTTATTTTTTTCTAGACAGTTAATTAATGAATTTTAGTGTATTGAATTTTCAAATTTTTAGTTTGCCTCAATTTATATTGACTTATAGTGTTAATTAAATCACTTTTAGTATAAATATTTTAGGGTCCTTTTAGTCGTTTAGTGTCGATGTAAATGGAAATATGGTATTATAATTATTTTAAAAGATTTTACATTTAATGGTATAAAATAAATTAATTTAAACTAAATATTATAAAAAATGCTCAATATTGTAACTTAGTTCAAAAATCATAATAAATTATATATTTATTTATAATAAAATTTATTCCGGATTAATATTAAATTAAAAATGGGTTATTACTTTGGTTGTTTTTGATTTGTAATAATATATTAATTTGTATCTTCTATTCAGTATTATACAAAAAAATTTTATAAAGAATTTCTTAATTAATAATTTTATGAAATAAAATTATGTAATAGTTTTTTATAAAGAGATATTGGTAATATTAGGAGGTTTTTAGGAATGAATAGATTAGTTTTGGTTTTAGGTATTTTAATAATTATATTATCTGCGGCTGCAGGTTATTTTTATTATTTGAATATTGCTTCAGCGAGTCATTATAGTAATGGTAATATATCATTTAATTATCCTAGTAATTATGTTTTAGATAACCAATCTGTAGGGACTGAAAATACAAGTGGATACTTTGCAATCGCAGTAGATGCACCAGATAATACTTCATCAATGGTTATTTATCAAATACCCCTAACATCAACGATGAATGAAACTCTTAATATAACTCAACCTAATACTACAACATCCACTTCTACATCTACTAATTCCTCTACTGGAAACAATACTAATTCATCTACTAATAAAACTAATTCTTCAACTGGAAATAGTTCAGTTACCAATAATATAACAAAAAACACAATTTTAGTGACTGTAAATAATTTACAACTATTCCTATCCCAACTTCAAAGTAGAGGTGGCAATCCAGTTCAATCAATTAAAAATAACTACACTTATTATACTACAGGCACATTACAGTCTAGTTATGCTAATTATAACATGTCTCGTAGAATTGTATCATCTATTCCCTTAACAGTGAACGATACAGTAATAGTAAAGAGCGGGTACCCTAACTTCTATGTAATTGAATATTTAAGCGCTGATAACTCCTTAAATGCTAACAAAGCTTATTCAATGATAACAAACTCATTTAACATAGGAAGCTAAAAAAAATAGTTAAGTTTTAAATATTTATTTTATTCTTTTTTTTATGGACCCATAAAATTAATAATCATTTTATTAACTTTTTTTATAAAAAAATTTAAAAGTATAGACATATCATATAATAATATATAAAAAGTGATTTTTGCATATTAATTAACTCAGAATTCATAAAAATAAAGTTGAAAAAAATATTTTTTTTTTAAGGTTATAAAAAAAATGAATAAAAATTCGTTTATCATCAATTTTTATTTCAACCCCATGCAAATATCCTAATAGTTTTAAAATTCCATTCTAAAACCATCTTGACCCTAAACAACACTTGAAAGTCAGTCAAGCTATAAAGACTTGTGTAATAATGAAATCTTAATAATAGGAATAGAGACGCGGTTCATCCATTAGAGATATTCAGGATTCAAATTTAAAAGTGAAACTAGTCAATGGGCATTAAAATTTGATAATTGGTTTAAATGCTGTCAAACACAGTGAAGAACAACTATTAATTAATTATCATAAGTTTGCATCTTATCCTGAACGAGCACAACCTTAATCTGATCATTACATACCAATAATTGTAGCATATTGTAAAGCAGGAGATGAAGCTAAAGACAGAGTAATTCATCCTGGTAATTAGGTGACTTGGGAATGACATTATATCATTCAAAACCATACTAAATAAATTGGTTTTTTACAAATTAAAAAAATTATACAATTTATAAATTTGTTATAGGAGGATATTTTTTATGACAGTATCTAAAGAAAAAACTATTATAAGAACAATTTCACCCCAAAATGCATTTACATTAATTAAAGAACATGAAAATGACTCTAAATTAGTTATTCTTGACATTAGACCTCGGGATGAATTTGAAAGAGAACATATTCATGAAGCGAATAATTTGGATTACGATGGCCACGAGTTCAGGAAAAAAGTAGATAACTTAGATAAAGAAAAAAATTATCTAATTTATTGTAGAAGTGGTGTGAGAGGAGAATATTTCATGGGAATAATGAAAGAATTAGGTTTTCATCAAGTTTATAATATTTTAGGCGGTTTTGTAGGTTGGAAAATTAGTAAACTACCCCTTGAAACATAATTTAAATGATTAAAGTGGAGTTGTAAAAAATCAGGGGATATGAATAAATAGTTTCAAAAATAAGAAATCTTCATTTTGGCAATTCATTAATTTTTTTTGTAATAAATGATTTAATAAATTTTTAGATTTTAATTTTATAAATTCTTATTTTAATCTATTTTTTTTTTAATTATGTGTTAAATTTAAAGAAAATGCAGGGGAAGGGATTCGAACCCTTGAAGGCCTACGCCAACAGGTCTTGAGCCTGTCCCCTTTGACCGCTCGGGAACCCCTGCAAAATTTTTGATAATTTATTTTTATATAGTAAATTTACACTTATGTTTTCAAAGATATTAATACTACCATATAATTTTTTTGTAGAGATGTTAAGCTTTATTTCCACAATAATAATTTCAGAATTACTTACAAAAAAAATAGGGTATTAATAAAGTATTTTCTGGTAAATTCTTGAAAATTAATAAAATTTTGTTTTCAATCGGGCTAATAAAGTTAATTTGCTGCAGCATTTATTTCCAAAAAGAAAAAAGAAATATTAGAAAAATAACTTTCCATCCGGAGAAGATGAGTATGTTCTCCAATTAATTAAAAAAATTTTAAGAAATAAATAAATATTAAATTTTTTTTTAATTATGTCCACTTAGTAATCCACCTATGGCTCCTCCAATACCCATAGATATTATGTTTGCAATTAATGCTCCAATTACTAGGATTACACCTGACACTAAGCCTGCTACAAGGCCAGCTGCTCCGCCGAAGATTGTTCCTCCAATAACGAATAGTAATGCTAATACTATTGCTCCGAAGGATCCGGCTACTGTAGCATTCCATAATCCCCCTAGAATTCCTTCATGAACCCACAATCCTACAATAAATCCGGCTATGAAGAGTCCTAGATTAGTTCCCCAATAACTATCCACGTAATGTGCAAATAGATTTGCTAGTATTATAGCTAATATAAACCCAACAATTACAGGTCCCCATTTAACCATAAATTATGAACCTCCATAAAAACTCTATATTTAAAAAATTCTCAACATTTAATATTCATGAAATTACATTTCATAATATATATTAACTTAAAAAATATTTAAAATTTGCTTATTCATTCCAATCACATCATAATATTTTAATCCAACCGAAATCTCACCCAAACGGGTGCTCTGGGTGATCTACCTTTAATTAATTCATTAACTCTAATTTCAGCTAAGAGCGGTTTAGTAATTATTAATAGCTCAGATTCCACATCAGGTGGTAAGGGTACATGCTGAGGATATTTGTTTTCTTCTAAGTATTGCAGAATATCACGTCTGTCTTGATCACTAAATCCAGTACCGACTTTTCCAAAGAATTCTCCATTTCTCTCCATGATTAACGCACCAAAGGGTATTACATCACTTTTGGTAGCTCCAATAACATAAACATCTACTGTATCTTCTCTCTTCAGTTTAAGCCATTCACCTGATCGTTTCCCGGATTCATAGTTGGAGTGAATATTTTTAAGTATAGCTCCCTCAAATCCATTCTTAACATTTTTTTGGAAGTAATCAATGGCAGTTTCATTAGTAACTGTTTTGAATGGGACCATTTTAATATGTTCACTTACATGAACATTTTTCAATAGTATTTTCTTTCTTTCCATTAGAGGTTTCGGGATTAAATTTTCTTTATCATAGCAGAGAACGTCGAATACGTGAAATGTGCCTGGAATTTTTTTAGATAGAATGTTTATCCTAAATTTATCTTCTACATTACGCTTTATTAAATTCCCTAATCCGCCTGGTACTGTTAATTCTCCATCTAGAATCCAATCTTGACAGTTAATATTCTCTTTTAAGTCTTTTATTAATTCTGGGAATTTTTTTGCTACTTGAAGATGTCTTCTAGTCCATAAACTTATATTACCATCATTACTTACGGCTATTAATCTTTGACCATCATATTTTGGTTCACTTATCCAATCACCAATTAAATGTAATTCTCCATTTCTGGTGAGTTTACTGAGCATGGGTTCAATCATAATTCTATTTTTTAACACCTCAAAAAAAAATTAGAAAATCCTATAAAAATAAATAAATAATATACTATTTTGATTCTTCCGTGACGAGCATTTTTTCAAGTTCAGCTTCAAGTGACTTAATCTCGGGAGGTTTAAATTCAGGTATTTCAACTTCTTCACCTAAGGCCTTCCTTTCAATAAGCTCCTGTATTTCTTGAGTATAAGTTTCAGTGTATTCAGTCCAGTCGAAATTAAATGTCATTTTCTCTAAAACCTTTACACCTTTATCGATTAGATCTTCATTTATTTCGCCTTCTATAATTTCCATTTCTTCGGATGATCTAATTTGTTCATGATATAATAGTTGTTTAAGAAGGAAACCATCATAATGAGATTCGATCATTCCTATATATTCATTGGACCGTGAAACCCATTTCACTACTGCAACTTTACCGCTTTTCTCCATAGCCTTCTTTAATAAGTGGAAGCTTTTACCTACTCCACCTTTACGTGGGGATTCTGTGCCTAGGTAATATGGTTTACTTAGAGCTACAAGGGGTATTTTATCAAAACTGCAGAAACCTTCAATATGCATGGTTCTAGTATCTATGGGTTTATAAGCTTCAATCTCCTCATCAGTGAATTGTATACATTCACCAGCTATGAAGTAGGCTTTAACAATCTCATTGGGTGTGAGTTCTTTTCCATCTTTTTCACACACCTTTTTATATCTGACTCTACCGCAATCTTTTTTATGTACTTGATGGAAGTGAACATGAATATCTCCACTGGCTGCGTATAACCTGATGGGAATTAATATAGTACCAAATGCTATGAATCCTGACCATAATGATCTCATAATATAATATTATGGTGATTAATCATACATAAAATTTTGTAGAATCTCTAAAAATAGAATTTTAAAAAAAAGATTATTATTGAAATAATAATTATCCTATTCGAGGAGGCTTTTTATTATTCTTATACTTGTTAAATTTAGTGTTATCATTGTTAAGCATTAATTCAATTTCCATTATTTCCTCTATTATTTTATTAAAACCCAATCTATAGCTTAAACCGTTTATTAAGGGGATTATAACATAATACATTAATTTTAAATATATAATATTTGATCCACCAGATTTAGGTTTTGAAGCTTTATCCAATCGCCTCATTAATTACTCACCAGTTCATTATTATATTATTAACCACTTAAAATAATTATCTATTAAAAAAAAAATGTGAAATATATATATTATGTTTGAAAACTTATTTTACTTAGAAATTATATAAAATTGTTATAGAAAATTTAATATATTATTATAGTCTAAAAATGAATTATGAGGCTTAGATTTGAATTTATTATATTTATATTAGCTTTATTATTAATTATTATACCATTATCTGCTTATTCTGATATAATAGCTAATAATAATATTACACAAAATAATACTAAATTATTAAACATTCCTAATGTTGAACAGCCAAATAATTACACTAGCGGACCAGCATCCCTACAAGCAGTTTTAGCGTACTACGGCGCTAATGTTAACCTTGACGAACTAATAAACACAACCAATACAACATTGGAAAATGGAACCCTACCAGCTAATATAGCCCAAGCAGCAACCCAAAATGGCTTCAATGCACAATTACAACAAAATATGACTCTACAAGACCTTCAACAAAATATAAACAATGGAACACCAGTTATAATATACTGCCAAGCTTGGAGAAGTAACACTACAAATTTAAATGAAAACTGGACAAACGATACAATGGATGGTCATTATATGGTGGTTATTGGCATTGATAATCAAAATGTTTACTTCGAGGATCCAGCAATTCTCGGTAGTAGAGGATACATAACGGACCAAGAATTCCTTGATAGATGGCATGATCAATATACTGATCCTAATACCGGTGAAAACATAACTAATACCAATTTAGGTATAATAATTACCGGAGAACCTGCAAGTCCTCCTCCATTTATACCAATTAATTAAAAAAAATATTAACTTTTTTTACTAATTCATTCATAATTTAACGTTATTACCAATTATAGCTGCTTTAAGTATTTACCACTCCATTTATGGATATACTATTTACTTCATCCGTTTTGGTGAAGTTTACATTAGTTTTATCTGAGCAAATAAAATACCCTGTTTTCTGTTTATTATCTCTTTAAGATTCAATACCATCTTTATAAGGTTTAACAGCTACAATTCTTCTTAAATCAATATAAATGGTTCTTTTAACTCAAATAAAAACCAATCTTTAATTCGTAAATATCAATGTACCTTTATCAATAGTTCTAAGCTCTTCACGTGATTCACTTTGAGTTGCAAAAGTACACAATCGGAAGGATAAGGCCTTAACTACACGGAAAGTTGGCCATCCATAACCTCTCTGATATTTTTTAAAGTATAATTTTAATTAATTAGGAAATATTTTAATCTAAAACTTCCTGCACTCTTCCCACTCTTCCATCCTCCAATCTCACTTTTATTCCGTGCGGATGAAAGGAAGAGCGTGTAAGCACATCTTTAACTATTCCTTTAGTTTTTTTGCCTGTGCGTTGATCTTTTTTTAGTACAATATAAACCTTTGAACCAGATTTAATATTCACTCTGTTTTGCCCGTTCATTATTATAAAACCTAGATAATTTTTTTTTTTAATGTAATTTTTCATCATTTCTTTTTTCATTTGATTTATTTCTACATTTCTGTAATTCAACTTTAAGTCTATTTGATTCCATTTTATACACGTTTAATTCTCTTCTAAGAATTAATATTTTAATCCAGAGATAAACAGCTACTATTATAAATAATATTACTAATAATGATAGAAATAATGCAACAATAGTTGCAGCTATCGCCTGCCAAACGATGGTGAAACTATAAATCAAGAAAAGAACTGCACCTATTAATGTGATTATAAATGCTAATATGAATATTATTTTCAAATTCTTCATGAAGTTATTTTCCATAAAAAATCACCAAATTTTTCAAAAAAATGATAAATAAAAATAATTTATATTTTCATATTTTCTTTTTCAACTATAAAATATCATTAAAATTCTTTGTACGTTGATATTCATTTTATCTAATAATTAGTTTATAATTTTCGTGTTTATATGATAATTTAAAATGTAAATTTATCGATATTTATGCATCAATTTAACGTTATTTTATTCCATTTCCAGTTTTACTCCACCTATTATAGGTACTAAATAATTGTAAAATACTGCAACTAACGTAACTATAATAAAAGTAGGTATAACGTAGATTATAACATCACCTCTGAAGGCGAATGAACCTAAAAGGTTACCTAAGTTGCTAAGGGTGACTAAGTCGATTAATCCGATTAAAGACATTAATTCCACTAGAAATCCTAATGCTGCCAATACAATTCCGGTTGCTAATGCTATAGGCACTAGATTTAGAGGTATAGATTTTAATTCATATACGGATTTATTAACATTAACAAATTCTAATTTAAATTTACCAATTTTTGGCCCGAAATAATTGTACAATAATGCAATTAGGATATTATAAGTGAAACCCATTATAAAAACTGCTAATGGTAATCCTATAATTAAAAGGGGACTCATTACACTTGTTTCCTTAATTGGATTTAATCCTAAAGTATTAATATTAATAATTGTTGTTATTATGGGAGTAGATGTGTACAGGAGATTATTTAAAATGGGAAGTGCTGATACAATAAGTAATCCAATTATAAAAGCCCATATACCTTCGATAATTGCTAGAATAAATGCAAATGAGAATAATGGGATATAAGTTATTTCATTACCATCCAAACCAATTTTTACACCACCTACCATTGGAGTTAAAGTATTATAGAGTAGTATACTAAAATAACTGACAGCTAAAATTATGAAGAAACCACTGATAGGACTTATAATTAGGAATGCTACATCTAAACTGGTTATTACATTACTATAAATGTTAAAATGACTGATAACAGTTGAGACTTCAAAAATTATTAAAGTAAATGCTGCTGTAAGGAAAGCTAAAATTGCTTCTATAGAAGATGCCATCAGTGAAAAAGGTGTTATTTCAATCGATTTAATTTCCTTGACACCTATAATTTTATTAGGTTTCATATATTCTTATTCCTTTATTAAATATAAATTTGTTTTAGGATTATAATCGAAAATATGCTTTTATTAAATAAAAATAGAATTATATTCTCATTTGTTTAAAAAATTATTTATTTGAGATTATTATATTAGCAATAAATAGTTTTTTTCACGTTTATTTTTATAAATGACATTATTTATTTTTTTTTAATTTTAATACTAAATTAGTAAATGTTTAATAAATTATGATGTCAATATATTATAAAAAAAATGTATTGTTTTTCAGAGAAGATTTGTAGAATAAATAACAAAGAATCAAAAGAATGGATAAGTCAAAATACTCAGATGCTATTATAATAAACACTTTAGCATTTACAAATATGGAGTTCGCTCAAATTAGAGTTCAGGGAGTAAAATCTTTGAATAAAAATTGTATAAACTAGATATAAAGTCCATAAATGCAGTGTATTAATTAAATAAATAATATTAAATAGTACTCACAAAATATAATTATTCAAATTAAAAAAACGGGATGATTAATGATTAATCAATTTCCGAATTGACCATCCCATATTGATATCTTTAGGTTTTTCAACAGATTCTGATTTAATCTCGTCCAAGGTGCAGAAAGAATCACATTTTAAACACCTGAATCCACCTAACACTGGCTTGAATAAAGTGTTTGATCCACAATGGGGACATTCCATCAATATAACCCACCTCTTATTCGTAAATAAATATCTATAACAAGTAATATAGCATAACTAGTTAATAAAGTTTATTATAATCTTAACCAAACCAATAAAACACTCACATTAATATTAGTCGGATTAAATTGCAAATAAGATACCATCCACCAACCTATATCATTAGTTTTGACCATCTTGAATCAATAATTTTATCAACTTTAAAACATTTTAATTGATGTTTATGATGATGATGAGAGTTAA
>Ga0187851_10001800_pt1 | contig 19997 bp, 16 predicted proteins | sample June2016WEW_6_10_FD_132997 | JGI IMG/M metagenome (GOLD analysis project Ga0187851, IMG submission 132997) | Peatland microbial communities from SPRUCE experiment site at the Marcell Experimental Forest, Minnesota, USA - June2016WEW_6_10 | ecosystem: Environmental > Terrestrial > Soil >...
CCGGGGTTTCGTCGCTGAAAAACGATCGGGAGCGAAATACGCGCTATTCGGAAACAGCGCGGCGGCCCTGCTTGCCCGCGGAGTTGCCTACCGATATTGGTACTTAACGGGCACAATGTTGGCTCAGCCATGCTCTCGCCGGATCACGGATGGCGCGATTGCGAGAGCACATCCGCATTAAGGAAAAACCCGAAATCGCCGCCCAAGCTGCCGATTCTCCGCGAATCTCCAGTGTTCAGATCGACCACGAAACAATCGTTTGAACGATTATCGGAATGCTCAAGGGGCTGGACAACCGCCAGCCCGCGCGCCTCGTCCAGGTCTAGGACTCGAACCAGACCACCATACTCCGAACTACCACGCATGGGAAATACAACCTCCCTAAGCAATTCGAGTTTTTCCGGCTGGACCTGGAACACCAAACATCGTTCATTCGACCCAGCATCTGTGGCGCCGACGACAAAGACCTTGTCTTCAGAAGAGAAAACGTCGTGAACAATGATGGTTGCGCGAGCCAAGATGACGTTCGGGTGGTTGACCCGGCAGATCGCAGCAGGAGCATTCCGCTGTTTCGAATAAAAGCGGCCGCACCGGTCGACTACTGGTCCGTCCTCCTGCGGCAGGCTTACAGGGTGAAGTGTCATGTCGAAATCAACTGAGTCGGAGTTCAAGGGGATGATTTGGACAACTTTGCCGCCGGACAAGATGTGCGCTTGAACGCCCACACTGCTGCCGCCCTCTGTGAGCAGGATGACAGCCCCATGATCTCCGCTGCGCCGGACCGCATCAAACGGGTTGTCGACCAGACGGTCTGACTGTCCTTGTGAGCGAAGTCGGCCGCGGAGTTCTTCGTGGAAGTAAACATAAAACCCGGGAACCGGAGTGGTGTGGTCCTCACGAATATGACGACGGCAACCAGGAAGGCTCGCGGTCAGGGCAAAAAGGAAAAGCCAGAAGCGCCTACGACCGAGGGGACAGTGCGGAGTGCGGAAGAGCGAATGAAGCCATGTCCGTGACATCTTCAAGGCCAGATGGTAGCACCACGCGAAACGAGTGGCCTGCGGCTCGGCGATGCCCTGCGATGATCACTCGTGATCCATACCTGACACAAAAGGCATCTTTTTCCGACGGCTCCAGTAAACGGCGTTAGCAGACTTCATCCGTCGGCCGCTCCCGCCCGTGTTCATCCCAGCGGCGTCGCCCCGCGACCGGGATTCTTACGCCGGGTAGTCTGCCTTGCCCACCGCAAGGCTACCGATATGAGGTGATATCGCTCGCTGAAGTTGTCCCGCGACGCCCGCGCGATGCCTGCAACAGTCTCCGAGTCGGCGACAAACCGCCCGAAATCGGTGGCGCACCTCCGCGCGGAGTTCTTGGCCATCCTCTGTTGACCCTCCCGGACCACACGCCAATAGCCGCGTCGAGCCGTCGGGGTCCGGTTCTGACCGTGACTCACACTAGCCGCAACCGAACAGGCGATGAGATTGCCGCTGCCATCCAGCCGAAGCGGTCTGCCTAGCGATTCGTTGTATACTTTCTAGCAGGTTCACGGCTCCGGCGGGGAGGTCAACGTGTCCGCTGAAGAACACTTCGACCCTAACGTCGCGTCTGGCCCCAACGAGGGCGACACGGACGCCATGCGGAGCATGGACCCCGCTGAGACCGCCAGGGCCATTATTGGCCGCTATCACCTGCTGCAGAAAATCGGCGAGGGCGGCATGGGCGAGGTCTGGTTGGCCGAGCAAAAGGAGCCAGTGCGCCGCCGCGTGGCGCTCAAACTGGTCAAAGCCGGTTTGAACAGCCGCGAAGTGATCGCGCGCTTCGAGTCTGAGCGCCAGGCGTTGGCTCTGATGGACCACCCTGCCATCGCCAAGGTGCTCGATGCGGGCTCCACGCCGCAGGGCGCACCATACTTCGTGATGGAGTACGTCGCCGGTGTTCCGATCACGGCCTATTGCGACCATCACCGGCACAGCACCCGCGAACGGCTCGCTCTGTTCGAGCGCGTCTGCGAAGGAGTCCAACACGCCCATCAGAAGGCCATCATCCACCGCGATCTGAAGCCCTCGAACATCCTGGTCACCGAGGTGGATGGCCGCCCTGCCCCGAAGATCATTGATTTCGGCGTGGCCAAGGCGCTGACCCAAAAGCTGACCGCGGATACCCTGTTCACCCGCGTGGGGGCGCTGCTGGGAACCCCGGAATACATGAGCCCGGAGCAGGCGCTGTCGTCGGGCGAGGATATCGACACACGCAGCGATGTCTACTCGCTGGGCATTGTCCTTTATGAACTACTGGCCGGCGTGCCGCCCATCGATTTACGCAAAATCGCGTTCGACGAGTTTCTGCGCAGGCTGCGGGAGGAAGACCCGCCGAAGCCCAGCACCAAGATCAGCACGCAGAACCCGGCGAAATCCACCGAACTCGCTCGTAACCGCCAGACCGAACCGCACGCGCTGGTGAAACAGATGCGCGGCGATTTGGATTCGATCGCGCTGAAAGCTCTGGAGAAAGACCGCGCGCGCCGCTACGGTTCGACGTCTGATTTGGCGGCAGACATCCGGCGGTACCTGAACCATGAAGCGGTGCTCGCGGTCCCGCCGTCGGCCGCGTACCGTGCGCGCAAATTCGTGCGGCGCTATCGCACGGCGCTGGCCACTGCCTGCGCTTTCGCCCTGGTGCTCATCGTGGCGGCGGGCGTCAGCGTCCGGGAGAGCATACGCGCCAACCGGGAAGCGGCGGCGGCCCAGGCCGTCAACGATTTCCTGCAGAACGATGTGCTGGCACAAGCCAGCGCCAACAGCCAGGCGGGGCCGGCGGCCAAGCCCGATCCGGACCTGAAGGTGCGCACGGCCCTGGACCGTGCCGCGGTCCGGATCGCGGGCAAGTTCGGCCAGCAGCCGGAAGTGGAAGCCGAGATTCGCGACACCATCGGACAGACGTACATGGACCTCGGCTCATACCCGCAGGCACGCAAGCAATTCGAGCGGGCGCTGGATTTGCACCGCAAGGCACTGGGCGTGGAGAATCCGAAGACCCTCCGAACCATCAGCCACCTTGGATACGCTGTCTATTTAGAGGGCAAGTTTGCCGAGGCCGAGGCCCTGTTCCACCAGGCGCTCGAGGCCCAGCGCCGCGTGTTGGGGCCCGAGAACCGCGACACGTTGTATTCTCTAAGCAATCTGGGGAACATCTATTACCAGCAGGGCGAGTACGCGCGGGCCGAGGCGCTCCTTAGCCAGACCCTGGAAGTCTCCCGCCGTGTGTGGGGTCCGGAGCACGCCACGACGGTGTCCGCCATGAACATTTTGGCCAACGTCTACTGGGCCCAGAATAAGCTCGCCAGGGCCGAGGCGCTCTACACCCAGAGCCTCGAAATCCGGCGCCGCGTCCTGGGTCCGGAGCACCCGCTCACGTTGGCTGTGATGAACAATCTGGCCAACGCCTATAACCGCGAAGCCAAGTACGCCCAGGCGGAGGCCCTCCAAACCGAGGCTCTGGACATCAAAAAGCGCGTCCTGGGTCCCGAGCATCCGGACACGCTGATTTCCATGCGCAGCCTGAGTACAATCTACGATCGGCAGGGCAAGTATGCGCAGGCGGAGGCACTCGCCCGCGCGACCGTGGAGACCGCTCGCCGCGTGTTCGGTCCGGAGCAAGTCAACACATTGGTTTCCATGCAATATCTGGGCGATATCTACAGACACCAGGGCAAGTACAACGAGGCCGAAACGGTATACGGTCAGGCCCTGGAAATCATGCGCCGGGTGATCGGTCCCGACCATTTCACCACGCTGATCACCCTTTCGGACATCGCAGCTCTATACCAACAACAGGGCAAATACACCCTGGCGGAGACCTACGCCAAGCAGGAACTCGCGGGGTTCAGGCGCCGTTGCGGGTTGGAATGCCAGGATGCGATGGAGGCGCAAGACGACCTGGCTCTGGCTTGCCAATCGCAGGGGAAGTTCGCCGAGAGCGAGGCCCTTGCGCGCGGGGCCGTGGAGTTCAATCGAAAGACGCCCACCGATCAATGGTGGGAACGATTCCGCGCCCCGGGCCTGCTGGGCGCCAGCCTCGCTGGCCAGAAGAAATATGCTGAAGCGGAACCGCTGCTGCTGGAAGCGTATCGAGGCCTGGCGGAATGGAAAGACAGGACGCCGGTCCCGGACCAGGATGAGATTGGCCGCGTGGTCGAATGGATCGTCCAACTCTATCAGGACTGGGGCAAGCCCGAAAAGGCAGCCGAGTGGAGGCTGAAGCTCCAGCCATCCTCCAGCCTGAAGTAGCCGCCCCGCCCGGCATGTCCCTCGCATCATGGACGGCCGCGGCGTTTTGGGCGGATGGTCCCTTATGGTGAGAGGTGGTTTCCCGTCGACATTCGCTGCTTTGGGCGGAATACGGGCCATCCGGAAACAAGCCACCCGGCCGTGTAAACGCACTAGCCGCAAGACTCCGGCTATTGTGGTCGTGAAGTGGGCATCTCGTACAGTGGCCCCAAAGCCCATCACGCAGCCTGCTGCCGACGCATCTGCCGCTGCTTTCGCGCCGCCTCCAACTTCCGGTCTCTCTCGGCGTGGATCTCCCGTTGACGCCCGGCGAGCATGTCCTTGGGGGTGATGTACCCAACCGCGCTGTTCAGGCGAACGTTGTTGTAATGCTCGACGTAGCCCTCCACCAGACGCCGCGCATCTTCCAGCGACAGTGGCGTTCCCGGCCGGATGCACTCTCCTTTGAGCGATTTGTGCCAGCGTTCGATCTTTCCGTTCGATTGAGGATCGTAGGGCGAGGTTCTGACGTGCGTCATGCCCGAGATCCGAATGAACTCCTTGAAGTCTTTGGCGATGAACTGCGGGCCGTTATCCGAGATGATCCGGGGCTGCGCCTCCGGGTACTTCTCCTTGGCTGCCTGTAGGATGATCTCGATGTCTGCTTCGGTCATCGACTCCCGCAGATCCCAGTTGACGATGTATCGGCTACACCATCGAGAACGCCGCACAGGTAATAGAATGTCCCGCTGATGTTGATGTACGACACGTCGATGTGCCAGTGCTGATGGGCCGCCAGAGGCTGCTCAAACCCCGTGCCCTTTTTTGACGGCTTCCCGTTCCACTTCGATAACAGTCCTCCCTGGCTGAGGACCCGCCAGACGCTGGTTGGGCTCACCGCCACAAGGTCGGCGTCCAGCATCATGAACGTCAGCCGCCGGTAGCCTACTTCTAGCGGGTTTTTCAAATGGAACCCGATGATGGCCTGCTTCTCCCACTCCTCCAGCCAGAAGTCGCGGGGAACCCAGCCGTTGTGCTCGTCCGCCTTGCCATAGCGGTCCCGCCAGTCGTAGAACTTGCTGGCTGTGATATCGAGCCGCCCGATGAACCGCCCGGCGCCGATCTCGGTCTTCTCCGACCAGCGCCGGACGAAATCCACGATCTGATCCCGCGTGTCGTGCGGAACCCAGACCCCGGTCAGAGTTCCCCAGTCTCTTCTTTTTTAGCGCGACGTGCTCCGCCATCACCAACGGTCAGCCCTCCCGGCCTTGGCGCCCTCTTTGGCTGTCGACGCGTCCTTCAGCCCTTCTTCGAGGCGACCGCTTCCGGCGCAACCTGGGCGCCCAGTTCCCCCACGGGGCCACTTCTGCGGGACGGTTGGACACCCAGTTACTCGCCACTTTGCCAAGACCGCGCGCCAGTGCCTCCCAGTCAACTTCCGCCTTTCGCCAGTAGTTAGTCCTCTATTCCGCCCTTTGCCAATAGTCGGACAGTCCCACAACGGATATTACGGGAAGTATTACTCGAAGTATTACAAGCCGACGAAAGGGTAGGCGCGACAACTACGTATTCGGCACTGTGATCGTGTTCTTGAATCTCACGCCAGCGATACCATGACTGCAAGAGGAGACCGGAACAATTGGATCTTCGACCATAAAAAGCCCGAACCGGCCCCTGCCGCTGGCAACCAAACAAATGCCCAGGTCCGCGCTACTTGCCCCCTTTGCAGGTCACAGGAGACGGAACTGCTGGAGGAGATCTTGTCGGCCCAATTAATCGATTCTTACCGGCAGACATTCGGGTACGCGCCGGCGAGCGAGTTCGGAACTATTCGCGCCTTCGGCTACTGTCATTGCAGCGAATGCGATCTGCGATTCTTCTATCCGCCGGCGGTGGGCGGCGAGTCCCTGTATGATGCGCTTCGCATTCGGATGGGGGATCACTACTACATGCGGAAGAAACCCGAGTATGACATCGCGCGGCGTTGGATCGGCGAGCGCGAGACGGTACTCGACGTGGGGTGTGGCGTGGGCGCGTTCGCGGCGGCCGTGCCCGATCGGCCCTACGTGGGCCTTGAACTCAATTCCGGCGCGGTCGCGGAGGCCAGGCTGCTCGACCGTGAGGTAATCCAGGAGACTATCGAGGAACACAGCGCCAGGCACCCGGGCCAGTACGACGTGGTTTGCTCCTTCCAGGTACTGGAGCATGTTTCCGACGCCCGTGGGTTCCTGGCAGGTTGTTTGCGCGCGCTCAAGGATGGCGGTCTGCTTATCACTTGCGTTCCTAGTTTCGATTCATATCTCCGGTTCCAACCGAACGCATTGCTGAACCTCCCGCCGCACCATATCACGCACTGGTCCGACCGGTGTCTTGCCGGCCTCGGACAAATGTTCCCGCTCCGGCTCGAGACAATCGAGCACGAACTCCTTGCAGACGTGCATTGTGATTCGTACGCGACGACGTTGGTCATGACGGCTTTGCGTGGGCGCCGCCGCCTGCTGGACGCTTCGGCGGCGAGCAGATTCCTGGTGCGTGTCTGCGGGCGGCTTGGAAGGGCCTTGTCCGGAGCGCTAGAGGCCGAAGCGATGCGCCCGCGCGGCCATTCCGTCGTGGCGGGTCATCGCAAGCTTGGAGAATTCGTCGACCGATAGCCCGCTCCATACCCATGGTGCTTCCACGTTCCTTAGCTGCTTGGTCGGTGCCCGGCTCCATTCGGGCAAGATTGCTCGCTGGGGCCTTCTGGTCCATCCTCGGTTCGGGTATCGCCCAAGCGATGTCCATGGCCGCGACGATGCTCTGTGCTCGCTTCCTGGGACCGCATCACTACGGCCAGCTCGGCGTCATTCAATCCACCGTCAATCTTTTTGGATTGGTCGCTTCGCTCGGATTGGGCATTACAGCAACCAAACACATTGCCGAGCACTACCGGCTCGATCCCGCACGCGCGGGCCGCGTACTTGGCCTTGCCGCGCTGACCGCCTGCGGGACGGGCGTCTTCGTTGCTGCCCTGCTGGTCGCCGGCGCGCCGTGGCTCAGTCGCACGGCTCTGAATGCGCCGGAACTCTCCCTTGACTTGCAGATCGCGTCGATAGCGATCTTTTTCTCTGCCATCAATGGGTATCAAGTCGGTGCCCTGACCGGTTTTGAGGCGTTTCGGCCGCTCGCTGTCGCTTCTTTGATACGAGGCCTCATCACGCTTCCCGCATTCGTGGTTGGGATTCTCGCCGCAGGGCTGCGGGGGGCCGTCGTAGCTCTTGCCCTGGTGAGCGCCATAAACTACCTGGTGAATGCGCTCGTGCTCACCCGTGAGTGCAGACTGCGCGGCGTATCAGTCTCCTATCATCTCGGGATCGAGGACTGGCGGTTGTTGTACCGCTTCAGTATCCCGGTTGTCGTCGCGGGCATGTCGTTCACGCCTGCGGTCTGGTGGACCAACACCCTCCTCGCGAGGGCCAGTGGGTACGCCCAACTCGGCGTCTTCAGCGCGGCTTTTCAATGGAACACGGTCATCCTGTTCTTTTCGGGTGCTCTCGGCAACTTGTGCTTGCCGCTCTTATCCAGCGTCACGACCGAGAGGAATATGGCAAAATACGTCCGGGTTCTTCTGGCGAACTTCGTGCTTACTACTGGATCCGCTCTAGTGCTGGCAACCCCAGTGGCGATTGGCGCACCTTTCGTTATGTCACTCTATGGTAAGAGCTTTGCGCACGCTGACAAAATCCTGCTGTTGGTCTGCTTGGCGGCTGTTCTTACCGCCGCCAACACCTCGGTCGGTTACGCAATCTGGTCCCTGGACGCTACCGTGTCCGGCGTGCTGCTGGCGCTGATGCGTGGGGCTCTTCTGGTCGCAGCAGCGTATTACTGGAGAAGCCACGGAGCTCTCGGACTGGCTGGCTCCTACGCTTTCATGGCCAGCGCCCAGACGTTGATCTGCTGTGGCTTCATGTGGTGGCTGCTCCGCCGGCGCTCGGCCCAATGGCACGGCCCGTTATCTGAACCCGCGTGCTCCTTCTTGGGTCCGACGAATCCGCCTGCCGAGGGGCGGTGGCGCGAAGCTGCGATCTCAATTGTTCCGGAGCGGTGATGAGAATCCTCTGGTTCACGAACACGCTCATGCCGGATGCCTGCAAGGCGTTGGGGCAAACCGGCGCAAGAGGGAGCGGGTGGTGGATGAGCGCCCTATTGGAGCGACTCAAGCTACGCAGCGACTTGAGCCTCGCGGTCGTCACTGTAACGGGGTTCAAAGACGCGCATCTTACTGTCGACGGAGTGGACTATTTTGTGATTCGGCAATCCCTGCGAGGAGCGGTGCTCGGCCGTCTACGTCACCCATGGGCCGGGCGGCCTTCTGCCGCCCAAATTGGCCATTATGCCGAAATCGTCAAACAGTGGAACCCGGACGTCGTCCACGTACACGGAACCGAGCGCGATTACGGATTAGTCAAGGCATTCGGATTAATTGACACGCCAGTCGTTGTGTCCATCCAGGGGCTATTGGGGCCATACAGCCGTGAGGCATTTGGCGATCTGCTGCCCCGGGAGTTGACTGGCTCTCTGAAGCGCCGCCTCACTGGTTTTAACAGCGATTCCCTGTATCGTTGGAAAGTCTTCCGGCAACATGCACCAATCGAAGAACAGATCTTACTGTCGGCCGACATCGTCTTGGGCCGCACTGAATGGGACTTTGCATGGGCGTGGGCGATAAACCCTGGTGTCAAATACAGACACGTCGATGAATTGATGCGGCCGGAGTTTTGGCAGGCCGAACCATGGAGCGTTGAGACCTGCCACCGCCACCAGGTCGTTTGCACCACCGGGAGCGTTGCGCTGAAGGGGCTTCACGTTCTATTGGAAGCCATCTGGCGACTGCGCCGTACCTATCCTGATATCAGTCTGAAAGTCGCAGCCAGTGGATTCGTGCCACAACCGACAAACGACTACGCGGATTTTGTGACCGGGCTGGTGAAACGCTGGGGACTTCGCGATATCGTCCACTTCCTCGGCTGGCTTGATGCACACGAGCTGGTAGGTCAGCTTCGGGCCGCACACTGCTATGTCACACCCTCGTTCATCGAAAACAGTAGCAACGCTCTTCAGGAGGCCATGCTATTAGGGGTACCAGTTGTCGCCACGGCAAGCGGCGGAACGCCAACCATTGTCGAGGACGGACACACTGGCTTCACTTTTCCTCCTGGCGATGGCGCTTTTCTCGCGCTCCAAATCCACAAACTCTTCCAAAATGACGGGCTGGCGGCGCGACTTGGAAATCAAGCCGTCGCAGTTGCGCACGACCGACACGACCCCGGCCGCGTCGAAAAGCAGTTGATGTCTGCCTACGGCGATGCGATGGCCACTGTCACTGACCACGAGATCACGCATGCGCGCGCCTAGGTTCAGGGCCCAGGTCCTGCGCGTGTACGACGGACTGTTCCGGCGAGTTGCGGAGATTTTGCTCACACCCGTTGGCCGGATGTATCTGAGCATCAACGGCGCACGCATTGGAAGGGGTCTTCGCATGCAGTCGTTACCGTTCTGCAGATGTTACGGCAGCGGTTACATTGAAATTGGCAACAACGTAACCATTTTGAATACTCTGCGCCAAAATACGGCTGGTATCGTTCACAAAACCGTGCTCGTCGCGGGCGACGGCGCAGTGCTCAGAATCGGCAATGACGTGGGCATCTCCGGCGCCATACTCAATGCTAGGGATTCCATTTCAATCGGTGATAGATGCATGCTGGGCGCAAACTGCGGTCTGTTCTCCAGCGACCACCATCCACTGCGTCCTCGTGACAGACATGACAGAAAACAGGAGGCCGTTAAGGCCGCGCCCGTGACACTGGAGAACGATGTCTGGATCGGCGCAAATGCAGTCATCCTTAAGGGAGTCACCATCGGCGCGGCCAGCGTCGTCGGTGCCGGAAGCGTCGTCACAAAGAGCGTCCCACCGGGAGTCGTAGTTGCGGGAAACCCCGCGCGAATAGTTAAGCGTGTACCGGACGCGATGTCGCCGGGACAACCCTCTTCGTCGGGAGTAGCGACACGCCAGTGAAAATGACCCCAGGCGACATTCGCCGAAAATGATCCAGGCCATCCACGCTAGGCACCGATCTTAAATGCGAGCCGGTCAGACGCAGTTTACGGCTCCCTACGGGCTCGCCGCCGGAACGCGAATTTCGGTAAATCCAGTGTCTCACACACCACGCGGCCACGACCTTCCGCGGCTCAGCAAAATGCCAGGTATGAGTTGGGTTCTCGCTGCAATCTATCTGTGGTACGCAGTAATGTGTCGTGCAATACTCTACCAATGGGGTGTCCCGATACCATTTCGCTTGGTTTCCCAAATCGGGAACACGGTTGTGCTGAGTCTGTTGGCGATTGGCGTATATCTCTACGCCCAATGTCATCCGATCCATCAGGTCTTCACTGCCCGGCACTGCCAGCGAATTTATTGCTGGTTCTTGCTGTTGGCCCTGTTCGTTGGCTACGGCGTCGCTAGGGGCAATGATTTGATGGCCATAAGCAAAGAGCTGACTGCGCTCTGCTACGTTGGCTTCTTTTTGATACTGGGTGGCGATGACCGTTTTTGGGCTTACCTTAGCAAGCCACTTACTGTTCTTTTTTACGCCGGCGCCATCTTGGTCGTAGCATTTGCTAATACACCAATAGTCCAGGCTGTCGGAGATGAGGTCCGCCAGGATCTGACAGCGCCAGTGGCGGTGGCACATAGAAACATCCTATCACTCGGGTATACTCTTCGGCCGCTTATGGCGTCCGGACTATTCTTGGGCGTCTGGGGTCTTGTTAACAGGCAAAGAGGGTTGTGGCGCTGTCTTCAGATTTCAGCTCCCATTGTCCTGTTTGCTTGCGAGGTTGGTCTCTTTCTCTTCCGTTCCGCTGGAGCGTACGTCCTGCTTGCAGGTGTCAGCTGCCTTGTTCTCCGTCCCTTTTTTGAGCGAAGGGCTCAGGCCCGAAAGAGCATCGTGATTTTAGCGACGGCCGCCATCGGCATCACGATATTTGCTGCAACGTCGCCGTCGGATTATCTGCTGACCCGAATATCTGAAGACACGCGGGAGAACGGACTGTTTGAATCGCGAAATACTGAGCTGAGGGAATACCTTGACCAGGCGGGTTGGGGGGTGCTCCTCGGGAGAGGTGTGGGTGGAACGTTTGATGCCTCCAACGCCTACCTGGGCGCCGGGCGTTCATATGATCGGGAGTCATTCAGCAGTTGGAATACGCTTCACTATGGTGTGTTAGCATTCGGCCTTAAGGGTGGGATTGTCATGCTGGCACTCTTTGTCAGCATGTTGACGCCTGGGCTCAGGCGTCGCGGCCGTCAGTGGTACAAGAATCCGTGTAACCTAACGGCAGCTCTTCTGTTTCCGACGTCTGTCGTAATGGTGATTACCGACCCGCTGCTCTTGGGCGTTGAGGGTTTGCTTTTCATGCTGGTTTTGATGGCCCCCCTGTCTCGCTTTGGCAGACGAGGAGTGCTGGACATGAAATGTGCGCCGGTTTTTGGCACTGGTTTCGAGAGACCGCTAGCATGAATAGTCAAGAGCGCCCCAACGTATTACTGGTTCTTATTGGGAGCTTTCCAGGCGATACTGCCGTGGCGAACCTTGCGCAGCGGGTGTGTCGCGGTCTTCAGCTTAACGGCTGGCGGCCGAGCGTCCTGTCCGTCGGGTTTTCCCGATCGCGCGCAGGTGAAAGGCATGACGGTGATGACGCCAGATGGAAGATATCATACCAAAGCGCGTATGTCTCTGCGGTTCGCGCACCGCTATACAACCTACTGTTGTGCCGGCGGGCTGCCCGCATGTTAGCTCCGATGCTGGAGGGCCATCTCCGGGCGGGAGCGGTCTGCGCCGTTTTGTTTCTGGCCTCGACGTATTGCGGCTTCCAATCGCTCTATGAGCTGTGCGAGCGGGCGGGTGTGCCTGCGCTGTCGTACCAGTTGGAGTATCCAGTATTAAGTAACTGGACCAGAGTTGCCACGGGCGGGTACTTTGATGAGCTACTTCATCTTCGGTACACCCTTGCTCGGGCGGCCGGGACCATCGGCATCTCCTCGTTTTGGGCGAGCACCGCCGAGCGCCTCGGAGTTCCCTTTGCAGTGGTGCCGGGCTACCTCCCGGATGAGATTTCAGCGCTTGCCGGACGCGGTGAACACTCTCGTCCGGAGTCAGGCTGCTTTCATCTGGTCACGTTGGGCAACTGGGTTCCGCGTGAATGTCCTCTCATCGTACTTCGTGCCGTGCGAGAGGCTTACAACGATGGAATTCCGATTCGCTACACCGCAATTGGACGCGTTGGAGGCTCACCGATGGAGCGCGCGGCGATGCGGATGTACGAGGGCGATTCCGTGCTTCGCAAGATTGTGAGAATTGCCGGATGGGTCGACGAGGCAGAGAAGGAGAAGCTGCTAGAGTCGGCAGATGCGTTTGTGCTCCTTCGAAGACCGAACATCGAGACAGCGGCCCTCTTTCCGACGCGTCTTCCAGAATACCTGGCTCACGCCCGTCCGGTGATAGCCTCATCTGCTGGGGACCTCAGTCGGTACCTCCAGCACAAGAAGTCCGCGTGGCTTGTGCCTGGAGGAGATGACGGCACGTCACTGCGGGCCGCAATCGGTGAACTTTACAGGGACCGGGAGCTCGCGCACACCATAGGACGCGGCGGGTTAGCGCGGGCCATTGAGAGCTTTTCTATCGAGGGTAACGGCAAAAGGATGTCTGAGTTCATAAACAGCGTGATTGCTGGACGCTCGCATGGCCAACAAGTCACGGCAACCACATACTCGGCGGTGTGAATGCCCTCCGCGGACGGCGGCGTCTTGTTACGCCCCCTCAGGATTCTCCACGTTGTGGGAAGTTTAAACCGCGGCGGCATTGAGACATGGCTCGCCCAGGCCATCGCGCGCTTGCCACGGGAGCGCTACCAGTGTGATTTCTGCACGTATCGCTTCAGTCGAGGGGCGTATGCGACCGAGTTTGAGCAGTGCGGCTGCGAGTTTCACAATATCCCGCTGGGATCAAACCCCCTCGCGATTCTCCGGTTTGCGAGACGCTTTCGGCGACTCCTCCGCGAAGGCCACTACGATGTCGTCCACTGCCATGGGTTGCTGCTAGTCGGCTTCATTCTTTTTTTGGCGCGTATGGAAAACACGGCACTCCGCATCGGGCACGCTCACAGCGCCGACCGAAACACCGGCCGGGTTACTTCCGTCGCGAACCGTTCTGGCCTGATGTTGAATCGCGCGCTGGCTCGGGCGTTTGCTACGCACTGCGTGGGCTGTTCGGCGGAGGCGGGAGAAGCCCTCTTTGGAAAGCGTTGGCGACGAAACCAGAGGTATAAGGTCATCCACTGCGGCGTTGATCTTACACCGTTCAAAGCCCCCAACTCGGCGGATTCCGTTCGCGACGCTCTCGGCATCGAACCGGGAGCGTTGGTCATCGGACACGTAGGTAGCTTCAGCGTTGCCAAGAATCACCGCTTCCTGGTTGAAGTCGCTGCCAAGGTGGTCGAGCACTGCGAGAGTGCCGTGATGCTGTTGGTGGGAGACGGCATCCTCCGGCCCTCAATCGAGAGAAGCTGTGCAGAGCTGGGCATTGCCAAGCGCGTGATCTTCGCTGGCGTCAGCTCGCGCGTCCCCGAACTGATGTTATGCGCGATGGACGCATTCGTAATGCCGTCGCTTCACGAGGGTCTTCCGCTGGTTCTCTTGGAGGCACAGGCCGCCGGATTGCCGTGCTTGGTCTCAGACGTCGTGTCACGCGAGGCCATGATATCGGACGACGCGATTCAATTCATGCCCCTTGCAAGCGGCGCCGAGGCGTGGGCGCGCGCCGTCGTATCGCTGCTAAAGAGCACGACGCGGCGGACGGACCTGCTGACGCGAATGGCCGATAGTGATTACAACGTGGTCGTTTCCGCGGAGCGGTTGGAAGCGTTATATGGCTCAGCACAGTCTGGGTCGCGCGGGATTCGCTAGCACATCCAGTCAACGACTGATCGACGGACGGGGCGCGCTAAACAGGAAAGAGGAGCAATGGCGCTGATTCGAACTTCGCCGATGATCCAGACTGGGCTGGTCCTTCTGGCCGCTTTGTTTGCGGACGCGACTCCATCGGTTGCGCCTGCTGGAACGGCATCTGTGCCCGCCTCGACAGCGACAGAATTCTCGGTGGACCTTGGCGTGGCCCCTGGAAAGGCCACGTCGCCAGAGACCGTCAACGTCAAAGACTTCGGCGCTGTCGGGGACGGCGTAACGGACGATACGAAGGCGTTCAATAGCGCATACCAATACTTGTCGGATGTCGGCGGCAAAATCTGGGTTCCGAAGTCCCTAGGCTGCTATATGGTGACGGAGATCATTCGAACTTCCCGCGTGTCACTGTCCGGAGATGGCCCCGCTTCGAGCTGTATCGAGAGTCTTCCTGTTCACGGAGTATCCCGACCCCTTTTGAGCACTGCGCACGCCGCCGACCCGGTGACGGCCGAAACGATCGAGAACTTGACACTCGATGGCAATAGAAATGCGCAGAGTGGAATCTCTGGGGACGGCCGTAGCGTGTGCATTTATCTTGGAGGTTATAGGGACACAACACTCCGCAATTTGGTCGTCAAGGACTGCTACACGGACGGTATTTACGTGACAGGCTCCGGACCGCTGCTGAGTGTCAACGGAAGCGGATTGCTACTAGACCATGTGCAGGTCAGTAACTCACGGCGCAACAACGTGTCCATCATAAGCGGCGACAACATCACGATCAAAGCATCTTCGTTTAACGACGCAAACGGTACGGCGCCACAAAGTGGGATAGACATAGAGCCTAACAGGGTTGGCCAAACCACCTCCAATGTATTCATAGGTGCCGGCGTGGTATTCAGCGGAAACAAGGGAGCGGGACTCTCTGTTTTTAGTAGCTTCCAAAGCCAGCCTTCCATGAACCTAGTGATTGACGGTGCCTTCATCGGGAACGGTGGCGGCGTGAACATCATCTCGGGACGCCCGTACGAGATCGGGCAAATCCACGTCAACGGAAGATTCCAGGGCAACGGAATTGGTCTGGCCGGCGTTCATGATGTCGTTGTTGGCAACGTGCGAGTAGATCTGGACGGAACCGCGCTGTATGCTGACCGGGTGTCACACATGGAAATCGGAGCTGGGGCACTCCTTAGCGGTACCACTTACGATTTGTACCTCACACATGACACGACGTCGATCCATCTTGGATCTAGAAGGGTCTTAGCACATCAGAGTGTCGGCGGATTCCGCGGGGGGCTGTCGGGCAATTGAAGTCATGGCAGCGAGACCTGAAGTGAGACACGCGGTTGTAGTCACCGCTGAGACTGGTGTTCCCGAAGTCCCTTTGCGGGGCGTTAGGATCCTGCACGTGACGACTGTCGCCAAAACGTTCGGCTTCCTCGAAGGCCAGGTTAGATTCATGGGAAGTCGTGGTGCTGACATCTACTCCGCCGCCGGCGAAGCGCGCGGAATTCCCAAAAACTGGCCGATTCCGTTTTCGACTGTCGAAATGCGACGTCGAATTACACCGGTGCGGGATTTGATAGCCATCTGGCAGCTGTTCAGGATGATAGGACGGATTAACCCTAATATCGTTCAGGGGCATACTCCCAAGGGTGCCCTCCTCGCCATGATAGCGGCGACCATCAGCCGCGTTCCAATTAGGATATTTCAGGTGCATGGGCTGCCTCACGTGGCGGCACGGGGTGTTCGGCGGGTCCTGTTGGTCCTGGCAACGAGGGTGTCGTGCATGCTTGCGAATAAGGTGTTTTGCGTCAGCAACTCCGCGCGGAAGATACTTGTCGAGGAGGCTCTCTGCCCACCGCACAAGGCCGTTGTCCTGGGAAATGGCTCGTCCGGTGGAGTTGATCTGCGGCGCTTTGACCCCGAGGTGTGCTCGCTTGCGACTGGCCGGGCGTTTCGCCAAGCGTTGAGTATCCCGGGAACAGCGGTATTGGCCGGCTTTGCCGGAAGGATCGTCCGGGACAAGGGGATAGCCGAACTCGCCCAAGCGTGGCTGACCCTTCGGGCTCAGTTCCCGGACCTTCACCTGGTCATAGCCGGTGAGGCCGAGGATCAAGATCCAATTCCCGCCGATGCGCGCGAGATCCTTAAGAGCGACCCGAGGATTCATCTTATTGGACGGTGCCAAGAAATTCCCCAGTTCTACTCTGCTTGCGACTTGATTGTCCTCCCCACGTATCGCGAAGGCTTTCCAAATGTCGTCCTCGAAGCTGGGGCAATGGGCATCCCGACGGTAGCGACGCGCGTTCCCGGGTGCACGGACGCCGTTGTTGACGGTGTCACCGGTACGCTAGTGGCCCCTCACGACCCGGCGGAACTCGCGGCGGCCATTGCGAGGTACGTAGCCGACCCTGGCCTGAGACGGCTACATGGAACAGCCGCAAGGACACGGGTGCTGCGCGACTTCCGCCCGAGGATCATTCATGACGATGTGTATCGCCACTATTGCGACTTGCTCGGCCACCCGGCGAGAACCGGCGCGTGCATGGACTGATCTGCAAATCGCGCATGACAACTTTCGTGAACGGTCGACGTCAAGGACGACCGGCTCCTATATGAGGGTATTGCTAACCTATGGCTGGTGCCGCACTGCGTATGTCGCGGCTGAGTGCATCGCGAACGCTGGCCACACCGTATTCGTCTGTGATTCGTCGGCCCTGAGCATGGCCCGCGTTTCCAGGAGCGTCAGAGGTTTCTTTCGCGTCCCCCCCTTCCAAGAAGAACCGGACAACTATGTCGATGCGTTGGGGACGATCGTCAGGCGCAACGATATCCAGGTTCTCATGCCGATGCATGAAGACGCCCTGACGGTCCAGGAGCGTCGGGCCTGCTTACCTGTCGGGTTGATAGTTGCTGCACCGTCATGCGAAGGACTCATGCTCGGCCTTGACAAACACAGGATCATCGCACTCGCAACGAATGCGGGCGTCGATGCGCCAGCGACCGCTGCTCCCGAATCAATCGAGGGTGCAAAGAAGGTGATTCACGCGAGCCAGTTTCCGCTGATCATCAAGACGCGCCACGGCAACGGGGGTAAGGGTGTGGCTGTTGCCCGCACGCCTGCCGACGCCGTCCGCCTGTACTTGGCTTTCGTTGACAGGTTTAAGCTAGGCCACGGGCATTTTCCGCTGCTCCAGGAATTCGTGTCTGGTGAGTTGTGCGGTGCCGCGTTCTTCTCGGTCGCGGGCGACATGAAAGCGTGTTTTGCGGAGCGCTACCTGAGGTGTAAGGACAACGGATTTGGAACCAGTGTGCTGCGTGAGCCTGTCGAGGACGACGCACGGATCAAGGAAGCCACGCAGAGGATGTGCAAGGCACTCGGCTGGTCTGGAGTCGGCCATTTCGACTATCTTTTCTGCCGCGAGACAGGCCGACTGGCGTTGATCGAGATGAACCCTCGTTTTTGGGGGGCCTTGAACTTGTCCATTATCAACGGCTTCAATTTCCCGTTGGCTCTGTTACAGTGGCATGCCTACGGGGCCTTTGATGAATCCCTATTCTCAAGGGCTCGCGGCAAAAGCACCAGCCTATGGCTTGCAGGCGAACTGATCGCATGCGTTAATGAGATAGCTGCCGGGGCTTGGACGGCACCTGTGAATTCGTTGAAGCGGATCTTGGTAGCCAGACGGCAGGGAGGCTTTGACGACGTCCACAAAGACGATCGGCTACCGCTGCTGTTTGAACTCCTATACTATGCCGCAGGATATGTCAGGTCGGGAGGTAGCACAAACCCTGTTCGTGCCGGAATGTGTCAGTGAGCTGCGCTCGGCATGCGTGAGGCCCTCTATCTACCGACGCTATTGTAAGCGTCCGTTCGATATGGCGTTATCGATGACGCTGCTCGTTCTGCTGATGCCCCTGTGTGTATTAATATGTCTGCTGATCCGGGTGGGCGATGGTCGACCCGTGCTGTTTAGGCAGGTCCGTGTGGGTCGTTTTGGGCAGCCTTTCCACATACTCAAATTCCGCACAATGTTTCGCGGAAGCGACCTCGGTAGCTCGGTAACGGTTGCCGGGGACAAACGGTTGACGCGCGTCGGGCGGTTTCTGAGAAAGTGGAAACTAGACGAACTGCCCCAATTGCTAAACGTGCTAAGGGGCGAAATGAGCATGGTGGGCCCGCGTCCGGATGTGCCTGGCTTCGCAGATCGTCTCAGTGGCGTTGAGAAGTCTTTGCTGGAACTTCGTCCGGGTGTGACTGGGCCCGCGAGCCTCAGGTACCGCGACGAAGATGGAATCCTGGCTTTGCAGGCGGACCCCGAAAGATACAACAGGGAGATCGTCTTTCCCGATAAAGTACGGCTAAATTTGGGATATGCCCGGAAAATGACCTTTCTCGGTGACATATACTATCTCCTCCAGACCGTTCTTCCTGTTCGAAAGCTGGCTGGATGACAGTTGGGGTTTGCGAGGTTTGTTGCGGGGCGGGGAGTCTGCTTAAGACTAGGGGTCTTAACGGTCTCCGCGCCTGGCGTTGTCAGGGTTGTGGCTTTGTCTGGATTGACCGGGCGGATCTTGCGGCTTCGCGCATGCCTGCCTGCTACGATGGCTATCCGTACAATGAGCGACTGACGAAGCAGTTCGACAGGATGAGACCCCACTATGTCGCGGGTTTCCTGGAACGTATTGGGAGGTCGTTCGGAGAAAGATCGCTCGGAAGCTGCACATTCCTGGACGTGGGTTGCGCGAACGGCGAATACATGTGGGCTGCCAGACAGGTGGGCCTTGGCGACGTGGCTGGGGTAGAGATCGACGCGGCAGCGGCTGATCGTGCGCGGGCATTCGGCCAAGTGTGGGGCGAGCTATCGCGCGTGCCCGCTTCTGCTTACGATGTTGTGCAGGTCAAGAACGTCCTGGCTAATGTATCAGATGTTGCCTCTTTCCTCGACTCCTGCGTGCGTACCCTGAAACCCCACGGCGTTCTGTGGCTGGACGTCCTTAACTGGGCCAGTTTGACTTGCCTTCTTAGAAGATTGGCTTCGCAAGCTCAGAGGCGGCCCAGGCGGATTGGTGTGCTCAGGCCACCGTACGTAATAAATGCTTTCGAGAGTCGCACTGTCCGAAGGCTCCTTGAAAGAACCGGGCTTCGGCCTGAGAAGGTGCAGACCACTTATTTGGGTCACAACCAGCTTCCCTATGCGCCGCTTTTCGGGCTGGGCTACGTTGGGTTTGTTGGTTGGCTTATGGGTAGAGGCGCTATGTTAGTGTCTGATTCGCGCAGGCCACCGTCTAACGGCTGTGCTCAGCCATCCTCCTGTGCCCGTGTCTGAGAACGTGAATTACAAAGATATGGGGCTCAGCAGCATTCAATGAAACGCATACTCCTATCCATCCCACACATGGGCGGCAACGAGGAAACCTATGTGCGGCAGGCTTTTGCGACAAATTGGCTGTCCACCGTCGGGTCAAACATCATCGCGTTCGAAGACGCTTTCCAGAAACGCATTGGCTTGCCTGCGGCTGCGCTGAGTAGCGGGACCGCCGCGATTCACCTGGGCCTGCGCCTGCTCGGAGTCGGTCCGAACGACGAAGTGTTCTGCCCGACGCTTACGTTCGCCGCAAGTTGCAACCCGGTCCGTTACCTGGGCGCCGAATGCGTATTTCTGGATAGCGACTACGCCACATGGAACCTGGATCCCAACGTCCTCGAAGACGCGCTCCGCCGCCGC
>Ga0187851_10001801_pt1 | contig 19981 bp, 24 predicted proteins | sample June2016WEW_6_10_FD_132997 | JGI IMG/M metagenome (GOLD analysis project Ga0187851, IMG submission 132997) | Peatland microbial communities from SPRUCE experiment site at the Marcell Experimental Forest, Minnesota, USA - June2016WEW_6_10 | ecosystem: Environmental > Terrestrial > Soil >...
ACTCCCCCTTCCAAAAGATCTTTCTCTAGATTTTGTTTTAGCATCAAACTTTTGCGTTCAAATTCATGTCTGGTATCTAAAATGAGACGCTTATAATCCCTAGCATATTTGTCTATAGTGAAGACGACATGGGCACAATAACACCTAAATTCATGTCTATTACCCCGGTGATATCCACATTTTCACCGTCAAGCCAAACCTTAATGCCCATACTTTCTATAAAGTCACGTTTCGTGTTGAAGTCTGGGGCCTTAAGCCGCTGCCGCAGCAGTTCAATAGTGTGCTCTAGTTTCGGTATATTGATAATAGCCGTCTGACTCGCCTTAATTTGCCCCTCAAGTTCTCCCTTGTGTGCTTGCAAGGTCTCGCGCGCCTTGTTTAGTCGCTTATTCTCTGCTTCTACCTGACTTTCAGGAAAGCCTTTGAGTGCCCACTGCAAAAGCTGGTGCTGCTCATGGTCAACTGTCTTCAATTGCCTTTCTACTTGTTGTAATTCGGCCTGGAATATACCCAATTGATCAGCGTCCCGTCGCTCCTTACCGAGTTCATTGACTATGAGCTCTGGCTTACTCAGATATTCTTCCAATTTTGCCCATACCATGGCTTCCAGTCTTCTGGCACTCCAACCTTTATTGCGGCATAGTTCAACTGGTGCATTGACTCTTGATTTACCCTTACAACGGTAATAACTTTGGACATATTGCTTTCCGTTGCGAATATTTGTGCGCGTTGCTCCATAATAAGAGCGTCCACATTGGCGGCAGTGCAAATGCCCATGTAACAAATACTCACCTTTTCGATTTCGTGCCGCATTCTGTTGGTTTATCCGCAACTGCTTTTGTGCGGCGTCAAATAGCTCTTGGCTGATAATCGCCGGAGTAGCGTTCGGTATCTCGATCCAATCTGACTGTTTTCGCGTGAATTGCCTACGACCTTTAACTGTGGTGAAAAGATACGTCTTGCCGGCATAGGCTGGATTGGTCAATATATGCTGGACAGTACTCCTGCCCCATGGTTTGCCGCTCTTTGTAGGGGCATTATACGCTCTCAATCGAAACAATATCTGATTGCTGCTAATCCCTTCATAAACCAGCCATTCAAACATTTTGCGCACCCATTGGGCATGGTCTTCGCTTATGACGCGGGTTCCCTGGCCTTTTAAATAATCATAACCATATAGTTTGGAACTACCTCCTCCGGGTATCTTGCCTCCAAGCGCCCTAGCTCGTTTACCGCGCATGGTTCTCTCGCGTATCTTTGAGGCTTCCAGTTTTGAAGCAAAACCCCGGATATAGCTTATCAGCTTACCAACTTCCGAACTGTCTACTGTCTCGGTCACAGCCTCAAGCATGACATGGTGTTTTTCCAGTTCCTCAATAATTATGACGCCGTGTACCGGGTCACGGGATAGCCGGTCAAGACAATAGCAAACGATAATGTCTATTTGCTCATTCCTTACCAGTTCCCGTAACTTGTCCATTTCTGGCCGTTCTAATGAAAGCCCACTATATGCCTCGCTGAAGCGATAGGACACATCATAGCCCTTATTCTGGCAGTATATTAGGCAATTCTCCAACTGAGTCTGAAGGCTGGTGCCTTCACGTTCTTGATTGTCTGTACTTACCCTGCAATAGATAGCTGCGTTTTTCATGGTTTCTACCTCCTGCCAGCAAATCGAAGATTTTTGATTTCATAAGAAGTTACATATTTTTTTATTATTGTCTTCTTACAACGAAGCCAGCGGGAATATATTTTTCAGGAACTAATGCTGTATCTCTGAACATTTGCCAGGGTATAACTATATGATATCGAATACATTTTTTATTCTCACATTGTATGCCCTTTATGCCCTTTCGTCCTGTCACTAAAACTGGTTTAACTGATAGTGTTCTACATGTTACACATAACGTTGCAGGTAAATTTTCATTAATATATTTTACACTATGCTCCAAGCAAAACTGTTTTGTCTCAAAAGTCTGATGCCATGCCCATAAAATGATATCCTCTCTCTCGGAGTCTTCCACTTCTAACTTAGGATAAAACCATAAAAGTGGAATCTGTATTGAACATATTTTTTTATTATCACTCTTGAAAATTGGAATGCGGATGTCAGTGTCTTCTGTTCCAATTCCCAAAACACTCCATGATAACCACTCTGAAAATGTTCCCATCTTTTACCTCGCCTAGTGATCGTGGGTGCTTACCGGGAAATAGATAGCTGCTTCATTCATTATTCATTTTGTTTTTATCTCTTGGCTTCCAACCTTTTCCCGATATACTTTAGATGCTCTATACAGAAGTAAGAATATTACTACGAAGATGAATAACAGGTCCCATCTTATACCGAGAATTGGTTCAAACACTAAGGCAATGCCCATACCAACCGCTGAAATGCTCATAGTTATCAGTTTTTCAACGTCTTGCCAAAACAGTGATTTGGCTTTTATCACTATAACTAATAAAATAAACACTCCGAATACAACCGTTGGAATGAACAGCAACATTATTTTCCGAAGGTCGAATGCACGACTCACTACTTCCGTGGTTATGACCATAAAAAGAGCTGGTATTAAGAATTTTTCTACCTTGTTCCATGCTTTTCCAACAAATTTATTTACCAGCGCCAGTAATAAAAAGAATCCTGCAAGAATAAGTATGGCTCCAATAACTAAAGTCAACCAGCTACTTATAGCTATCATGACACTTGCATTCGGTGCCTCGATAGTGATATTTTCTCCAGATACATGAATTAGCGTTGTGCTTATCGCAAACAAACCAGCCAAGAAATATGCAATTGCTTCCGTCAATTTTGTAAATTCAGGATTTATTATATTTTTTTGTTCCGCCATTATTTAGCCCCCTTCCACTCGATCTTCCAACTCAACTAATGCAGGAAAACGCCCAAGTTTTCGATAGCATTTTTTCAACAAATTTGCCACAGATGCATCATTTTTATGGCCCCAAACACTCATATCTCTACCAGTGAGTAAGTCTAAATATCGTTCGTGGTCATCATTATGAGTTAAGGCTTTAAGTATCATATGCCTACTAATATTTAACGAAGTTGAATGCTTTTCACCACAGATAGGACAATACGGCATATTTGCGCCTCCGGGATAATGATTTATTAGGGTAACTTATTGCACTTTATTCCAGCAATTAGGTTCGTGCTTTTTTTGTTATTGAGTGTTTGTGCCCACTTTGCAAAAGACAATTTCGATTTTCGTTATCCCTCCCTTAATAGAAGATGAGCTATGTTATTTAATTTGGGATAAGGGTTTGTTCTAAATATGCTAACTCTACTTCAATCGCTTTTTCTGCGGCGCCCTTTGTCGACATAGCCGAATTTCTTCTAATATCCATGTAGCTGTTCCAAAGTCGATTTGTAGAAGATTGAACTAGTAGTTGTCTCTGATAATCGGATAACTGATGCCAGCGAGCCTTCAATACGAACTCAACAAGGTGGCCTGATACAGTAGCTGCCCGACTCCGGTCATTGTCGTTGACTTGGATGCAAGACAAGTGAGCTATTAGGTTCTCAATGCCGGGTACCATTTTAGTATTATTCGTGCGCTGATTAACTTGACCGCTCAGTTCCTCATGGAGAACATCCTTAAGTTTTTCAAAGTCAGATGTGTATCCTTCATCGGTTACTTTTATTCCGTTACTTCGTGCCCAATTAGTATGTGGCTGTCGAGAGTCCCAATGTGGGTCCCATCCTGTTAGTGCCTGCCTAAAATGTAAGATAACACCACTCTCGGTCGTAAATTCCTTTTTACACGCTGGACAGGAGAAGTTGTATTTGGCCATTATCGTCTAACTCCTTATAGTTGTGATTAAATTTGTTGTGTTATCGACCCGACCATGTATGGTGCCTATCCCACTGATTTTTAAGTTTTAACGCAATAGCTTTATCTTTTCCGAAGGCATATTCCTCAAATGGCACACCGAGAAACTCAGTTAACCATTCCTGATGTGGCCCATAGTGCCTGTCACTGAGTACAATATGCCTAGCTAAGTTTAAAAAAGATGAGAACACTTTCAAGCAAATTGGGCACGAAACGTCGGTTTTCATAAAATCATTAGTCTTTGCCGGTTTGTCCCAATACGCACTTTTACAACGAGGACAAAGTCTCGGGGTTTCCTGCTTGGTTGCCCATTCATGTCCGCACCTCAGACATCTTTTTATATAAATTGCCATTATACCCCTCACGAATATAGTCGCTTACTTTATAATAATACTATGTTAAGTATATGTCAACACATTTTATAGTTTTTTACGAATGCATTGCACAGGAAAAACGCTGACAATTCTTTATTCTTCCGGATTTCTTTAATGATTCCAATCTCAGGGAACAGATAAAAAACTACAATTCGTTTATACATAAAATGGTTCCTTTCTTTGCTAGAACTTTTGGTGGCCTCCCCAATTCTTGAACCCTCTATGATTTTTGGCGCACTATTATTTACCCTACCCATTTACCGGATTTTAGACAAGATTGCTTTCACACCACCTTAGCCCTCTTGTTTTGGTTTATGTTTCTGTTGCCATTGTGCGATTTCCTTGAGCCATTGCCTCAACGGCATAATTTCGTGGTATTCGCAAAAATACCATTTACCATAGTCTGAAAGTCGGTATTCAAAGTAACCAGCTCGCAGTCGGCGTTCCAATAATCGCCAATTCTTTCCCAAATAACCGTGGCCTGACCATTTGGCCATTAAAACCAAGAGGCTACCCAACGAAAGGCCGGTGGCATTGGAGATCACCACAGGGCGATACCAGCCTGGGTTGGTGGCGAGTGTCATCAAGACTATTCCCTTTGACCGATTGAACTTACAGTTAGCTCGATATTTAGGTACTGGCAGTAATCTCATTGTCGTTGCTCCTATTTTCCCTTCTGATGAACATTTAATCTGTTTAATTTCCGGCAGTACCGGAAATAAGGCCCCACACCTCATTTTTTTATGGTATAAGCAAACACTTTTTACTTGTAGTAGATATTTGATGTAGTAGTAGTTGCACCGATAGGTATCTGTATTAAACAAGTATTAAGGTATCTCGAAAAATTCCCTAATTTCTGTGAACTGCTACTAGAACTTAACATAAATCCCCTCTTTGTCAGTTTTGGTGCGTATACATGACCTGTTTTTAACCTTTTCGATCCCTTAAAACCGCTATTTTTTGCCGGTAATGGCTGGTACTGCAACAGTTTTTATGACAACCTGCGGGACAAGGGTGTCGGAAACAACCAAAACTGGCGGCCTACCCCTTAGTTGAGCGTATACAGACGGTGATTTTCTGACATTTTCGGCAAAAAGCTGGACATATCCCGGCAACCATTGGTTACGTGGTATCCCCTCTTTTTGTTCCTTGATGTCCTGATAACTCTTGAAACGAAAACGCCAGTTATACATTGCCGTAGCTGCCCATTGTCCCACCGTCTGGCTGCGTTCTGTGGCCGCTTCCTTTACTAAAGTCTTGACCGTACCGCTAACCCTCACAGCGAAGCAATGGGTGTTCCCGATCGGGAGCTCTAGCTGCTGTTCCTTTTTGAATAGCTTACTGATACCCCTTGCCGGCGGTGGTTGCTCCAACGCCACCCTGATGAGCAGCAACCTTAGAAACCCTGACCGGCCGCCCAGGAATAGAGGTGCTACGGTATCAACCCAGGAAACCATGGACCGATGACAACGGAAAGAAACAATATTTTGATTGATTACCGTCACAATTCATCCTCCCTAAAGTTCCCATCCTCGTCCACATGGCCACCACTATCCTTTTCGCCACCGTCATTAAAAGCGTTACTGTCAAGGTCTATGTGACGGATAGAGTTGCCCTTCCTGCCGACCTTGTTGGATGCTCTGGTCTTACTCTGGTCTCCAACAAAATGCCATTGTCCTCTGCTAGCCTTTACCCAACTCATGATGAAACCTCCGTTTTATTTATTGATATGTAAATGTTATAAAACTGGCTAAGACTTTATGACTTTTTTATGGTCCATCACCCATAATTCTTGATGTAAGGGGATTGAAGTGTAGACTGCCATCCAATCCCCAAGACGATAAAAACAATTGACCGTCAACACTTCCTCTCCAGAGGCGCTTAGCAATAAGCGCCTAATTTTTGTTATAAACATTTAAAGTACCTTCTTCTAAATCGAATCTCATTAGCTGCATTGATTATCGTTATTAGTACAATAGGATGATTTACTTTCTCATCAGAGTTTCCTATAATAATTGACATTAGGGCGAGGTGGCCAAGATGTTAAGGCAGGAGACCGCAAGTCTCCTATGCAGTGGTTTGAATCCACTCCTCGCCTCCATTAAAATAATCCGCCGTTGAATCTTCTAAATCGAACATTATTGTCTTTTTGTTGCCAGACTTGGAGAAACATAAATGCTAGGCGTGAGAAAAGTCGGACGTTTTAGCCAACGACGTTTTCTAGTGCCTGGCTTTTTATCGGGACCGCGACGGCCGCCGCCGTTCAACCTGGCTTTTTGTATTCCGGCCTTGGTATTCTGGCTTTTCCTTTCTGATTCCATCTTTGCCACCCATCCGGCGATTGCCAGCATGATTTCGCCCGCAATGCCGGGCGCTTCCGTCCAGCTTTCGTTATAGCTGATAACCTTGCACCCATAGGCAGCAAAAGTATTAACGAGGTTCAGTATTGATGCGGAACCTTGTCTTGTCAGCCGATCAAGTGCAAATACTAGGAGAACATCATATTCTCGCCCTGCACAATCCCTCAGCAACCTTGCTAGTTCCGGTTGATGGTTAGCTCTCCAGGCTGATTCACTCTCACGATAAATGCCTGCTATCTCCCACCCTCGAGTTGCTGCCAATTTTTCAAGTGGCGCCATCTGGTTTTGTTCATCCTGCGTATTTTTGCTAACGCGCAGGTAAAGTGCTGTTTTCATCTTTTGGTTTCTCCCTTTAAGTTAGGCATCAGGTTTCAATATGTCGGCCAAAACTTGGGGATTGGGTTTTGTTTTGCCCAAATACCGCACAACTTTTTGATGGCATTTACCATCCCGCCATTCACTCCTAACCAAGTAAAAGTAATCTTTGTTTTTGATCTTCTTAGTTCTGACGAACATTCTGATGCCTAACCCCCTTTTGGCGTTTACTCTTCATCTTTCGTTGCAAATAGGCTTTTTTTTGACAGGGATCGCTGCAATATTTCGTTTTTTTATTTCCCCAGGTAATTGCTTTTCCGCAAATGGGACATTTTCGATCACAAGCTACCATCTTATTTTTGGGGGGAGAAGTCTTATGCCTTACGAGCGGTTTGACTGGCTGTAGCAGGATTGTAGTGATTTTTTCATTTGGCGGTTCTACCTTTGTATCCTCGCGCTCTGATTTAATTACCAAAAAACATTGCTGACAATATTTCTTATTTTTCGCGCTTCTCTTTTCTATCGGAATAGCTCGAAGATGTCCACAACAAAAGAAGTGTGAACCTCGAGCTATTAATGCATTGTCTCGCTCGTCATCGAAGATTTTATTTACCCGGGGAATTTCTGCTGTTGTCATATTTTATATCCCCTCTATTAAACATAATTCTCTGTTTACGCACGAAATGCTTGGTGACATAGTAGAATTGGCAAGGTTGCCCTCAAATGCAACAGAGGTATCTTTGGACTTCTTGACATATTTCCGCTTGGAACGTGGACGTCCTACAGCATTCTTTTTGATATAAGGTGCTAATTCGTCAGAACGGAAAGAATGAGATTCCAAATAACTTTCTCCCTTGCGATTGACGCCAAGGAAATAACGTAAGTGACCATCTTCTCCCTTGGCAATAGCCCTTATAGTCCTACAATTGCTTAACCGCAATTCTTGTCGCAGCCATAACGGTGTGTTCTTGTTTTGTCCTGTGATTCTAACCTGTGCCCCCACCGGGAATTTTTGTGCCTGACTTCCACCTCTTCCTTCCCTAATCAAATTGCCATCTAAGCGACCGCACCTGCATTCCCTACGAATTAACTCGCAGAAGTGGGGGTAACTGTCATGGTTGTCCAGCACTATACCTCCCTTCACGAGAGTCATGTATATTTGTTTAACAGTGAGTTTAACTGCATTCCCAGCCATTATCCGTTTTGCTTCCTCTCGCAATATATAGTTGGTCTCACTGAGTTGGCCTTTATTCCTTGGCCTTTCATGACCAAGAAAAGACCGAATTGGTGCAAACCAACCGTTTAATGTTCCTGGAGAAATGCCAATGCTTTCACCAATAGCCTTTATTGTCCAACCTTGTTTTCGTAGAACAATGGCGCGTTCTTTTAGTTGCTGCCGTTCCGGGGTTAAAGTCCTAACCTTCTTGATACTGCCCATCATTGCATTAGCAGCAAAAACAGACCTTAGCCAGCGGGACAACGTTGTCTCCGGTACCCCAAGGTTGTCTACGATAGCGTGTTCGGTCCAACCTTCTTTTCGCAAAGCGATAGCACGTTCTCTTAATTGAGTTCTATCTGACATTAATGGTCTGCCACGCTTGCGCTTTTCAACAAGAGCCTGGGGAGGATGAGCGGCCTTCCCAGGCATTAAAAAAGAGATTATATCAATCGGTGATTGAGCGGCACCAGTGATATCGTCATTGAGTAATGTCTGTACCATTGGGATTCCCTCTTTTCAATAATTCCTTTATTTTGTTTTCTGCGAGAGCTCTTAATTCTTCATCAGTCTCATCTACTAAATTTTCAGCCTTATTTGTTGCCCATGAGCGCCAATGCTGAGTAGGTAAACCCGACATGTCGTCTCTGAGTTCGTCTATGTACCCTTTCGTGTTTGGTTCTTTAACTTGCTTGAGTAAATCAAATGCTAACTCGTCAAGATCGCCTAACACTTTTCCTAGCGTTTCTTTGACCACTGCGTCTGCACGTTCCTTCAAACCGGTTTTCAGTTTCAAAAAAATCTCGTTTGAAAGTATCTCGGGCGGCGGGATTACCTTTTTTGCAAGGCCAAGTTTAGCGATATTGCTTTCAATCCAATCGATGAGCTGGCTAGAAGTCATGGCGTTAAGTTCAACGCGAAATTTTTTAAAGAACTCCAATTCCTGTGTCGTCAATCGCGGTTTCAGTTTTGACGAAATCTCATGTTTGACATTGACGGGTTCCGGAGGCAGTCCCATCGCCAGCGCATCCGCGACTTTTAATCCGATGTCGATGACTTTGACAACCAATCCTTTAGTGGTGCGAGTTTCTTCCACCAGTGTTCTGGCTATGTCGTATCCGCTGATATCTGCGTCATGTACTGCCAGGATTATTATTTGTTTACTTGTGGCCCGTGCCAATAACTTTTTGGCCGCCCGGACAATAAAACCTTTGTCAGTCATGATTGCCATGTCATACCGTTGTCCCAGGCGTGCAGCGTCAAGGATAGGTTTAAACCCCTCTTTTTCAATGAAGAGGATTTTGTCATATTCGTAATCCGGTATCTGGTAGTTATTTACTTCTTTAGTGCCTAATTCAAATTCAATTGCCTGGTGTGGTTCCTGAAAGTGGCCGCGCCCGTCAAATAGAAGTCCGGGTATTTCCCCATGTTGTTCTTCGTATTCAGTTAGTAGTGGTGGCGAGAAATAACTGAATGTGAGTTCTTTATTGGTGTACTGAGCAATTAAGGGACGGACCTGATAATAGAGTTGGCGATCTTGAAATTCTAAATTACCATCAGAGGCTTGCAATATTGCTTGAGGTAGCACTGTGAATACAGCATCCTTTAAGCTCATTTGTTTGGGTCTGGCCGCTTCCCGCTCTTCCTGTTCATGCCTTTGCTCTGATGCTGCCTGCTTGTCTGCTTTTTTTCGTAGTGCATAATGTTCTTTCAACACGGCTGCGACTGCCAATCCTACAGCTTTTCGTAATTCTTCACCAGGATTAATATGGCCTTTTCCTTTATCATTGAAGGTAAGACATGGGTGCGTAACGTGGACGATCAGCCGTGCTTTGTCATCATGGTTAAGTTCAAAACGTCCTGCCAACCCATAAACACCATAACCTTGCTTATCCTTCCCATCACTTAGTCCCACATTGGCGAATGGGTCAGAGAATGCAGGACTAAAATTAAGTCCAAAAGAAAACTCTGGCCGCTCAAGTTGTTCGCTATAACCGAATGCCGCTTCAACGATAAAGGGAACTTCGCCCTTATGCTTGATACAGTGGTATTTGATGGGGTCTTGAAAGAATCGCTGGAGGTGTTTTTCACCAATAACGCCCAACATTTCCGGAGGCACCGGTTTGGTTTCTTGCTGCATAAGCGATAGAAGAAGCGAAATCATTTTATCGTCTAACTCACGACTGTTAAGAACAAGGTTGCTTAATCGTTTTACAGTCGCAGGTAATTCTTTGGTAATTATTCTTTGCCGCCCCGTATAAGACAGTCCTTTGAACTGCGAAATAAATTCGCGTAAAGTATAATCCCGTCCACCGTCGCGCGATAAGGCAATATTCGCACTGATTAACTTTTTGAAATTCTCTAATGAGTACCAATAGGGCGAAGTGGGTTGGTGAGGTGTCCACTTCTGCCAATGCGGTATTGATGCGTCGTGATCTAAGTCGGAAGGTAGACCGTGAGTAGTTAATGACATATGTGGTGAAAAACGAAAGAAATCAAGCACGATTTGTAAAAATTCCGACTTGTATGCTTCGAGCTGTATACCTGTATAAACCGTGATTTTAGTACCGCCAATTTTTACAATTTCCACCTGTTTGTGCTCAATGAGCGGTTTACCAGCGATAATATCCAAACTAACGCGGATATCGTGACTTATGCCATGGGATTCAATAACTACATGGCTATCTTTTTTCCCTGCTGATAGGACAAAGGGGATTGCCAGAATGCATTTTATTGCATTTCCCTGCTGTCCTCGAGACGGACTGCAATAAATCGCTTTGTCAGAAGTCCTACTGGTAAAGTCCAATATTTTTGTGACCACTTCTGGTGGTATGCCGGCGCCGTTATCTTGTATGCAGATAGAATCAGCAATAATACTGACTGTGATATCCGGTGACACGCCTACAGTTTCACATCCGTCCAAGGCATTGTCTAGAAGTTCCTTGAGTATTACTGCAAGCCAATATTCAGACGGTAAGCCGATCTGTGTTGTTAATTCCTTCTCTGAAAAGAACTCTAGCTCACGACTGAATGTGAACGCTTGTCTATTTAATACCGGCGTCTGTGCTTTTGTGCCCTGAGTTTTAGTCTTACTTTCCGATTCTGTTTTAATTATTGGCGCCCGTACTTCGGATACCGGAACCGACTCTTGAATTACTGGCTCTACTACCTTGTTAGTAGTATTTTCATCGAGTTCTAATCGTTGGAGTTCGGCGTTAATGTCTGTCACCGAAGGATATTCACCGTATTGCACTTCGTAGTTTTCGGCAAAGTAGTTAATTGCACTTTTATACTTAGCCAAGCGCCTGTAAAACTCAGCGTTCATTTCTTTCTCATGTCCCTGAGTGGTCTCGATCGTTGTGATTTTGCCAGGGATATACAGCGCCTGCTTCTTTTCCTTCGACTCTAACCGCTGAATTTCTGCCTTTATCTGTTTCGTAGTGGGTGGTTCACCGTAATTCTTTGGATCTGCAATAAATTGTTTCCTGAAATCTTCTATCTTATCCCAATGTTTATTTAAGAGTTGGCAATATTCAGCTTCTTCCTTGGTTATCCCAGCATCAGCTAATTGTTTTTCAAATTCTTCCGTTGTCATTTTTAATTTACCTTTCTTCTTTTTTAATATATCGAGCTGCCGGACCAAACGAGTGACGAAGCTCCTTTAGTTTTACCGCGTTGACGAGACGCAACCGGCAGCGTGGGACTAGTTCAGTTAATCATCCCCGCGGGTCCATTCCTGAGTCATTTCAATCTCGCACCCTTTGTTAATGTTGAATCGAACAAATAATCCGTTTGGGTTTACACTCTTATTAGCCCAACTCTTACCTTTAACAATGGTCAATTTGCCCTTATCCATCGAAAGATACAATTTACTTTTTTCAGCACTGAACTCCTGGCCACGGCCCCACTTTTGCCCTTCCTTTTTTTGCAAGGCGACAATAGAAAGCCCATTGCCGTGCTTGCGGGCAATGGCTGTGAGATGCGTATTAACGGCCCAAAGGTCTTCAGTTAATTCCAGATAATCAACGATATTTAAACAATCCGGCACTATAACATCGGCAAAATCAGTCGAACGATCAATGGCTTTGAAATTCCATTCTTCTATTGTCATTCCTTCAAACTGTTCCAATCGTTCCTTCAATTCCACGTCACCCATTTCCGAGCAAAAGTAATAAATGGGCATTGGGAATGTTTGGTGATTAAGATAAACGACATTAAGAAGCAGAGCCGTTTTACCAGCATTTGTGGCACCCGCGACAACTGCCAGATTACCCGGGAACAAATTAACATATTCTTCTATTCGCAATGGCCATTTGATGGGTAGGATACCTACGCCAGATGCACTTTTGAAGTTGATAATTGCCAATTGTTTATTGACGAATCTGAATTGTTTGGCAATCTTGCCGTGCTGCTCGATGATCCCATCTGTCAGTAACCGAAACATAATCACACGGCGATTATTTTTATCAGCTACCGATGCTATTCCCAAATCTCTATCAAGTTCGGGTGTTTCAAACCAACCACCACCAGATTTTTTTATCCAGTCTTCTACTCGTTGTGATAAAGGTTCGTGTTGCGGTTCTGTAACGTTTTCTGTAACGTTTTTGTAACCTTCTGTGCCTGGCGTCAAAATGTTACGTTCGTTATATTTATATATATAAGTATTATTATCGTTATTATGAGTATTCTTATTGTCTCTATAACCTGGTTCTTTTAATTCTCTTACGTCTGACCACTCTTTGCCCTGGCAGCCATTGTGCATGCACTTGAATTTAATTCCACCACTCACAGATTGCAGAATACAAACAGAGGAACCCGTATGCGCCGAGTCAAAGGGACAACACTCTAATTCGTATTTATCCCAAGTTTCCCATTTGCTTACCTGTTTAACATTAATGCCGTGAGCGGAGAGCCAAATAGGTAAATCGAACTTCTCGCCGGAATAGGTGGAAGTCGTTGGCTGCTTTGGTTCGTCGGCTGGTGCGATTGCCGCCAGCTGTGCCAACTGTGCTTTGGGGACGGTAACTGTTTTACTTGGGACAATAAGCAGTTTCGATACCCGGTGCGGCCTTTCTGATGTATTTGAACCTTTGCAGGCCAATGTTCCGTATGCTTTCCAAATACGAGCAAGATTAAAAACGCTGGTATCTATTAGTATTTTGTCATCATTAAATAGGTATGCGACTGACTTAAGACATTTTTGAATAAGTGTGGTTGATTCAGTGTCATTTGGTAAGTCTATGCGAATCAGTAAGTGCCCGCCGTTTCCAGAATCGGCCAGAATCATCGAATCGGCGGGAAATGACAATGTATCGTTTAGATAGCCGAGAATATGGAATACTTTGTCGAGTGCTGCATCATGTTCGGAATCAGTGGAAGATATTCCTGATGGTCTTATCGGGTCTGCATCAATCTTAAGCCAGCGTCTGTTAATAATGTCTTTGTCGCTGGTGCCATCCCCACTATCGGCATAGGGTTTTAGTTGATTCGCGGATCGTGCCAGTAAATCGGGATTAACTCTGTCCGGAATGAGATAGACGCCCGCCGCGTGTCCGCTCAGAGATGCCATGTCTTTTGCCATCTTATGAAGGTCATTATAAAATCCGATTTGTGTTTTCTTCGGAGTCTTTAATCCCCTCACTTCTGTCACGTCCCCTGGTTCTAATAAAATTGTCAGAGCACGTTCAATCTCTTCCAAGTCATATAATTCTGTCGTCATCGTCGTCTCCATTGATCTTCAGCAATTCGGGAACTGCAGTAGCTTCATTTTTCGTCCTCGCTCTGTTTCACTTGAGCAATCAGCCGTTGCCAAGTTCGATCCCATGTCCTCTTTTGGGCCGGTGTTACGGGACCTGGCTTAATGTTCACCGTAATTTTAATTTCAGTTTTAGCTTTGGTTTTTGACACGTTCTTCCTCTGGCAATCCAAGTACAGCGAGTATCCTTTTGCAATGGGTAGGCAAGACGAAACGTCCGTGCTCCAAACGTGTAATATCCATGGGGCATACGTTAGCTTTACTGGCTACGTCAATTTGCCGCAAACCCTTCGCGAGACGAACGAGTTTAACTTTTTGGCCTTGGGTGAGGCCCTCAAGAATCAGAATGTTTTCGATGCTCATATCTCTATAGTTGCACGGCAAGAGCGTCAAAACAGTGCCCTTTTTATGTACCAAATTGTCTATTTTAGGCGTGGAAATAAAAAAGCCACCCTAACGAGTGGTTTTTAAAAAGCGGGTTTCTAACAAATATTAGTAAGAATTAGCTTGGCGTTCTACGTGGGTATCCCGTTGCTCTATCGTAATCTTGTATATCTTTATATATTTCCCGAGGATCCGGCGGTAGTTGTGTATTCGATAATTCGTCCAGATACCATTCGACTTTTCCTGGAAATCTACGGCTGCCAACCCATTCCGCTGCGTGGTTTGTTTCGGTCCCCCTTTCTGCTTTTTTAAGACCCATTATCGTGATGTATGGCGTTATAATTCTGCGCAGGCGAGTGTCGCCTTTGGTGTATAAAGCTGCATCTACTGCCGGGTGAACTGGATGGTCGCTCTGCATCGCTCGGATATCTTTTCGATAATAGTCTGCTATTGAGCGGTCAAAAATTGCCTCAAACAGCGCGGTTGGCTTCCCATCGGGATGATAAGGTAATACTTTCGGACCATTGATAATATTATCGGGAGTGTTAAACGATTGAATTAAGAAGTCGACAATTGCTTCGTAATACAGCATGCAATCAACATTGTATTCGTACCTGGCCGCAATTTCTGGGGGCACCGGAAGAAAATTACCAAGATCAAGTGTATGTTGGGCAGCCAGTCCTGCCACATTCCAATTACACTGCTCATCAAGGTGGGCACAGCAATCATCGACAAAATCTTTGCATCCTGGGAGCGACAATAGTTTTACAATCTTGTTGTATCGTTTTAAATCATCGGAAAACTTTCCCAAAACGTAATCCAGGAGAATAAATGCACATAATTTTAGTCGCGCAGACTCCTCATAATAGAGACGTTGCCGTATTTTATCGCGGTCATTTCGCGATTTTTCTGCATTCTTTTGCCATTGCTGGAAGTCGTCTCCAGCTGATTTTGGGGGATGATATCCGACGTTTCCCATATTCGCCTGGCCCAAATTTTCATTTCTAAGATTATCAATATACTACATTTTAAAGCAGTTTGGGTAGTATTTATGTCAGTATAGATTTGCAAAAGCTGTAAGGTGAGGGAAATTCAACTCGCAATATCATTCTAATGCCTAATGGCTTAGTACCCCAAATAAAAACTCTATTTCAGCTATCATACATTGCGGCAATTCGGGGACAGTGCTAGAATTGACATAACCAAATTGGCTCCACATCAAACGTCTTTACCAAGCCAATTTCAAGGGGCAGTAGATGGCATTAGATTCAGTACAAACTTACATTCAGTCTCTGGATAAAGAGCCATCGACAGACGACACTACAGAACACACCCACCCTCCTGCCCTCAAAGCATTATTAGAAATTGTTAATCCCGAATTTATTGCCACTAATAAACCTCAGCGCATAACAGCGGTAGGCGCGCCGGATTTCCGTATCATCAAACACAAACTTGCCACAGGTTATGTTGAATGCAAGGACATTGGCAAGAGTCTTGATGAAGCCGTCAAAACAGAACAACTCAAACGTACTTACACTCTTTTAGCAATTTTATATTTACTGACTATCTTGTGTTCCGTTGGTATGTAAGCGGCAAGCTACGCCTGAAAGCGAGAATTTTGGAGGTTACTACACGGCAATGGGAAGGGAGAAAGTATAAGAAGATAGAATCAGAATTACCCCTTCTAATGTCTATTGGAAATCTGGAGAACCGGGAACTCAGAAGAAGCATCATGTTCTTATGAATGAGTTTATTGAATGTATGAATACCAAGCCGATGCGATATTGAACTTAAGCGAGTGAAGGCAGGGCAGCAATTTATGGAGGATATAAGTTATGGCTAGTGCAAAAAAATGTCCTAATTCTCCTAGCGGTAATCATGTTTGGAAATACCATACGGTAAGAAATAATCTCACTGGTGAAGAGGCGCAATATCGAAAATGTGTCCACTGCGATTTGGAACAGAAACATGAAAAGGACATAATGGGACATTTTAAGGGATGGAAATAACTCTAGCAGGGTGGGGTAAATAGGTTAAATCGAGCCCCAATTTCGTGCCTAGATGAGATCATATTTTTATCTAAAAAGGAGTTTTTTAGCACCCTGCTAGAATATTTCTTTTAATAGAACCTGAGTGGATGTAAGTATGTCCGTTTTATAAAATGGACTCTCTCATATATTGTGAATATCTTTGCCATGCAGAAAAGAGTTTTACAAATAGACTCCCACGGGCAAAGCCCTTGGTACTTTTTATTACAGGCTTCGCCTGACGCCCTTCGGGAGATTTCACATTCACCCGCGGGCTCGACCCGTGAAACTCTGCAGCTGTGCGGTTATTAGATGGATACTATAAAACAAACAATTTGGCTTTTGGAGAAGAAATGGACGCTCAGATATATAGTTTTTTGGAACAAAGGAATGAACGGGAGCGAAGACTGTTATTGAGGATTACTGAAAATGTTAAGGCAATGGAATTAATATCTCTGCAAGGATTCTACTATGTGACCGGAGAAAGTAATATATTGTCGGGTGTAGAACACTCATATTTTGCAGGTGACTATAACAGAGGTGCGCAGACAAACTCGTTGATAGAGAGGTCAAAAGAATTGCATAGCCTACAATTGGACAAAATATTTGACTATCAGAAAAATGGGGTGTGCATCAAGTGCAATAATAAGATAACAGGAGTTATAAAACAGCTTCATAAGGATACTAATGTTTTTCCGATTGAATATTTATTTCTGGAGATTTATTCTAAGACTGGCATGTGCATTAGCTGTATTTGTGAATTTTTATTAAGTTCTATCGAAAAATGGGGAGAGAATGAGACTAATTATTCTAATTTTAATTTTACGATGCAACCACCCGTCTTTGCTAACGACAGTATAGCTAAAATAGCCAAAGAGTTAACATTATCAGAAGAAGAGCAATTGAAAGAAACTTCCATTCGTGTCAGGAGTAATATTTTAGAGAGACAACAACGTGTACGGCAGCAAGTTGCAAAAAACAGAGAAACTACTTCTAGCGATGTGCTTGCGTTTACCGTTTGTTCCGCGTGTGGATTTCCTCTTGAATCAATTAAGAATGACACGACCAATAATTTGTCGTCTGGAAGCATTTCATCGGGATTGCTTTGCTCCAATGTAAAATGCTTATTTTATCTGAAATTGATTCCCGTAAATAAGGTTCCCGAGCTCACCAATGTTGCATTTATTCCGCAGATTACCTTTGCTACTGAGAATTATTTGAAGGAGCATCCAGAGGAACGAAGAAAATGACTTATGTTTGTGGAGCTTTGATTTAAAGACTTTCTGCTGCTATAATTTCAAACAAATATTGCAAAACAGAAATTATTAGTATTAATAAGATATACGGAAGATATATGCCTATTGTAAGAAATGTTGAATGGCACGTGGTAGAAAGCAGATTTGAAGGAAGATTACATGCCGCCAGAGCTCCAAATTCAACTCTGGTCAACTAAATTAAGCTATACAATCGGACACCAAAGTTAGATTGAATGCGGTCACTGAGCGGGAGCGCCAACACTTCACCATTGTATTAAAAAACGCATTCTATATGCCCATGAAATCATTTTTTCCCTTGAGAATCGCCTTTAATGGAATCTCTGGCTCTGTCAAAACAAAAGGATAGGTCACTATACAAATCAAACGGTAATTTTGGTAATTCTTCAATCTGTTTTTTTGCGGGATCTTTTTTATGTTCAAATAAAATTAATTCTGCTGCTGCTTCTATTCTTCGAAGGCTAGCCATGACTTTAAGTTCAGCAGTTGTCGCACTATAAACGATATTGGCCGTATTGAGTTCACTCGTAAACCCATCATTCCTAATTTTCAATGCAGTATTTTGGTCACTATAAGACAACCGATTGGTATATATCCCGTCAGCAATAAAAATAACATCATTGTCTTTAAAATACTGGGGATAAACAGCCATTGTAAATCCAGAATGTTTTAATATCTGATTTAAGAATATTTGCATATCTAATCTCATAGTAATTGTATATCCTATTCGTCCATTATCAGTTATAAAAAGTATTGGAAACATATGTAGCCAGTTTAAATCATTTCTCTGAATTGGTTGAATCCCATGCTTGGTCATGATATAAAACGCCAATACCCCTGCTCTGTCTAATTCAGCTCCAAATCTGTCTAATACAACATCAGAATTATTCGAAAATATGTTTACGAGATTTGGGCGAATTAGTAACATTAAGAGTTCATTTTTTTTAACCAATGTGGTTGGACGACTTTGTTTATTAATTTTGAAAATGTTCATTATAATTTTTCCTCATGGGGAAATTAAGATGTACGAAACCATAAACCCAACACAGCAGAATTAATTTTGGAACCATCCATTTTATTAAAAATAACAGTCCTCATTTTTATCGACTTGAAATTACGGCATTCAATGTGTTTGTAGAGACTTCGTAGTTTATTGCGTTCCTCAATGTCCGTTGCCAATCCAAAAGTGAGAACGCCACAATATTGGTTCTGCTCATTTTTAGCCTTTGACAATTTTTTGAAATCATATCCGACTTTTACTATTGCTTCCCTTTGCTTAATTCCTGGCCATATCTGCTTCACTTCAAGAAAAAAGTAATTTTTTATTTTGGGTAACCAAATTACTAGGTCCGGTATTTTGTTTTCCATTTCTTTATCTTCATCGCAAAACCAATTTTCCATCTGTACTAAATAACAACCCGTTGTTCTGAGATAAAAAGCCATGACAAAACATAGCCCTCTTTCACGTTCTTCGCTCAAACAAAGGTATTTCCTACTTTGTTTCGGGAGCTGTAACATCTTTGATTGACGGTATGAAACTTCTTGTTTAATTCCATCACAAATGGTTCCTAAAATATATTCCAGTTCTTTCTCGTAGATACGCTTTTCTTTATTTTCTGCGATTCTTTTCATAACTATATTTTCCATCCCTTAACTAACAATTTGGATTCAACATCGTTAATAAAAGGTATTAAAAAATTGTCTCTCCAGTTAGGTTTTTCATTTAAGTCGCTAAGCATTGTTGCGATAACATTGTCAGATAAACATTTTTCTAGCTCTATTTGTAAGCCTTTCCAATTGTCAATTTGTTCTTTATTTGCAGTCGAAGCGGAATAGCATATGATTGCAAATATTCCGTATGTTACAAAAATAGGGGTACGTTTATTTTGAAGTTCAGACAATGATATTTTTAGATTTCGGGCAAGTGTGGCAGAGGAAGTATCAATATCACTTTTGTTCAAAGTAATATAACGGCAAACACCTTCTTTATTTATTGCAGGAACTTTATAAATATTAGCCATCGAATAAGGTGTGGCCTTTTTATCAGCTCCCCAAAAGCGATAGTTGATTGTAAGATATCCGGACAATTTACTTAAAGGAAAAGCAACTCTTATTTGAGTATCCGAAATATCGTTCTCTGTGATTCCGACAAGTGCAAAAAATTGTCTATTAAATGGGTCATTAATAAAATTAATAACGTTTTTCTTATTGTCGTTTGTTGCCATCTCAATTCTCGTTATCGGTCAATAAAAAAGTTTAGATTTGCAGTTATTATACCTCAACATTTAGTTATTTTATAATGTGCCTATCTAGTGTTATGTCCCGTAAATATATTGAATAAGTAATCCATATTTGTTATCATGGGGTATAAGAGAAAAAGAGGAGGAAACCCATGATAACCGGCCGTCCCAAGAAGCCAGTAATTTTA
>Ga0187851_10001803_pt1 | contig 19972 bp, 20 predicted proteins | sample June2016WEW_6_10_FD_132997 | JGI IMG/M metagenome (GOLD analysis project Ga0187851, IMG submission 132997) | Peatland microbial communities from SPRUCE experiment site at the Marcell Experimental Forest, Minnesota, USA - June2016WEW_6_10 | ecosystem: Environmental > Terrestrial > Soil >...
AAAAACCCGCGGGTAAAAATCCGTTTCGACATTGTGGAAGTGCTTCTGGCCGAGGGTAAAGTGCGCGAGGTGCGGCATCTGCCAAACACGTTTGCGATGGCGCAACCGCTGCGTTACGGGTGATGGAAACGCGACGCCATAGAAATAACTTGAACTCGCCGGGACGCAGGACGAGCTTGAAGTCAATCAGCCATGAGCCAGGCCATTAAAATCACGGTCAATGTGGCTTTGTTAATTTTCGTTATTGGCTTCTTCACCTGGCTGATCGTACGCACGCTCAGGCGCACGGAAGACCCGGCGAAAATGATTTTCAAATGGGCGGTTACCATTCCCAGCGTGATTTTTGGCGTTTGGATGGCCCGACAAATGGGGCCCTATGGCCCGTTCCTCATCGCGTTCATGGGAATCGTCCTCTCCATCATGTGGACCCCGCACATCAGCGAATGGATTTCGAGGCCACTATCGAGTTTGTATGACGGCGGCGCTGAACCCCCGGAGCCGAAGCCGTATTATTCCATCGCCCAGGCCAAGCGACAGCGCCGTGAATTCCTCCAGGCGGTGGTGGCCATTCGCGAGCAGCTCGCGCGGTTTCCGAACGATTTTGAGGGCGTGATGTTGCTGGCCGGCATTCAGGCCGAGAATTTGCAGGACCTGCCCTCGGCGGAAATCACGTTGAACCATTTTTGTGACCAGCCGGAGCCACCGCCCCGGCAGTTTGCCGCCGCGATGAACCAGCTCGCCGACTGGCAGATCAAACTGGTGCAGGACTTTGATTCGGCGCGCGTGGCGTTGGAGAAAATCATCGCGCGGTTTCCGGATACGGAATTATCGCTGCGCGCCGCGCAACGCATCGCCCATCTGGGGAGCACGGAAAAACAAGTGATGTCAGCACTCGACCGCCAGCCGGTGGCCATGCCGGAGGGCGTTAAAAACGTCGGGTTGCTGGCTTCGTCGGAGCATCTGCGCCCAACGGAAGCCGACCCGACGAAACTCACCGCCGCCTATGTCAAGCACCTGGAGGAACATCCGCTCGACACCGAGGCGCGCGAAAAACTGGCCGTCCTTTACGCCGGACATTACCAACGGCTGGATCTGGCGGCGGGCGAATTGAACCAGTTGATCGAGACGCCGAACCAGCCGGCAAAACGTGTGGCGCACTGGCTGAATCTGCTGGCGGATTTGCAGGTTCAACACGGTGTGGATTACGAAACCGTGCGGGGAACCCTGCAGCAGATTGTCGAGCGCTTTCCCGATCTGGCCGCGGGAGAAATGGCGCGGACCCGGCTGGGGCGGTTGAAGCTCGAACTCAAAGGACGGAAAAAAACGCCGGGTGTTGAACTCGGCGTTTACGAGCAGAATATCGGACTAAAACAACGCTCACCGCGCGAGTTGTAGCGCGACTTCCTTTTCCAGTTCGTGCGCCATGTCGAGGTCCTGGATGCCCATTTTGGTGCGGGCTTCCACCATGATCTGGGAGATTTGCGGGTCCACCGCCTCGACGCGCATCCACACGGTGTTCTGGTTCACACGGCCCTTGAGTGCCCGCACCGTGTTCGTGGTGTCATGCGGGATGTATTCGGTGAGCAGCGTGCCGTCGGTGTTGATGACCTTGATGGCCGCGCCGTAAACTTCGTCCACCGACCGCTGGTAGCGTCCGCCCACGGAATCCCTCCCGAACGGCATGCCGGGCGTCTGGGTATCGCTGACCGTGGTGACACACCCCGCAGTCGCGAGGGCGAGGACTGCGAGGGCCATAAATATTTTTGTTTTCATCTGGCCCCTAGACAACCACAACCGCCGCGCGCGTCAAGCGGATTCATATTGGCCCGACTCGACAAGCGCCGGGAGAAATGCCAGTGTTAAGCCATGGTCGCGAACAAGCTGGAAGAACTGCGTGCCCGGCTGCGCTCCTACGGCTCCTGCCTGGTGGCGTATTCCGGCGGGGTGGACTCCGCCTTCCTGGCGCGCGTGGCGCATGAAGTCCTCGGTGGGAAATTTCTGGCCGTGATTGCCGATTCACCGAGTCTGCCGCGCCGCGAACTGGCCGGGGCGCTGGCGGTGGCGGAGCAGTTCGCATTTCCCGTGCGCGTGGTGGCCACCAAGGAATTTGAAAACGGACTTTATACGGCCAATCCGGTCAACCGCTGTTATTTCTGCAAGCATGAATTGTTCGAGGTCTTGACGCCAATTGCGCGCGCGGAGCAGCTGGCGGTGATTGCCTATGGCGAAAACGCGAGCGACGCCGGCGACTTCCGGCCCGGAGCCCGGGCGGCGGCGGAGTTTCAGGTGTGTGCCCCGCTCAAGGAGGTGGGTTTGACCAAGACGGAAATCCGCGAATGGTCGGCGCAATTGGGTCTGCCGACGGCGGACAAGCCGCAGCTGGCCTGCCTGAGTTCGCGCGTGCCCCATGGCGAGCCGGTGACCCCGGAAAAGCTGCGAATGATTGAAGCGGCGGAGAATATTTTGCGCGATCTGGGCTTTCACGAGGTGCGCGTCCGGCACCACGAATTAGGTCCAAAGCCCGAAGTCCAAAGCCCAAAGTCGGACAACGGCGCGGTTCGTTTTTCCCCATGCCTGGCCCGCATTGAGCTGGGGCCGTTGGAAATCAGGCGCTTTCTCGAAGCCGGTTTTTCAACCAAGGTCGGCGAGGCGCTCCGGGGAATGGGTTATGCGCACGTGACCCTGGATTTGGAGGGTTATCGCCGCGCCGGCGGACCGGTGAAACTTTCGGCCCGTAACGGTTTTAGATAGAGGAAGCTATGCCGCAATTTTCGTATCGAGCGCGCCGCCGCAGCGGCGAGTTGGTCGAGGGCGTTCTGGACGTCGCCGACCGGGCGGCGGCCCTGGCGCAGGTCGAACGGCTCGGGCTTTTCCCGGTCGCCGTGGATGCTTCCAAGGGAGTTCCGGTGGTGAGCGAAAACCGCGCGCACGCGAAAGTGGATTTGACGGTATTTTTGCCACCGACGTTGCGTGCCCACTTGCTGCAGCCGCGCAAGCCGAAGATGCAGGAGTTGGCGACCTTTACCCAGCAGCTGGCGAATTTGCTGCAGGCGGGGATGCCGCTGGCGACCGCGCTCCATAGCATGACGTACCTGGAAACCAAGGGCATTCCGTCGGACGTGAGCCGCCAGCTCCGGCAGGAAGTATCCGAAGGCAGAAGTTTGTCCGACGCCATGGCCAAGCAACCGCGGGTTTTCTCGGATTTATACATCAATATGGTTCGCGCGGGCGAACAGAGCGGCGCCCTGGTGGAGGTGCTTCGGCGCATGGCCGATCATTTCGAAAAATTCGCCCTGGTCCAGGCCAAATTCACCTCGGCCCTGATCTATCCCGCGGTGGTTTGCAGCGTGGGCGCCGGCATCATCGTTTTTTTTATGACCTTCATCCTGCCCCGGTTCATGTCCATCTTTGGCAGCGTCGGGTTCACCCAGTTGCCGACGATGACGTTGCTTTTGATCAGTATCAGCAACCTGTTCAAATATTACTGGTGGCTGATGATCGCGGTCGCCGTGCTGGCCGTCGTTTTATTCAAACGGTTTCAGGCCACGGCTGCCGGGCGGCGCCGGATCGATGGGTGGAAAATGAAAGCGCCGCTGGTCGGGCGGGTGATCTGCCTGAATTTATACGGCCAGTTTGCGCGCACCCTTTGTACCTTGCTCCAGAACGGCGTGCCGGTGCTCACGGCGTTGAAAATCACCGAACAGGTCATCCCCAACTGCATCATCAAGGAGGCGGCGGCCAAAACCCGCGACGCGGTGACGGATGGCAAGACGATTGCCCAGCCGCTGGCCCAGAGCAAGGTGTTTCCCCAGTTGATGGTGGACCTGGTAAAAATCGGCGAAGAAACCGGCGACGTGGCCGGCGCGTTGAACAACGTCGCCGAGACCTATGAAAATGAGCTGAACATCGCCTTGCGCGTGATGACCAACCTGATTGAACCCACCCTGATCATCGTCATGGCCGTCGTGGTTGGTTTTTTGCTGGTGGCGGTGCTGGGGGCCATGTTCTCGATGATTTCCAACATCGGCAATTCGATGGGAGGGTCTTGATGCAAGCCGGGCGAGTGCCGGGGGGCCGGAATCCTGGGCGGGAGCGGGCATTTACGCTCCTTGAAATCATGATGGTCGTGGCCATCATCGGCCTGATGCTGACCATGGGGGTGCCGGCGATCCTGCGGACGATGCACGAGGAACCCTTGCGCAAGGCGGTCAACGACGTGGTCACTATTTGCAGTCACGCCCGCGCCCAGGCGATTTTGCATGGTGTAACGACCACCATTGTTTTTCATCCTCAATCGCGGGAAATGGCCTTGGCCGTCCTGGCGGCCACCAATGCGCCGGCCGGGTTCGCGCCGCCGGCCGCGCCCGCCGGTGAAACGCAACCGGCGTCTTCCAGCGCCTCAGCGCTGAACGCCACGCAGTTTGGCGACAGCATCACCATTGATATGCTGGATGTTAATCTGTCGGAGTACAAAGATGCGGCTGAAGCGCGGGTGCATTTTTTTCCGGACGGTACCAGCGATGAAATGACCCTGATCATCAATTCCGGCGATCAATACCGGAAAATCACACTGGAAGTGCCCACCGGCCTTGCCTCCACGGAGGCGATCCGATGAAAACGCGAACGGGCGCACAAACCCTCCGCCGCGCCTTTACCCTGTTGGAGGTGATGTTTGCCATGGTCGCGTTTTGCACCGCTATGTTTGTGATCCTGGCGCTGGTTTCCAATTCGCTGGCCAGCGCGCGCCGGTTGCAGCGGCCACTGCTGGACGCCGGCGTGGTGGCAGCTCAATTGTCCCAAACCAATCTGGTCTGCGGCGTTCACCGCGTCGACCTGGGCGATCTGCTGGGGAACACCTACAACGGTTACATTTGCACCTACGACATCGAGGAGGCACAAACCAATAAGCTTTTCAAAGTGGATTTCATTGTTCAAAGCAATACCGGCGACCGGCCGGTCGTTTCCAAGATGAGCATCCTGCTGTTCAGTCCGGGTTCACCGGCGGGGCCTCTCGACGGAGCCACGGCCACCCCATGAAATTCTTTAGTCAAGCGTCGGGAGTCGGGCGTCGAATGCCGGGGCGCCTCGCGCAAAGTCTTTTTCAACCTTGCCGCCCATCGCGTGCCGCCCGTCGGGTTCACGCGTTCACGCTGCTCGAAATCATGCTGGCCATCGCGATTTTCAGCGTCGTAATGGCGGCGGTTTATTCGTCCTGGACGCTGATTGTGCGCGCCACGATCGTGGGCCGGGAAGCCACGGCCCAGGTCCAGCGCCGGCGCATCGCCGTGCAGACGATCGAAAACGCCCTCATGTGTGCCCAATCGTTTCAGGCGTCCCAGTTTTATTACACCTTTGTCGTTCAAAACGGCGACGAACCGCTGCTGAGCTTCACGGCGCGGCTGCCGGACGACTTCCTGCGCAATGGCCGGTTTGGCGACTTTAATCTACGGCGCGTGACCTTCACGGTCGAAGCCGGGCCGAATTCGGAAAAGGATTTGGTGCTCCGGCAGAACCCGATTCTCATGGATATGGACCGGGACGAGCAGGAGCACCCGCTCGTACTGGCCCGAAATGTTAAAAGCTTCACCACCGAATGCTGGGATCCCACGGAGAGTGACTGGTTGGCCAAATGGGAGAACACAAACCAAATTCCGACGCTGGTGCGGTTCACCCTGGTGCTGGGTGGAAACAAACAAAACTCCAATTTCGGGGACGCCGGCCCGGAATTGAGCGTCACCCGCGTCGTGGCCATCCCGTCGGTCATGGTGCCCACCGTGGTGCAATCGCAATCCGCCGGTGGCGGCGCCAACCCCAATAATTTGCGCGGGCAGCGCCCCCCGCTTGGTTCCGGCGGTTCCGGATTCCCGTGATGAAAATTTCCACTAAAACCCGGCCGCAGGGTATCGCCCTCTTCATCGTGATGATCGCGATTTTCGTGCTGTCCGTCATGGCCGCCATCTTCGCGACATCCATGAAGGTCGAAACCAAACTGGCGCAAAACGCCGGACACGGGGAGCAGTTACTCTGGCTGGGCCGTTCCGGCGTGGAACTGGCGCGCTATGTCCTGGCGGAACAAATGACCATCCCGGGAGAGCCTTATGACTCGCTCAATCAAGTCTGGGCGGGCGGCCCGGGGGGCCTGGCTGAATCCAACAGCCCGCTGGCCGGACTTTCACTGGACAATTACCCGGTTGGTGACGGAACCGTTTCGATCAAGATCATTGATCTGGAGCGCAAGGTGAACATCAACACGGCCAATACCCCGACGTTGCAGCAGGCGCTCATCCTGATGGGCGTGGGCGCGGACGGAATTTCGGTCATCGCCGATTCCATTCAGGATTGGATTGACCCGGACGACAATCCGCGCCTGGCCGGTGCCGAGAGCGACTATTATCAAAGCTTGAACCCGCCCTATTACGCGAAGAATGCGCCCATTGACGACCTGTCGGAATTGCTGCTGGTCAAGGGCATTGCGGAGCACCCGGAGATTTATTGGGGGGGCAGCGCCACCAACCACGTGCCGGCCGCGTTTCAACGGAAACTGGGTTTGGTGAATTCGCCGTTTCAAGCCGCAAATTATCCGTTCGGGTTGAAGGACATTTTCACCCCCCTTTCCACCGGTCGCATCAACATCAACACGGCCGACGCCAACGTGCTGCAAATGCTTCCGGGCGTGGACGAAACCACCGCGCAAAATATCATCAAGTTGCGCGCCGGCCCTGACGGCGCGGACGGCACCGAGGACGACACCCCCATCGTCAACCCCGGCGAACTCGCCCAAGCCGGGGTTCCGGCAGCGGCCTTTCCACTTTGCACCACCCGCAGCTCCACGTTTGAAGTTCACGTGATCGCCCGGATTGGCGATGACCAGCGCGAATTCGTCGCCATTCTTTTCCGCAACTCGCCCGCGGATATCCAGATTCTGAATTTTTACTGGAAAACTTTTCCCGGAAATGATGGAAAATCCAATTGAGTTCGTGCCGCCGCCCGTTATCGTTTCGTCATGCGCCGGCTGTTGCTGAGTTTGCTCTTGCTGGGTTCGCTTTCGACGGCCTTTGCCGGTGAAGCCGCCGCCGGCCGCGTCGTCAAGGTCCTGCCGCTCTTTCTCGATGTCCAGGGTCACGAGGCGTTGTCGCCGAGCCTGTACGATCGCGACGCCTACCAGGCCTATCTCGGCCGGCACACCGACCTGCGTTCGGCCGTTCGCTTCGATGTTTTGTGGAAGGCGTCCCATACCGGCGAGGCAAACCTGAAATTACAGGTGGAACTGCGCGGCCTCGGCCAGAAGGGAATGCCGCGCCAGGCCACGCTCCAACAACCGGTCACGCCCCATTTCTTCCGTCATTGGAATTCATTGACCCTCGGCGGCGCGGATTATAAGGACTTCGGCGAACTCGTCGCCTGGCGTGTCACACTCTGGTCGGGCGATCAATGCCTGGGCGAGCAAAAATCGTTTTTATGGTAAAGTTGCGTTGGCCGGGAATGGACGTCTGCCTTGACTTCCTCCGTCGCCCTGGCGATAAGCTCGGGCGCGCCCGCATGATGACCGTCAAAGTGCCCGTCAAGATCGTTTGCAGTTGTGGCCAGAAATACGCCTTCGACGTGTATCCGCTGAACGGTCGCATGCCGTCACCGATCCAATGTCCCGTTTGCGGGGCGGACAGCACGACCATTGCGGACGAAATTATAGCGCTCGCGCTGAAGGCACCGTCGCCGGCCGTCCCACCGCCTCCGCCGGCAACCTCGTCGCCGGTGCCGTTGCCCTCGCCGGCACCGCCACTGCCGGCGCCTTTGATCATCCGCCCGCGAACCTTGACCGGCGCCCTGCCGCCGGTTGAGGCCGACACGTCCAAGGCCGAGGCCGCTGTCTGGCGGCAGCGCGCCCTTGAGGCGGAACGCCGCGCGGAACAGGCCCAAGCCGTTGCCCGGGCCAACCTGGCGCCACATCTGGCACAGGTGCTCAAGGAGACCGTGGTTCAGGAGCTGGCCGTGCAACGCCGCGAATTACTCAAGGCCCAGGAGGAGGCGACCATGGAAATTGCCGCCATGATCCACCGGCTCGATGCCGTGCAAGCACCCTTGAAGGAGCGGTTACACTCCTACGAGGCGCGCATCCAGGAACTGGAGAAGGAACTTACGGTCCTCAACGAGGAAAATCGCGAACTGCTGAAGCTCAAGATTGAAATGATTCGCCGTCAGCTCGAGGTCGAACGCGTTCACAACCGCCTCGAATTCAATTCAAATTAGCCACCGTGTATGAACGGCGGACGCGGGGTAATCGGGTGAACAAAATTCCATGACTTTTGAGCGAAGGTTGTTTCCTCACGCCGGCGGTCTTGGGTGAAACGGAGGTCAGGCCGGCGGCTGCTTTTAAGTGCTGGCGGTTCGCTGGTCGTGCGTGTGCAACGCGTGCTCGTAGCACTGCAAGGCCTCCTCGTATCGCGACATCCGGTTGAACAAACCGCCCTTGTGGAGGTAGGCGATGGTCATCGAATTATCGGCGGCAATCGCATCGTCATAACAGGCAATGGCTTCTTCAAACCGGTCCAGTTTTTCGAGCGCATCCGCCTTTTTAATCAAGGTTTCGGCGTGCTTCGGGTCCAGCGCCAGCGCCTGATCAAAACAGGCCAGGGCCTTTTCTGGCTCGTTGTCGTTGAGCAGCGACTGGCCTTCCGCGAGCAGACGGGCAACCTGCGTGTCACGGCCCGGGCCGGCCGATGCCGGCGTCGCGCCGTTGGGGCCTTCGGTACCCGGCGAAATGGATTCGGTCAACGGAACGTGCGCCGTGTGTTCCAGTTCAAGAATTCGCTTTTCCAGGCGCTCGACGACATTGAACAACCGCGTGTTGGCCAATTGCACAGCAGCCCGTCCGGGGACGGCTTGCACTTCACCGGCCGGCAGCAACGGCGAGGCTTTCCGGTCGTCCAACGCCAAGGCGGACGGACGGAGTGCGGACAATTCGACCAGACGCGTAACGGTGCGCCACTGGAAATAAGCCATGAAAAACATGGCGGTCAAGCCAACCACGACAAAGGCGCCGGCCAGAATCAGCGTGAGCCGCTGCGCCTTTTGCGTCGCCTCATTGTCACTGGCGCGCTGCGCGGCCACGGTTTGTTCAAGCAGTTGCAGGCGCGCATTCAGGTCCGCTGTGTCGCGTTGCGCCTGGGCGGTCGCGACCGCCCGGTTGCTTTCGATGAGCAATTGTGTGGCGTGAAGCTGTTCCTGGATCTGCAGGAAGGCGTTCAGGGAATCCTGCGTGATTTTGTCCCCGGCCTGGCGCGGGGAAACGTTGGCGGTGTTGGTTTCGTCGGCCAAGGCCTGCCGCGCCAGCCCGGCGTTGAAAAGACAACCGGCGCAAATCACCAAAAGTTTCAAGCGAAACATCACGCTCATACTGAGGCAGCGAGCCTGGGCCGCCGGCCCGTCAAAGTCAAGCGCCCGGCGGGATGACTTATTGAGGACTTATTCCCAATCTCAATCCGGCTTATTCAGGTCAAAATCCAGCCGGGTGCGCGAGCCGGTCTGGTCGTTGCGGATTTCCATTTCCTGAAGTTCCCATTGGCCGTTCACCTTTTTAAACGATTTCGGATAAAATTCCTTCAACAGATCTCCCTTCGCATCGTAGGCCTCCGCCTGGACGATCCCGAGCGTTTCATTGTCAATCCACGACACCACGCGTGAATAGCCGGCGGGTGTCGGGTCTGGATTTGTGCTTTCCAGGACCTGGCAGGCACGGCCGCGCCGCATTTCGTGCTTCAAAATCTTTTGCTCCGGCCAGTGGAAAAAATCCAGGCCCAGGTCGGCAATCCAAAAGTCCGAACCGGCGAAAGGAGCCATAATTTCATTTTCGGGTAAGTCGCTTTCTCGAAATTGATACCGGTCGGGTTGATCATCGCTGTGAATAACAATAAGCTTCACACGGTAGGCCTCGCTCGTAGTTTCATAAATCGCCAGCCAATTTGTTGCCGTCACAATCGTCCGAAACTTGACAGAAATCCCCGCGCGTATCCCATTGCCATAGCGAATTTGCAGGGTACCAGTGTTCGTGGAATTTTCCGCCGGTCGCATTTCGCACAGTTGCCGAGCGAGTTGGCGGCCTTGAATCCCTGCGTCGGACGGATTATTGGTTCCCGCCGCGACGGCGCCGCTGACGATCAACCAAGCCAGTGCGACGGATGCGAGCCGCCTGATCATTTCGGTTCCAGCGCCAGCCGCAGCACATCCGAAATATGCCGGACGAAATGGACTTTGAGTTTTGCGCGCGCCTCTGTCGGCACGTCCAGCCAGTCCGATTTGTTTTGCTCGGGCAGAATGATTTCCTTCATTCCGAATCGCACCGCGGCCAGCACCTTTTCCTTGATGCCGCCGACGCGCAGGACACGGCCGCGCAGGCTGATTTCGCCGGTCATGGCGAGCCGGGAATGCACCAGCCGTTTGGTGAGCAGGGACGCCAGCGCTGCCACGAGGGGTACGCCCGCACTCGGTCCGTCCTTGGGCGTCGCGCCGGCAGGCACGTGAATGTGAATGTCGAACTTGCCGTAATTGTTCAAATCCAGGTCGAGTAATTTGGCCTGGCTGCGCAAATAACTGACCGCCGTCTGCGCGCTTTCCTTCATCACTTCCCCCAGGGAACCCGTCAGCAGCAAATTGCCCCGGCCGCGCATCCGCGTGGCTTCAATGAACAAAATGTCGCCGCCCACCGGTGTCCAGGCCAGACCGGTGGCGATGCCGAATTCGGTGATCTTCTCCGCCGTTTCGGAAACGAAGGGCGCGTGACCCAGATAATTCTTCAAAACGTTGGCATCAAGCTTGAGCGCCACGGCCGCGCCGTTGCGGGAAATAATCTTGCGCGCTGCCTTGCGCGAGAGCGCGGCAATCTCGCGCTCCAACTGCCGCACCCCGGCCTCGCGGGTGTATTCGCGGATGAGTTTGCGCAGCGCCGAATCGGTGAATTTGATGTCCTGCCGCGTGAGGCCGTGTTCTTCGACCTGGCGGGGGACCAGATACCGTTTGGCGATTTCCAATTTTTCAGATTCGGTATAGCTGGGCAGTTCAATGACTTCCAGGCGGTCGCGCAACGCGGCATGAATCGGCTCCAGCCAGTTGGCGGTGGCGACGAACAGCACGCGCGAGAGGTCAAACTGCAAATCCAGATAATGGTCGGTGAACGTATGGTTCTGTGCCGGGTCCAGGACTTCCAGCAACGCCGCCGCCGGATCGCCGCGAAAATCCGCGCCGACCTTGTCCAATTCGTCGAGCAAAATCACCGGGTTCCGGCTTTCGATGCGGCGCAGCGTCTGGATGATTCTTCCGGGCATCGCGCCGACGTAAGTCCGCCGGTGGCCGCGAATTTCGGCTTCATCCCGCATGCCGCCGAGCGCAATGCGCGCGAATTTGCGACCCAACGCGTCGGCCACGCTTTTGCCGAGCGAGGTTTTGCCGACTCCGGGCGGTCCCACGAGACAGAGAATCGGTCCCTTGATCTGCTTCCGGCGTTTGATGACCGCGAGAAATTCCAGCAGGCGCTCCTTGATTTTCGCCAAACCGTAATGCTGTTCGTCCAGAATTCGTTCCGCTTCCTTCAAATCAATCTTGTCCTCGGTCTCCTTTTCCCACGGCAGGTTGAGGATCCAATCGAGGTAATTGCGGGCAACCGCGTATTCGGCGGCGGCGGGCGGCGTCAGTTGCAGGCGCTCCAATTCCAGCAAGGCGGCCTTGCGGGCCTCGTCGGGCATCGGCGTGGAGTCGATTTTTTCGCGCAACGACCGGGTTTCCCCGCTGCCGGGTTCACCTTCGCCCAGTTCGCGCTGGATGGCGCGCATCTGTTCACGCAGGAAAAAATCGCGTTGCGTCTTGGCAATGGACGATGCGACGTCGTTCTGGATTTTGGAACTCAGGGTGAGCACCTCATGCTCGCGATTGAGCATGGGCAGCAATTTTTGCAGGCGTTCGCGGACGGAGATGGTTTCCAGCAGCTTCTGCCGGTCTTCGAGGCTGAGGTTCAAATTCCCGGCGATCAGGTCCGCGAAATGGCCTGGGTGTTCGGTGTTGAGCGCGGCGATTTTGACCTGGTCCGAGAGCGCCGGCGACATCTTGGCGATTTCCTCGAATTGCTTGTGCGCATTGCGCAGGATGGCCTGCAATTCGACGGAGTCTTCGGTCTCGTCGCGGAGCAGTTCATAGCGCGCGGACAAATACGGCGAGGAGGGCGGATATTCCGTGATGCGAATGCGCCACAATCCCTCGACCAGCACGCGCGCGGTGCCGTCGGGAAATTTCACCATTTTCACCAGGCGCGAGACGCAGCCGACTTCGTGCAAATCCTCCGGCTTGGGCTCAACCACCTCGGGCTGGCGCTGCAACACCACGCCCAGCAGCCGGTCACCGGCCACCACGTCATCAATCAGTTTCAGGCTCGGCCCGGTCTCGACGAGCAACGGCACGAGGGTGCCGGGAAAGATGACAATGTCTGACAAACCAAGAATTGGCAGCGCGTCCGGAAGTGAACGCGAAGAGATTCGGGGGGGCGGTCCGGAATTGTCGGTGCCCAAAATGCTGACAAACTCTGTCTCCGGCGATGTCATCGTCGTTCCTTTCAATTAACAGTTAAAAGGCCGGCGCGCCGGAAAAGATTCGCGTGCGGCTTAGTTTCCTTCGGCGATCGGCACCTTGGTCATTTTGGAGTGCGGTTGCGCCAGGGGCACGTCAATCCGCAAAAAACCGTTCACATAAATGGCCTTGGCCTGGCTGAGATCGTAACCCGGCGGCAATTCGAGCACACTCTCGAACGGCCCGTAACTGATCTCCATCACCAGAAAATTGCACTTGTTCGCCCGACAACCGTCCGGACGGGTGCCGGCGATGCGGAGGCGATTGCCCTCCACCGTGATCTCCAGACTATCACTTTTCATGCCAGCCAGTTCCACCTTGATGACCAAACTGCCGTCCGTGGCATAAACGTCTGTGTTGGGGACCCAATGGCCGTTGGCCGTTTCGCCGCGCCCACCCACCGTCGCGCCGCGTGAAATGAAATGAACCGTGGAACTAACCTTCGTTAAAGCCATAATCGAAACAGTATCTCAAAACGTTGAATTAGCAAGTGCCCGGCAAAAAACGCCGTGCAGAATCACCCGCCAACATACCCCGAATGGCAGTTCGCGCAACGGGGAATTTATTGGCATTTTGCGGCCAAAAGGCGTGTGGTGTCTTTGCCGTCGCGGCGTCTCCGGAGAGCGCCGCATTCTAAAAAATAAATCATCGGCTTTCGGCAAAGGCCGCTATGCCAGAAACTCGCGGTTTTATTGTTGTACACCGATGCGGTAGAAGAACGGGCCGTTAATAGTGGCGGTGGTATCTAAGTAACTCGTCGTGCCGGTCTTGCCGGCGATGTCGCTCTGGATGGTGGAAAAGGCCGTTTGCACTCCTAGACTTCGCCACTATGCAGAAACTATACGCTATGCCGTTTGACCCCAAGGGTGAGGCGGCGCGGCGTTACAGCCCGCCCCGTTGCACGGGTGTTAAGGTTTGGATTCAGGCTGGCTCACCGCGTCAGGACAGAATCAACACGTCGTTTGTGGAACGCTCCAACCTCACGGTGAGGCACTTTAACAAGCGGTTCGCACGTTTGGGTTTAGGCTGGTCGCGGAAACTGGAAAACCATAAGAACGCAATCAGCCTGTTTGTTGCGGCATACAACTTTTGCAAGGTGCATTCGACCCTCGGTTGCACGCCAGCCGTGGGCTTGAAACTGGCAACCGAAACGTGGACAATCGAAAAGCTGATTGAAGAAGTGACAAAATAAACCGATAGGAAGTTTATGTTCCATATCGCAATTGGCTTATCGAGCGCAGCGTTTATAGCTGCTATTGCCACATTTGCCGCCCGCATGGGCAGACGCAACAATTGTCCTGATTTTTCGGTTTGGTGGAAATCGGAAGGTTGGCCGATATTCGTAGGTGTTTGGATTGTATTCTCAATTTGTTTTTTTGTGGTGAAGTGATTTAAGGGCATCGGCAACAATCTATGACACCACGACCCGGCGTCGTTGGTTCGATTGCTTCATTCGTTTCCTTCCGCCTTGCGCACCGCAATTGCGTCTGCGACAATTCAGCGGCGGGCGCGAGTCAACGATGCAACAAAATTACCCCAAACATTATTGCGGTGTGTTCGGCATTTTCGGCCACCCGAATGCCGCGGAACTGACCTACTACGGACTCTATGCGCTCCAGCATCGGGGCCAGGAAAGCGCCGGCATCGTCACCTGCCACGAGGGAAAGTTTTTCAAGCACCACGGCATGGGACTCGTATCGCAGGTGTTCAATCCCAGACTGCTGCACGATCTGGTCGGCAACATGGCCGTCGGCCACACGCGCTACTCAACCACCGGCACCTCCAATCTGCGCAACGCCCAGCCGCTCACGGTGGACTGTGCCCGGGGCCAGATTGCCGTCGCCCATAACGGCAACCTGACCAACGCGGCGAAGCTGCGCGACGAATTGGAAAGTCATGGGCTGGTTTTTCAAACGAGCGTGGACAGCGAAATCATCATCATGATGCTGGCGCAACCATTGCTGGGCGGCGTCGAAAACACCATCGTGCAAACGCTCCGCCGCATCGAGGGCGCGTATTCGCTGGTCATCATGACGGAAAAGGAATTGATCGGGGCGCGCGATCCATTCGGGTTTCGTCCCCTGGCGCTCGGCCGGGTAAACGGTTCGTGGGCGTTGTCGAGCGAATCGGTGGCGTTTGACCAGATCCAGGCAGAGTTCGTCCGGGACGTGGAACCGGGCGAAATCGTCATCATCAACGAAAAGGGGGTCGTCAGCGTCCAGGCGTTTCCCGAACACAAGCGCCGGGCATTTTGCATTTTTGAATACGTCTATTTTGCGCGGCCGGACAGCACCATTGGCGGGCGCAGCGTGTACAATGTGCGCAAGGAAATGGGCCGCCAGCTCGCGCGCGAACATCCCGTCCAGGCCGATTTGGTGATTCCCGTGCCGGACAGCGGCGTGTGCGCCGGGCTCGGCTATTCCGAAGAATCCGGCATTCCGTTCGAGATGGCGTTCATTCGCAATCACTACGTCGGACGCAGTTTCCTGCAACCGACGCAACTCATCCGCGATTTTGACGTGCGCGTGAAATTAAATCTCATTGCTTCGCTCGTGAAAGACAAACGGGTCGTCATTGTGGACGATTCCATCGTGCGCGGCACGACCTGCAAGACGCGCGTGAAAACGCTCAAGGAGGCCGGCGCCCGGGATGTTCACGTGCTCGTGAGCTGCCCGCCGCACATGAATCCCTGCGTCTATGGCATCGATTTTCCGGACCGCAGCAAGCTGATGGCGGCCAATCACAGCCAGGACGAAATCCGCCGCTACCTCAATGCCGATTCACTCCACTACCTTTCCCAGGAGGGAATGGTCAAGGCGACCGGGTTGCCCAAGGAATCCTTTTGCATGGCCTGTTACGACGGCCACTATCCTGTGCCCTACGATCCCGTGCTGGACAAGCACATCATCGAACGCCGCCGCCGCCAGGCGCAAACGCTCGGTGAGGCCGTGGAGAAGGAGAACGAGCAGATCAAATTGCTGCAAATCTGATCCGGACGACCGGTGCCAGTCGTCGGGACATGGAAACTATCGCGGCGCCGTTGCTTCTCGCCGTTGCCAATCTTAAACATTCTCTTTTCTTGCAACCCGACGGCAGGTGTGAGACTCTAATATGCGAAATCAACCCATTGACGTATTTTGGACTTTATGCGCCAGTCACTTCGGCGGACCATCCCGGGTGTTTGGTTCTTCAAAATCGTCCTTCTGGCCGCTTTTTCAATCTGCGTTCCATCCTTCCTTCAAGCCCAGGGCACCTATGCCAAAATCGAGGCTTCGTTCACGGTCAATACCCCGATTGCGGACCCGTTCGATTACAGCAATGACGTGCGCGTGCTGATTATTCAGCCGGATTCGAGCACGGTTTCACTGCCTGCTTTTAATGACGGCGGCACCACCTGGCGTGTGCGCCATACCCCGACGATGGCCGGGGTTTATAGTATCAGCAACCTCACGCTGAATGGTTCGCCGCTGTCCTTCAGCAATTTGTCGCCGGCTTCCTGGACGGTGACCGGCTTTCCGACCAGTCCCGGATTCGTGCAGGTGGACCCCACCAACCCGCGCCGTTTTATCACCAGCAATGGCCGGCGGTTTTTCCCGGTTGGACAGGATGTCGCCTGGAGTTACACCAATAACCCGGGCGGAGATTACCGGGTTACGACCATCTTCCCCAAAATGGGCGCGGCGCACGAGAACTGGTCGCGGGTATGGATGACACACTTTTACGACTGGCAGGGTCTGGGGCTGAACCTGGACTGGCCCAAGGTCAATAATACCTTTGGGCAGTTAAGCCTGCCCAACGCGCGAAACTGGGACGCGATCGTTGCCGCCGCCGATCAAGCCGGCATCCATTTCCAGATGGTGCTGCAGCATCACGGACAGTATTCGAGCACCAACATCAGCGACACCGACCCGAACTGGGAACAAAACCCTTACAACACGGCCAACGGCGGATTTCTTTCCAGCGCGACCAATTTTTTCACGGACCCGACGGCGCAGTCACTGACCAAACGCAAACTTCGCTACATCGTCGCGCGCTGGGGTTACTCGCCTTCCATCATGGGTTTTGAGTTGTTCAATGAAGTGCAATTTACCGATGCCGCTCATCTGAACCAGTGGAGCATTATTGAGTCGTGGCACAATACCATGGCCACGTTCCTGCGGTCGCAGGATCAATATCACCACTTGATCACCTCCAGTTCCGTCCTCAACGAGCCGATTTGGGACCAGACCGACTATTATCAGCATCACGATTATCCTTCCGACCTGATTTCGGGCATCCAAGGAGCCCCGGATATCACCGCCTTACAACCGGCCGGGCCTGATTTCAGTGGCGAATGCGGCATTAATTCCACGCCGCATGTCGGAATCAGTCCCCCGGTCTGGGCCGGGCTGATGGCGGCTCAATCCGGCGGCGCGCAGCCGTGGTACTGGGACACGATTGATCCAAACAATGATTACTTTCTGATCCAGGCCGCGGCGGATTTTGTCACCGTCTCCGGTCTGGCGGACGAGAATGCGCTGGCCCAATCCTCGCCGCTGGTTACCGGTGGTGCGAATGGTCCGCTGGCATTCGCGTTTGGCGGCGGATTCAATGCCGCGTCCCAGGACACGTTTACCGTCGGGACGGCGGTCCCGGCGGGCGCGGGCACGGCCCCGCCCTATCTTCAGGGCACCTATCACCGTAGCTACACGCCAAACGGTTACACCTTTAACGTCAGTTACCCGCAGACCGGAACTTTTTCCGTCCAGGTTCTGACCATCGCCTCATCCGGCGCCGGCCTGGAAATTTTTCTCGACGGTGCTCTGCAGACCAACATTTCGTTTCCTTCCGCCGGCAGCGACACGTCCACGAATTTCACCGCGTCCATCGCGGTTTCCGCCGGCGCGCACAGCATCAACATTTACAACCCCGGTTTGGATTGGGTTCTGCTTGGCAACCTCACGTTTAATCCCTATGTGCCCGCGCTCGCAGGCTATGCAGTGGGCACCAATAACTGGCAGGCGCTCTGGCTGTGGAACCGTACCAACGTCTTTGCGGCCACACCGGGCCCGAGCGTCAGCGGTACCGTGGCGGTCGCCGGCTTGAATTCCGGCACTTACTCCGGCACCTGGTGGGACACGTTCGGGGCCGGGGCCGTCAGCAATTTCAGCTTCACCGTCACCAACAGCAGTGTGCCGGTGACCCTCACCACCCCGCCGATTTTGCGGTCCCTGGCGCTTTACGTCGGCATTCCTGCGCACGCGGGAATCGTGGCTCCCAACCTGAACCAGACCGCCGCCACCAATTCACCGTCGTTCAACGTACCCTTGGTGATAACCAACGGCGGTGGTTTGCCCCTGGCCTATTCGCTGTCCTCCACCAGCGCGGTTCCGGCGTGGTTGAGTTTTTCCTCCACCAACGGGTATGTGTCAAAGTCCGGCGCCTTGACGGTCTATCTGGCCTTCAACCCGGCCGGGCTTGCGCCCGGCACTTACACTTTCACCCTCCTGATCAACACCGGCGATCCGCTTCTCCCGGTCACCCCGCTGCCCATTTCCTTCACGATTTCCTCGGGCACACCGGCGGCGCCGCAACTGATCTTCCTGTCCGGCTCCGCCAGCCAGCTGGTTTTCCAACTCCAGGGCGACACCAATGTTGCTTACGTGGTCCAGACTTCCACGGATCTTAAGACGTGGATTCCTTTCTCCACCAACACGCTCCCGGGCGGTGCTTTAATCGTCACCAATGTGATCCCGCCCGGCACCTCCCAACAATTCTGGCGCGCCCTTTGGCAGCCTTGATTTAAATGCCGGCCGTATCGTCCGGCCCCTTATTAATTATTCGCCATTTCGGTCACCCTGGTTAAAATTTCATCGCGCCGGGGCAGCGAACCCGGCGCTTGCCGGTGGCAAGGACGTTTAAACCCGAAAGGAATTTATGCAAAAACTGATCGGCGTTATTTGTCTGGTCGTCGCTTTGTGGCTGTGGGTTCAGGGACACGACGCGGCCAATTCCATCGGCTCGCAATTTTCCAAGGCTTTCACCGGCGCCCCGATGGGCAAAGCCACCCGTTATTATGCCGCCGGCGTGGTGTTGGGTTTGTTCGGCGGGTTTCTGATTTTTTGGAGGCGGAAATAAAATCTAATTTCCGGTGACGTCCGTCGGCCCGTTGCCGCCGTTGACCAGAAACAGCACGGCCATCCGCACCGCCAGGCCGTTGGTCACCTGTTCCAGAATCAGGGACCGGCTGGAGTCGGCGATGTCACTGTCAATTTCCACGCCGCGATTGATCGGGCCGGGATGCATGATGAGCGCGTCGGGCTTCGCCCTGGCGAGGCGCGCCTGGTTGAGGCCGAAAAGCTGGATGTATTCGTTGATGCTCGGAAACATCGTCTTGCGCTGGCGTTCATGCTGGATGCGCAGCAGGTTGATGATGTCCGCGTCCCGGATCGCCTCATCCACGTTGTGGGTCACGCGACAGCCCATTTGCTCGAACGTTTTCGGCACCAGCGTGGCCGGACCGCACAGGGTCACCGTGGCCCCCAGTTTCCGCAAGGCCCAGATGTTCGAGCGCGCCACGCGGCTGTAAAGGATGTCGCCCAGGATGGTGACGTTCAACCCGGCGATCTTTCCCTTGTGCTCACGGATGGTGAACACGTCCAGCAACGCCTGGGTGGGATGTTCGTGCGCGCCATCCCCGGCGTTGATGACGCTGGATTTGAGCACGCGCGCCAGAAACTGCGGCGCACCGGAGGCGCTGTGCCGGATGACGATGAAATCGGCGTTGAGCGCTTCCAGGTTGCGCGCGGTGTCCTTGAGGGTCTCGCCTTTTTTGAACGACGACGCCTCGACGGAAAAATTGATGACATCCGCCGACAGCCGTTGTTCGGCCAGCTCGAAACTGATGCGCGTCCGCGTGGACGGCTCGACGAACAGGTTGACCACGGTTTTGCCGCGCAACGCGGGGACTTTTTTGATGGCGCGTTCACCGACCGCCTTAAACGCCCGCGCCGTGTCCAGCACGATGACAATCTCGTCCGGCGTGAGCGACTCGATGTCGAGCAGATGTTTGCGGGTCCAACTCATTTTGACCTTTCCAGCACGACTTCATCCACGCCGTCGTTTTCACCCAGCCGCACGCGGATTTTTTCCTGGTCGGCGGTCGGGACGTTTTTGCCGACGAAATCCGCCTTGATCGGCAGTTCACGATGGCCGCGGTCAATGAGCACGGCCAGTTGAATTTTTTGGGGCCGGCCGAAATCGTTGAGCGCGTCCATGGCCGCGCGCGTGGTGCGGCCGCTGAACAGCACGTCATCCACCAGCACGACCGTTTTGCCGGTCACGTCAAAGGGAATGACCGTGGGATGAATTTTCGGCGCGGCGC